>Ga0307425_1000196_pt1 | contig 37601 bp, 30 predicted proteins | sample SalMarWE160330MG_FD_202152 | JGI IMG/M metagenome (GOLD analysis project Ga0307425, IMG submission 202152) | Salt marsh sediment microbial communities from the Plum Island Ecosystem LTER, Massachusetts, United States - WE1603-30 | ecosystem: Environmental > Aquatic > Marine > Intertidal zone >... | reverse complement strand
ATTTTTTATCCGCTTTCTGGAAAATCTGGTCGACATGAAAGAGAAGGCGGGGAGGGTTGAGACAAAATGAGTTATATTACGATAGGACTTGTTTGCCTTGCCGTCTTTGGCGCACCCCTTTTTGTAATAATCGGTGGTATTGCCCTCTCGGCATTTTATCTTTCCCTTCAAGTCAGTCCCGCCACATTATTTACCGATTTTTTCAGGATCACATCAGCACCGGCAATGGTAGCCATCCCTTTGTTTATCTTTGCGGGTTATCTCCTGGCCCAGAGCAAGACACCCAGGAGACTCGTCAATTTCAGCAACGCCCTGCTGGGATGGCTGCCCGGGGGGCTGGCCCTGGTTACCCTTATCGCCTGTTCCGTATTTACGGCCTTTACCGGCGCCAGTGGAATCACGATCGTGGCCGTTGGAGCGATTCTTTATCCATCCCTTATAGAGGAAGGCTATCCCGAGGACTTTTCCCTGGGACTGGTCACTATAGGAGGCGGCCTGGGAACCCTTTTCATGCCCTGCCTCCCCATTATCCTCTATGGCGTCATTTCTCAGACAAATGTAACAGATCTGTTTATAGCAGGATTGATCCCTGGGGTGCTGCGTATCGTCCTTAACCTCCTTTACACCAGTTATATGGGGATAAAATATATCCCTAAAAGGCGGTTCTCCTGGGCGGATGTGAAAACATCCTTCAAGGAGATCGCCTGGGAATTACCCCTCCCTTTTATTATCATCGGCGGTATCATCGGAGGGATGTTCTCGGCCAGTGAGGCCGCAGCGATTGCCGCTATGTATGTCCTGATAATCGAACTTTTTATCACGCGGGACATGACTATGAGACACGTGGGAAGGGTCGCTCTTGATAGCATGAAGATGACCGGGGCCATACTTATCATCCTGGGAATGGCCCTGGGAATGACAGACTACCTTATCGACCAGGAAATCCCCATGAAGATCTTCGAATCGATTAGTGTACACGTCACCAGCAAGTATACCTTTCTGCTCCTGCTCAATTTCTTTTTGTTGGTCGTCGGCGCCTCCATGGATATCTTTTCCGCCTGCGTGGTAATTGTCCCGATAATTTTACCAATAGCCAAGCTCTATGGCATTGATCCGGTGCACCTCGGCATCATCTTTCTGGCCAATCTTGAGCTGGGATTTATTACTCCACCGGTCGGTATGAGCCTGTTTATCGCTTCCTTAAAGTTTAAAAAGGGATACCCCGCTATTGTCAAGGCGGTTGTTCCTTTTTTCATCATTTGCGTCATAGGTATCCTTTTGATTACATATATACCCCAGCTTTCTCTTTACTTGTTGCGATTCTTCTCCACAAGTCAGATAATTAATCCACTATCATTACTATAGGAGGTATGAATATGAATCGTATGCTTAAAAAGGCAGGTGTGGTGTCGATATCACTCTTTATGGCAGTTTTTTTGTGTGCTTTTTTTGGTCTTGCTACCGATTCCCGGGCAGAGCCACTCACTCAGGACCAGATACAGGGTATAATAAGTACGTCATTGCAGCTATTGATAAAGGGTGAAGAGCCCAACGACCAACAGAACCAGGGCATTCAAAGTCTGGATGCCATGTTAAAAAATGGAGAAATAAGCAAAGAAGACATTCACCGGATGGTGAAGGAGCAGCTCTTTACAGATATGGAGAAGCAAGAGGTCTCCAGATATGTAATCGGAGATATGGTGAAAAGGTCTCCCGAAATCCTGCCTTCTGTGGCTGGAAAGGACCTCCATAACATGCTTTGGGAGAAAATCAAGGGCATGTTGGATAAACCGGTGATTATCAAGGTAGGGACCCTTGCCCCCGAAGGGACGGCGTGGTTGGAGTTCCCCAAAAAGAAGCTAAATCCTTACGTCAGGAAGGTCAGCGGGGGGAAGGTCATCACCAAGATGTATACCGGCGGCGTTATGGGGGAAGATTCCGATATCCTGCGCAAGATGGACATGGGCCAACTGGACGGGTGCGGGTGTACTGCCCTGGGTTTTTTCAAGGCAGCACCTGAAATGTCGGTGTTTTCCTTGCCACGTCTCTTTCGGAACTACGATGAGGTTGATTACATACTAAAAAAATTCAGGAAAGAGATTGACGCATCCTTTGAGAAGAAGGGATATGAAGTACAAACGCTGATAGATACCGGCTTTTTCTACATGTGGACGAGGAATGAGGTGTCGTCTCTCGATGATCTAAGGAAACAAAAGGTCCTTTCATGGTTCGGCACTGTGGAGAATACGACCTATGATGAACTGGGGATACATCCTACTCCCGTATCGGTCACCGAGGTAGTGACATCCCTTAATACCGGCATGGTGAATGCGAATTGTGGCCCCGCTCCCTGGTTATTGGGCACACAGTCATATACCAACGTGCATTATTATATTGCACAGCCCTTCTTTTATTCCCCTGCGGCGGTGATCCTTTCCAGCAAGGTCAAGGACCAATTCAGGGGTAAGTACCCCGATGCCCTTGTCGATAACTTTATGGAACTCGTTATTTATGAGACCGATACCATGGAAAGAGAATGGGTGGTTGATAATATCAGACCATATGAAAGCAGGTGTATAAAGGCATTTCATAAGTATGGGATAAAGCCAGTCACCTTTAATAAACAGGATATGGCAACCATCGATGCCGCATCCAAAAGGGTATGGAATAAGTTGGCAGATGGTTTATACCCAAGAGATTTACTAGACAGGGTCCTGAAGGAGTTAGAGGCCTACAGACAAAGTCATTGATTGTGGAGCTGCACGGACAAGCCCATGGCACCACTTAGTTTCGCCGGATTGCTTCGCAATGGGCGGGACTTAGTGGTACCCCGCCTATTCTCCTCATCTCATTTTTTGATAGAAGCGGCGATGGCATCCAACTTTTCCTTGAGTCCGTCAACGGCATCAGAGAGACCTTCTAGCTGACCATTACGGGCCCTTTGTTCGATTTCTTTTGCAGTCTCAGAAAAATCTGTCAGTCTCAGATTGGCTGCGGCGCCTTTTAGAGAATGGGCCGCGCTAACGGTCTTTTCCGAAATTCCTTCATTAAGGGCGTGGTGCAACTTGTCTATATCGGAGGTCCCGGTCTCAATAAAGAGTTCTAGCAGTTCCAGATATTCATCTACTTCCAGACCCAACTTCTCTGCCAATTCGCCAACGTTCATCTTAGCGCCTCCTTTTTATCTTTATCTTCGACTCCGTCATACCATCCAGTCAAGGTCCGGATGCCATTATTCCAAAAAAGTTATCGGAATCGATTGTCTTTACCTTAACCTTTCACTTAGTTCAGGCGTGGACATGAACAGTCACTCATTATTGTCCCAGGCGGCCCCTTGACCCCCTGAATCCTTGAACCCTCAAGCCATCGGCTTTTGCCGATGGTTATTGACTTATTATACTGTTTATGAAAAACATGGAATTGTCAAGGACTGGATTCCTGTTTTTCTTATCGCTTCCCCTTCTTGACTTTCCGATGAACATCTGTTAAGAAAAAAAACGGCTTATATCATACCAAAAAACGGCACCATTCGCTCGAAGTCTTGCGGGTTATTCCGAAAATGGCTAGACAGTTATAGGAATTTAACGTATTAGTCAAAAAGACGCTTTCAAAGTCTTCCAACCTATTTTATGAATTTTTCATGCTGATAGATTTAGATAAACTTGTCAACTCGATCAAGCAGGAGCCTTGGGCAAAAGAGTTCTCTGTTGATAAAGAAATTTGGCCCCTTCTTATTGAATGGATTGAACAATATGTCCTGCCCGATTTTCTTGAGCAGGTCGTCCAGCAGGTTGATGAGATTGTCGAAATAGATCCGGACTCCTCCGAGCCTCAAATTCTTGAGAAGGCCACTCGCTACATGGTTGACTTTTTAGGCGCCCACTCTGCTTCTGTCAGGATCTATGATCCCCATACCGAACAGATGCTTTCCTACGGTTCCTATCCTTCACAAGAAGATGCCCGTCGGATATTTATCCCGTTACACGGGAGCATTGCCGGAGAGGTCGTAAAGACCCGCCGGCCAGCCTTGGTTCCTGACATTCTTCATGAGGATCGGTACAAGGATAAGGAAGTAATCTACAGAAAGGGAGTCCACTCTTTAATGGCGGTCCCGCTTGAGATCCCTCGTTTTTTCCCCCACGAGAGGGATACCATAGGCGTTATTCAGATTTACTATTCAGAGAGAAAGCGTGATTTCACGCCATTAGAGATACAGATGGCCAACTTGATGTCCAAAAGACTGAGTTTTGTTATTACACGCAAAAAGATCCTTTCCATGTACAGGTTGAATGAGAAAAAGGAGATAATAGTCCAGCGTATATTTCGCAAACTGGGAAGCCGTGGTGGAGTTAAGATGAGAAAGATTTTCAACGAGCTGATCCCGGAACTCACCGACATAGTGAACCTCCAGAGCTGCGCCCTCTTTTCTATTACAAGGGATCTTGACAAGGTCATTCTTGAAGCAGGCTTTCCAGAGGTAGGGGGTTATCATAGCGTTGGGAAGAGTTTCCCTGTAAGCAGCCAGCCGGCCTTTGAATTACTTCTCAAATTGAGAGACTACTCAGGGGATTCTACCTATGAGGTTGTTACTCCTTCCTATATACTTGTGGTAGATCCACAGAGGAGCGATTTGATATCCGAGAGCCTTAGACGTTTTGCTGCGATATACAACATAAATTCCATTCTCTATGTCCTGCTTGACGTGGATGGGGATATCAGCCATTTCATGACCTTTGACACATTGGATCAGAGGCAGCGTTACAGCGATGAGGAGATTAACATCCTTCTGTTTTTGGGAAGAGAGCTGATGAGGGGTCAAAAGATGGAAAGGCTTGATGACGCGCTCCACGATTTCAAGAATCCTGCCATTGCAACGGCAGGTTTTGCAAGGAGACTCAAAAAATTGCTTGAAACAGAGAGCGGGGAGGGGTCAAAAGAGCAGATTATGAAATACGTAGACATCCTTCTCCAGGAGACCAGTCGTTTACAGGAATTGGCTCTTAGTATATACCGTGTCGGTGAGGAACAACTGGTCAATCTGACGGATGTGCTTCAAAGGCGGTGGGAGATAAATAAAGAGGCCATAAAGGAGCAGCTCAAACAGAACGTTATTATAAAAGAGGGGCCTTTTGACCCTGATCTCAGGATAAAGTGCTATCCCATTCATGTAGAGCGAGTATTTGATAATCTGCTAAATAACGCGACAAAGGCTATTCCGCTGAGGGGGGGAGTGCTTGCGGTTCGCACTTATGCAGAGGGCGAATGGGCGTGTGTTGAAATCAGCAATACTGGCCGTATTCCAGAGGAAGACAGGATAAGGATCCTGGAGGGGGAGGGGCAGGGGCGTGGGCTTTACATTACCCATCGAATCATTCGCTTGCTCAAGGGGAATATAGAGGTCAAAGCTGGAGAGAAGGAGGATTCTACTACCTTTATTGTGCGTCTCCCACTTTACCCCGACCGCAGAAAGCCAGGGCCTTAGTCCCGAAATTTTGCGGTCGGGATTAAGATCGGGGTGCCGTCGCGATTCTACCCTCCTCCTATGTGGGGCAAGAATGCGATCTTGTCGTTAGGGCTCAGGATGTGATTCATGGTCGATAGGTTATTATTAACGGTGACCAGGACCTCTTTTTCGCTTATCGACAGATATGGATAATAGCTCTTAAGAAATGATAATACGTCGCTGACACATTCGTTTTCCAGAACCGTTATCTGGATTTTATCGATCTGCGTCAGTCTCCGCTGAACCCCATGAAATTGAACTGATACGATCATAAGTCGATGTTCCTTCACCAAAGCAGAGCCCTTGTGTAATCATTTGTTCTTCCGTATTTTGACTCAGTTGGACAATTTCCTTTCCCTATCTTCCAGGCCGAATGCGATTAGCAGATCCAGTGCCTGGTCGTCCATGACGCCTAATTTTTCAAGTGTTTCGGCAAGAGGGATTCCGTCAGGTGTGTAGCCCTTTTCTCTGTAGACGGCATCGCAGAGCCTCTCGTAAGACTTCTGCCGAATATCTATAATTAATCTATGTCTGGCCCTGGGGTTATCGGGGATTGCGTGCCCATCATTTTGAGATTTTAGCCAGGCATCGTAGTATTCCGCCCTGGCTTCATATTCGTTAAAGAAGGCTGGTCCCATAGCCCTTAGTGGAATTCGATCGGCAGACCTTGTTCCCTTGCCATTGCGTAAGTTAATCATTTTCTGTAACAGGTATAGGCGTTCGGAATCATCCAGGATATCCTGAAGGTTCTTGTCACTACCCACAGTGGCATTAAGATACTCTACGTAGTAAGAGAGCGTCGGCTCATTTTGTGCCGGATTTTCGGTCTTGGCCGCATCCGGATGGCGAACGTCAATCCAGGGAAGCTTGCAAAGACCTACGGCGTTGAACCAGGTACGAATCAAAGGGAACCATTTCAATGCCTGGGCCTTGGCCTCGAAGGTGGGCAGCTCCTTGTGAACCTGATCGATGAAAATAAGCCATGCTTCATCATGTTGTGGCCCCTTGAGGGCAAATCCATAGCCCCCCTGCTGGGCCAAAGATTCTTTGGTTATATACATAGAGAACTCAAGTCCTTTGACCTCCATGGCGAATTTGTCGAGTTCTGCCATAATTTGATCGATCGGCCGCCCGTTTTTCGCAGAATAATGCTGTGCAACCCAGGCCTTTGCTCTGAGCACACCCTGAGAACATACCTTCCCAAAGCCCCTTCCTAAGGCAGTTTCATGCAGGAGACGATTTACATTTTCTATATTTCCCCATGTCAATTCATAGCCAATGTCCTCTTCTGAAAGGTAACCCCGCTGAACACATTCCATGAGAAATGATGCAGTCACTCCCATGGAAATGGTATCCAATCCATATTCATCGCAATACCAGTTGTATTCCATGATGAATTGTGGATCGAAAATTCCCATACACGTCACGGCTCCGGCTGTCTCATATTCGGGGCCGTCTATTCCCACATGCCTCCCTGCCTGGGGGCCATATCTGAGAAGGACATGCTCTGCCCCTTTAGCGCATGCCAAATTGCACCCTTTATAACAGCCATCAGGCAAATCCTTGGTGAAATACCGATCCAGGAAGACATCGGCAAATATCGCCTTGGCATCAGGATGCCGACCATACTGATAGTTCTTTACGGGCAATATGTGATATTTGTCCATATACTCTACCAGAACAGGTGTTCCCCACGTGGAAAGGCGGAGCTGGCCAGGATCTGCCTGGCTGATGACCTTTTTCAAGTTCGCCCCGGCCCTGCGCACCCCTGTTTTGTCAACAGGATTGTTACCGCCTACCCTGGGCAGACTGGAACGGACAATAATGGACCTTAGGCCCTTATAACGCATGACCGTGCCGGTACCTCCCCTACCTGCCTGTTTGGAACGTATCCTCTTCCTCCTCCTGTCATAAAAGAGGCTATTTATGATGCCAAACCTTGTGTTGGACGCCCCGATACCTGTAGTTACGGCGGCAATATCCCCGCTGAGTTCGCCATCGTTGAAGTCCTTCAACAACATCTCTCCATAAGAGAGGGCGCCATCGTCTATTTCGTCACCGAAAATAGGCGCCTCAGCAATTTGAATACAGCCGTTATTACCGTCTATAATCAAGACCACCTCTTTTTGGGAAATGCCGGAGACGGCCAGCGCATCAAATCCACAGAGCTTTAGAATAGGGGCAAAGTGTCCTCCGATATTGGAATCGACAAAGGTATCTGTCAACGGAGATATGGTCCCTACGATAAACTTGCCGGACCCGGGAAATCTTGGTTCATTGCCCAAGGGACCGGAGGCCATGACAAGGACGTTTTCTGGACTGTCATAACGTGTCCCCTTTGAGGTCCTGTCCCAAATCAATTTCAGGGCATAACCACGTCCTCCAATATATTTACGTTTGAAATCAGGGGGCAGATCCAGGATTGAAATCGTGTCAGGGCCGAAATCTACCTGAAGAATTTGATCTGTGTATCCACCCTTTACCGGTGAGGGGTCATATCTGAAAGACTTTATGATTTTCATTGCTTTTCCTAGATCTGTAATTGTCAAAAAATAATGGGAACCCGGGGTTCCCGCCATTCTTAGAATTAGTTATTTATTGTCCCACTCGGCCCCTTGCCCCCCTGAATCCTTGAACCCTCAAGCCATTGGCTCAAGCAATGGTTGTTGATATATTGGGACCTGGGTAAATACATAAACTTATATATTACACAATAAATTCATAATTGTCAAACAATTTAAAGAAGTTGTGATAATTTCTCTCGAATCCGCCCTGAAAAATCAGGCAATTGTTCATAGGGACAGGGGATAAGGGGTCTATGGGAGGGTTGAGAAAGGTCCTTATTTTTGAGAAAATTGTGGGGTCCAGTAAAGCCTACGAAAATGATAGCCATATATAAGCATGGTTACCACTGCTGAAAATGATCGTCGAGAATGGAGCACGGTTTCTCTCAGCAGACGCCAGTAATAGGCACGTGTACCTGTTTTATCCACCACACCAAGGTACCATAAAGACCTCAGGAAGGTGAAGATATCGTTCCATACAATGGCGCCTCTGGCCCTTGGCCGATAATCTCGCAAAAATGCCTGGATGCGTTTATAAAACATTTCAGGAGAATATAGGGTGTTCATGACCCACTGATAGCCGTTGACAATAACCTGGCGGTCCATTTTGGGGACAAAATTGAGACTGCCGTCCACACTGGTATTGTTTCCCGTGGTCTTGAACAAAATACGCCCTTCTTGTTCCAGGCGCTTGTACAGCCTTGTCCTGGGAATAGCCGTCAAAAGCCCTATCATGGCGGTAACAACACCGGTTTTTTGTATAAAATTTACCTGTGACTCGAAGATATCAGGGGGGTCATTATCGAAACCTATTATGAACCCTCCCATTACCGCGAGGCCATAACTCTGAATAATACGAACGGATTCAGACAGGTTGCGCTTGAGATTTTGGTACTTTCCACATTCTTGGAGGCTTTTTAGGGAAGGGGTCTCCAGACCCAAAAAGACCTTATCAAAACCGGCTTCTACCATCAGATTCATGAGTTCCTCGTCTTCTGCCAGGTCCACCGAGGCCTCCGTAAAAAAATGGAAAGGCCTTTTTCGCAGTCGCTGCCATTGGATGATTTCACTCAGGAGGCGCTTTACCCTCTTCTTATTGCCTATGAAGTTATCGTCCACAAAAAAGACTGATCCTCTCCAACCTCTCTTATAAAGGGCATCCAGTTCAGCAAGCATCTGTTCATTGCTTTTTGTCCTGTATAAACGTCCGTTCATGATAATAATATCACAAAATTCACAGTTAAAGGGGCATCCACGGGAATATTGAATGCTCATGGCGGCGTACTTCTTGAGATCAATTAGACCCCACTTGGGAACGGGAATACCTTCCAATCGGGGGTGTTCTTCGGAACAATAGCGAGGCTTGAGTGATCCGCTCTGTAGGTCTTCTAAGAAGAGGGGAAGAGAGACCTCTCCCTCTCCAAGAACAAGATGGTCCACCCCGGGAAAATCATCGGCATAGGAATTAAAAAGTGGTCCGCCTCCCACTGTTTTGACGCCAAGCGCCATGCAGCGATCGATCACATTTTGTGTCGAGATTTTTTGGGCGATCATTGCACTGACAAAGACATAGTCCGCCCACTTAAGGTCATCATCATTGAGTGCCGCGACATTCATATCCACAAGGCGTTTTTCCCAAGAAGAGGGGAGCATGGCGGCGATTGTGAGCGCCCCCAATGGGGGAAAGGCCGATTTACGGTGTACAATTTTCAAGGCGTGTTTAAAACTCCAGAAAGTCTCATCAACTTTTGGATAGACAATCAGTATTTTCATGTCATTATTCCTTTGTTAACTGATCAAGGCAATGCCGGAAAAAAATTATTTTGATGTCTTAGGATAGGATAGTATCAAGGGGTTGTCAACAAGGAAAGGATCTATACCCCGCAGCTTTGACTTGAATACCAGGCATTTTTTTTGTAATAATTACCTGAGCCCTAGTGGTGAATCCATGTCTTACTAAAAAACCCTATTCAACAGGAGGTTTACCATGCCCACATACGAATTTGTCTGTCAAAAATGTAACAGGCCATTTACGCTGATACTGAGTGTCTCTGAATATGAAAAGACAAAGTTTCGTTGTCCTAAATGCAAGAGCACAAAGGTGAAACAGCAAATTACGTCCTTTCAGGCAGTAACGTCCAAGAAAAGTTAGCCTCAAGGTTTTATTGTAATTGGTCAATAATTGAGGGTAACTATGATAGTAGAAGGCCAAGGCTTTTCGCTCGTTTTGGTTTTATTAGAAGAGAGGAGGGAAATGGGCTATGAGATGCCCACATTGTAATAAAGAAATAGAGGGTTTTGCTTGTTCTGAGTGCGGGACGATCACCCCAGGGGATGCCAATTACTGTATGAAATGTGGGTCTTCCCTGGATAAGACGGTGAGTGATGCCATTGAAGGTCCTGTTTTTATCGAAGATGGAGATGAATTCGACCCTGAAACCAGGGTCCTTTGTCCTGATGGTACCTGCACGGGAATATTGGTTGATGGAAGATGCACCGAATGTGGAAAAATATTTAGAGATAAATCAATAAATTAAGATATGTTATAGGTAAAACTTCATGTATGAATTAAAGATTATTTCTGAGTTTGCCGCGGCCCATCAGCTAAGGGGCTTTAAAGGTAAATGCGAAAATTTACACGGACATAATTGGAAAATAGAGGTGTATGTCAGAGGGAAAAGGCTTGGAGAAGATGGACTCTTGATTGATTTTAGGTTGATTAAAGAGGCGACAAAGACCATCTTAGATGAATTGGATCATAAGTTTTTGAATGATTTAGAGGCTTTTAGGGACATTAACCCATCATCGGAGAATTTAGCCCGCCATATCTTCAGGGGTGTCTCCAGGGAATTGAATACCAAAGATATTAAGGTAAGCAGGGTGACGGCATGGGAATCCGATACGGCCTGCTGCAGTTATGTGGAGTCCTTTGAAACGGGGAATACCAATACAATTCCATGAAAATATATGCCTTCATACCGGCACGATATGAATCTAGCCGTTTCCCTGGAAAGCCTCTGGCGTCTATTGCCGGCAAGCCTATGATCCAGCGAGTTTATGAACGTGCCACGTCATGCCCTGAACTTTCTGGGGTTTATGTGGCAACGGACGACAAACGCATTTCAGATTGCGTAGATGGTTTCGGTGGAAACGCCTTGATGACCAAAAAAACCCATCGGTCAGGTACGGACCGCGTCAGCGAAGCGGCCACAACAATAGGTCTGGAGCAGGGGGATATAGCTATAAACATCCAGGGGGATCAACCCCTTTTCCATCCATCCGTTATTTCAGAGCTTGTCATGCCGCTCCTGGATGATAGGTCTATTCCTATGTCCACGCTCAAATGGGAGATCAGGGATGAAAGCGAGATCGATGATCCCAAGCATGTGAAGGTAGTCACAGACAGGCAGGAATTTGCCATATATTTCTCGCGTTCCCCGATCCCTTTTTTTCGTGATCACAGGTCGCGGCAAGTCTATTACAAGCACCTGGGATTCTACGGACTCCGTATGGAGTTTTTGTCCAAATTCCCTTTGCTTCCCAAAGGGATACTGGAATCTGCCGAGAAACTCGAACAATTGAGGGCACTAGAGCATGGTTTCAAGATCAAGGTGATTGAAACGCACTTTGATTCAATCGAAGTGGATATCCCTGAAGATATTAAGAAGGTAGAGTATCTCCTCTGATGAGGCACCTATAGTGTCTGTCAAAAAAGTCTGGAATATAACACCCCCTTCATCTTTGGCCCCACAACTCGCCCATGAAATCGGTCTGACCCATCTGCAGGCGCAACTCTTAGTGAACCGGGGCATTTCTGAACCCACTGCGGCGAAATCATTCTTATCCCCTCGTCTGGCAGATATAGCAGATCCCATGCTCTTAAAGGATATGCCTGATGCAAGGGGAGCAATCATAAAGGCACTGGAAAAACATGAAAGGATTACAATATATGGTGATTATGATGCCGATGGCATAACCGCTACGGCCCTTCTGTTAAACTTTTTTTCAAGTCTTCGCTCTCCTGTCTCGTTTTATGTTCCCAGTCGTCTGGAAGAGGGTTACGGCCTTAATGTAAAGGCGGTTGAGAAGATCGCAAAAGGTGGCACAGGGCTTATCATTACGGTGGACTGCGGCATCTCCAATGTTGACGAGATAGCCCTCGCAAAAGGGCTGGGAATGGAGGTCGTTGTCACTGATCATCACCAGGTCCCCGAGGGCTTTCAGGCAAATTGTCCGGTTATAAACCCACATCGAGGGGGCAGTCCTCTCCTCTTTAAAGATCTTGCAGGAGTGGGGGTGGCCTTTTTTTTGACCGTTGCTGTTAGGGCCGGTCTGAGAGAGGCAGGCTGGTTTGCGCGGCCCGGGTGGACTGAACCCGACCTGAAGGACTATCTTGATCTTGTCGCCATTGGGACCGTGGCGGACAGGGTACCATTGCTTAATCAAAACCGGATACTTGTGAACAGTGGAATGATGAGCATGGCGAGTTCTCAGTGGCCGGGTATAAGGGCCATGAAGGAATCCGCAGACATTACCGCTTCAAAGATAACAACTGATGATCTGGCCTTCAGGCTTGCACCGCGCCTGAATGCCCCTGGAAGGATGGGAGATTCTAATATGGGCGTGAAGATCCTGACTGTTAAAGCGCCCCATTTGGCCGGTGACCTTTCCGGGAGGATCAATGCGGCGAATATTCAGCGTCAGAACATGGAGCATCATGTCTTGGATGAGATAGCTGCCATGATAGGATCTAGGCAAGGGATTGAGAGCAGAAGGAGTATCTTCATTGGTTCTGAAGGTTGGCACAAAGGGGTATTGGGCATCGTCGCATCAAGACTAGTGGATAAATACCATCGTCCCTCGCTCGTCTTCACTATTCAGGACGGGTTGGCCGTTGGGTCTGGAAGGAGTATAGATGGTTTCGATCTTTTCCAGGCCCTAAACAGGCTCGGGCATCTTTTTGAAAAGTTTGGCGGACACGCAGGGGCGGCGGGCTTTACCTTGAAGGCATCCAACATTGGGAGGCTAAAAGAAGAATTTGAGGCGCTCGCCAGGGAGACCCTTATGGATAAAGACCTTGTCCCCACCGTTGATGTGGATGCTGAAATTGCCCTCGACGAAATTGTTCCCAAGACGGTTCATCAGATAATGGCCTTATCCCCCTTTGGAGAGGGGAACCCTGAGCCCGTTTTTTGTGCCCGTTCATTGGAGGTGTTGGATTCCTGGATTGTGGGGGAACGACACCTGAAGCTCAGGGTAAGGCAGGGTAAAAAAATCCTTGAGGCCATCGGCTTCGGCATGTCTTACATGCACCCCCTCGAGGGGGCGGCTATCGATATGATTTTTACCCCGGAGCTTAATCGCTGGCAGGGTTATGAAAGGACCCAGCTTAGGATCAATGACCTCAAGGTCATTCCTTAAAAATAGTGGATGCTAGTTCAAGGTCTTCGGGGCAGAATATGAAAAGAGATTTATTCTCTCCGGGAAGGGCCGTACCATAAACGTAATTGATGTTAATCCCTTCCTCCCCGAATTTTTTGGCCAGCTTGGCCAGGCTGCCGGGCCTGTTTTCGATCTCCAGTGCAATGACCGGCATAATATCAAAGACATAATCCTCCTTTGATAAGAGGTCGATTGCACTATCTGTGTTATCTACCAGGAGACGAATCAAGGCATAGTCTGCTGAGTCCTTCTGCATTGAACCATAGCTTGCAGCCGGGGCTATCCTTTTTAGGGACTTTCCTCTCGCCTGAAAAAGCTGCTTAACATATTCCGATGCATCCTGAATTGTCAGAGCGTCAATATTGATGCCTGCATCTGAAAGCAAGGTTGATAACTTCCCCAATTCGCCGGGGATATTTTCAAGAAAAAGGGATATTTCTGTCCTTACCATTTCATTGTTCCTGTGTTTTTCAATTTCTACCAGTTTTAGAGCCCTTAAAATACCTTAGAAAATCTGAATCTGTGGAAAGGACAAGAGAACTATCTTTGTCCATGGTCTTCTTATAGACATCAAGGGTCTTTAAAAACCCATAAAGATCCGAATCTTTGTTATATGCCTTGGCATAGATGAGGGTTGCTTCTGCATCGGCCTTACCCTTTATCTCCTGGGCCTTTTCATAGGCCTGAGAGGTAATCTTTTTAAGCTCCTTTTCTTGGTCCCCTTCGATCTTGCGTGCCTCACCCTGGCCCTCAGAACGGAACTTTTCTGCTATCTGCTTTCTTTCTGCAATCATCCTTTGGTAGACCGACCTTCTGACCTCTTCCACATAGTTCAGCCGCTTTATCTTGACATCCACAAGTTCAATGCCGAATCCCTGGAGCTTGGATTGGGCCTGGTCCGTGATAGACTTGATGATCTTTGCCCTGCCTGTCTTAATCTTACCCAAGGGATTCCCCTCTTGGAGTTCGTCAATCCCTTTTTGAAAGGTATCAAGCCTTCGGTTGGTATTTCTTACTGTCTCTATCAGTGGATAGGAGGTAATTTCGTTGCGAACAGAGGGGCCGATGATATCATCTAACCGGCCTAATGCGTTCAGCACATTGTTGGCCGTCTGGAAGAACTTTAGTGGATCAACAATCTTCCATCTTGCGAACGTATCCACCCAAAGAAATGTCTTGTCCAGAGTAGGAATCTGACCAGGATCACCATCCCATTCAAGGAGATTCTTTGGGAAGTAATTGGCCTGCTGGATAATCGGGATTTTGAAATATAGGCCGGGTTCAGCCTTAGGCGCGCCGATCGCCTTGCCGAATTGGGTAATAACTACCTGTTCGGTCTCGTCTACCACATAGGCGGCAGAATATAGAACGATCAGAATTATGGCTATTGGGACAATCAGGATCTTGAATTTCATTATTTGCCTCCTTCGGACTTCCCAAGATTAAGAAGGGGAAGAAGATTTTTCTGGCTGGCGTCCACTATGTACTTGTTCCCCATTTTTGGAAAAATATCCTGCATGGCTTCCAGATAAAGCCGCTTGCGGGTAACATCCTTAGCCTTTATATATTCCCTATAAAGTGCCAGAAATCTTGATGCGTCACCCCTTGCTCTATTCACCCGATCAAGGGCATAGCCCTCCGCCCCCTTGATCGTCTTTTCGGCATCCCCTCTCGCAGCGGGGATGACCTTGTTATATGCCTCTTTGGCCTGATAGATCATTTTTTCCTTTTCCTGGACGGCCTGGTTGACCTCATTAAATGATGGCTGGACCGGACCGGGGACATTCGTTTTTTTCATTTCGATGGTGGTTATCTTGATACCGGTTTCCGCCTTGTCTAACTCCTTCTGTAATACGTCTTTAGCTCCCACGGCGATTTCTTGGCGCTTGCTGATGACTTCGTTAATACTTCTATCCCCGACCACCATCCGCATGCTGGCTTCTGATAAGTCCCTCAACGTGGTCCTTACGTTCTGAACCTTGAATAGGTATTCATAGGGATTTTTTATCCGGTATTGGACGACCCAGGGAACAACCGCGACATTCAGGTCCCCTGTCAGCATTAGAGATTCATTTTCGAAAGCCGACGCAGAGGCATAGCGGGTTCGCACCCCCGCCTCAATGGTTCGGAGACCGAATTCTTCCTTAAAGACATGCCTGACCTTGACCTTGGTGACCTTTTCAATACCTGCTGGTAACTTGAAACTCAGCCCAGGAGTAGAGGTCCTGACATATCTTCCAAACCTTTGTACGACTCCGGCCTCATCCACTCCCACCGTGTAAAAGCAGCTTGAGGCGAGAAAAAGCAAGATGACAGCAATGACGATAATCGGGATCCCACCGGGAAATTTGATCATTGCACCCCTGATTTTTTCGAATATTTCATCCATCCGGGGTGGCCCTCCAGGGGACCCGCCGGGGCCTCTGCTTTTTTGTTGTAATTTGTCCCAATCCCAGGGCATATGATGTCTCCTTTAGAGTTTATAGAGATTTTCCGAATTTGATGCCAAACTCCAATTTTATCTAAAATCATATAAACAAAACCGCAAGACGTCAAGGAATAATGATGTGGGCAGAATAGCTGTTGCCCTTGACTTTAAGGCCGGTGGTATCTAGGGTGAAGTTATGGGGACAGATAGAAATCGGCTGAGTTCAATAAGGGATATTCTCCAGAACCTATTTAAAGATGGGGCCCTTCCGTTCGACCCTGATGATGCGGCTATTTGGACGGTCTGGGACAAGGTAGTAGGCCCGGGTATTTCCGGGCACGCCAGGCCCTCATGGATCAGGAATAAGATGCTCAGGGTTACGGTTTCGGACCCAATTTGGGTTCAGGAATTGAGATTTTTTGAAAATGACATCATAGAGAAGTTGAACAAAAAATTGGGCAGGAGTGCAGTAGATAAGATTGAATTCAGGGTCGGTCGCAAATAGAAAATTCTGTCCCCTGTCCCAGCAAAGGAGGGGCAATTTTTAGGCCTGGTCTCCCTCCCAGGGAGGCCTCAATCAAAGCCAGCTTGCCGTTTGACGTTAGTTTGGGGTAATTGATTTGTAGCCTCTTTGGCTCCAGATTGAAACGCCTCATGCGGCCGAAGATATCCGCCAGCCTTGCGGCAGGCCAAATCAGGGCCAGTCTCCCTTTCTTGCGAAGGAGGGTGCGGGCCGCTCGTAATATGTCATCAATAGTTGTTAGTATCTCGTGCCTGGCAATTGCCCTGTGTGGGTCTGGATTAATGCGGCCGCTTTTTATCTTGCGGTATGGGGGATTGCATATGACAATATCGGCAGATCCACTAGCAATGGGCGGAGATTTGATATCTCCCCGAACTATCGCCATTTTCTCGCCAAATCCGTTGAGACGGGTGTTTCTTCCTGCCTGCGAGGCCAGGTCTTTCTGTATCTCAAGCCCAAGGGCATATCCTATCGGGGTTGTAAGAAGTAGAATCAAAAGAATTACACCACAGCCAGTCCCAAGATCAACTACCACATCTCCTGGTTTGATGGTGACAAATTTAGACAGGAGGATGGAATCTATGGAGAATCTGTAACCATCCCTTGATTGGATCAGCCTTAGCCTGCCATCCATGAATTGATCAATAGATTCATCAGGTGGTAGCTTAATCTCAGAGGGTCGGAATAATTTCATGGGGATCTATCTTGTTAAATACCAGGCCAGTCAATATCTTGGGGTAGAAATAGGTTGATTTTCTGGGCATGACCAAGTAATTACTGGCGATCTCCCTTACATGCTCTATTTTGGTTGGATTTAATAAGAAGGCCATCTGGTAATTTCCTGTGTTGACCTGTGATAGGGTGGCATCAATATCAGTTTGGTAATGAAATATCTCGTCCTTATCAAGATCATCCTTGCTGAAACCCAGGCACCGCTGCAAGATAAGCCTAGATAGTATTATCACATCAAGCTTTTTGAGAGCCGGGTGGAGGTCATTACCTATCTCTTCCCTGGCGTGCGGTTTGAGCGAAAATAGATAGTATCTCCCGGACTCAGATTTGGACTCGTTCTGATAAAAGGCAATGGTGGTGTTAATACGTCCATACTCTTCGAGCCTTTTCTTCAATATGTTACACTCTGTAGACCTGTTTTTGTTTGAAAAAGGGAATTTCGTTATGTCAAACCATGTTCCCGCCTTTTCGAGAAAACGTTCAACCCGGAAACCGGGAGCACTCTTGATGACGCGATGGGAAGGCAGGATGGTCAGCCCTTCATCATTCATGTTGCACAGGTACATCATGACATATTCATAAGACCTGTTTGCTGGCCGTTCACCATACCTGGCCCTCATAATATTTCTGAAGTTGCGAGAGGTCTCGTAACGGTGGTGGCCATCTGCGATAAAGATAGGCCTTTTCGACATGGCATCGGCCAATTTTTTGAACAAATGGGGATCTTGCAGAATCCACATCTGGTGTCTCGTGCCTTGCCCAAAATCGAATGAGATTTGAGGCGGAAAATCGAGGGAATTCTTGCAGGCATCTATTATAGCGCTGTTTGGATCCTCATAAAGGCCGAATATCTGGCTGAATTGGGCACTACAGGCCCTCATCAGCCTTAAACGATCATCTTTATGGGCTGAAAAGGTCTTTTCATGAGGGAGGATAACACCCGAATCTTGCTCTTCTATTCGTACCAGAGCAATTATCCCCCATATGGTCTTTTGGGCCTCGCAGTTCCCATGGTGGTAGGTCATTGATGTTACATACATACAGGGGTTATCGGCCTGAATCAGGGTGCGACCTGATTTCCATCTCTTGAGATGATCTGCGGCCCGGGTATACCTGTTATCCCAATCCGAGTCACCGGTCTTTTTCATGCCTAAGATTAGTCGAATGACATTATGTGGATGCGTTTTGTAGCATGCCTCTTGCTCATCCTCCGATATGACATCGTAAGGTGGCGCAACCAGGTTTGAAAAATCTTGGACTGCGTGATAGTCATATGTTAACCCTCTAAAGGGGGCAATAATAGCCATATTTTGTTCCTTTAGGGACAGCAACAGTACTTTTGTATTTGTAACTGCTCAGGTTGTCAGGTTCACGGTTGACTAGACGGAACGCTTTTCGAGTCCATTCTCGCCTGCCTGTGCGATGGCAGACAGGAGCTCGTTGCCATGGCCAAGGCAGTGACTTTATAGTTTCTCTTAGAGGATGCAAAGATGTCAAGGAAAATTAGGCCTTTGAAACGAATGACTCCTTCAAGGCAAGGCGCTGATATGTCCCGGGATGAACGGGGAGAACATGCGGATCTCATCATAAAGGGCGGGCTTGTCATCACAATGTCGGAAGGCCAAGCGCCGATTCAGGATGCCACAATCTTTATAAAGGATGGCCGAATTTCGGCCATTTGCGGGCCAAGCGATGAAGCTCCCCCTTTAGGACGCCGGACAGAGGTCATTGATGCGGGGAACTGTATCGTCATGCCGGGTCTGATCAATGCCCATACCCACGCTGCCATGACCCTTTTCAGGGGACTGGCGGATGATCTGCCATTAAAGACATGGTTGTTTGAAAAGATCTTTCCTGCTGAGGCGAGGTACCTCAACCCTGAGACCGTATACTGGGGATCTCTTCTGGGGTGTCTTGAGATGATTGTATCCGGGACCACCTGTTTCGCTGATGGGTATTTTTTTGAGGATGAGGTCGTGCGTGCCTCACTTAAATCGGGACTTAGGGGTCTCATTGCTCAAGGGGTTATTGATCTCCCTGCTCCTGGGGTATCAGACCCGAAGACAAACCTCAAGACTGCAAGGGAATTTATAAAGAGGTGGACCGGCCATTCAGAGTTGATCACACCTGCAATATTTTGTCACAGTCCGATGACATGTTCAGCCCGAACCCTCAGAGGTGCGTGGGAGATATCCGAGGAGTTTAATGTGCCACTTCAGATTCACCTTTCTGAGACGGTTGAGGAAGTCGATGAGACCATCAGAAAAAGCGGGAAAAGGCCGGTTCAATATTTGAAACAATTAGGTCTGCTAAGCCATAATCTTATTGCGGCCCATGCGATTCACCTGGATGATGAGGAAATGGAATGTATTAGAGATATGGACGTGAGATTGGTCCATGTACCGGAAAGTAACATGAAGCTATGTTCTGGCGTTGCAAGGATACCGGAGATGTTAAGGCTGGGGTTGAGGCCCGGACTGGGGACAGATGGGTGTTCGTCCAATAACAACCTTGACCTCTTTCAGGAAATGGACAGTGCGGCCAAACTCGCCAAGGTAATGTATCAGGATCCGACCAGCCTTGACGCAAAGACCGTGGTCAAAATGGCCAACACATGGGGCGCCGCTGTCTTGGGCCTTGACAAATTGATAGGGACCCTTGAGGTGGGAAAGAGGGCGGATGTTATTGTCGTTGATCTCAACAGACCTCACCTATGCCCTCTTTATGAGCCGCTGTCGGCCTTAGTGTATTCCGCCAGTGGCTCCGATGTAAAAGACGTCGTTGTGGACGGGAAGATACTTATGAAGGATCGACGGCTTATGACGCTAGATGAGGAGGAGGTTATCCAAAGAGTGAGAGAAATTTGCAAAAAAATCAAGGCCTAACCCCCCCAGGGCCTCCATAGACAAGGAACCATCCCCTTTTTCGTATTTCATAACCCAATTCTGACACATTTCCTCCACGAAAATGTTTGCCATTTAATATATTAATTGCTATTTACACTTCTCTAAGGTAACAGGCAAGTCGGGTGACCGCAAGGTCTCGGAGAAAAGAGTTGTCCGCATGCCTTCAGTCTTCAACCTAATCAGCTGGGTAGTTACAATATGGGTACAAAAAAAAGGACAAAATTGTCGTTAACGATAGTGGTGCTGATACTGGTGTTGTGTCTTTTGGGCTGGTTTTTAAGTGTGATTTTCGAAGGTGAAAAACCCATAATAATCATCCGTCCCTTACCAGAGTTTATTACAGGCCCACAGAAATTTACCCTCATTGTGAGTGATATGAAAAGTGGGCTCAGGAATCTTGATGTCTCCCTAAACAGGGAGGGTCGCAAGATAAACATTTTTAGGATGAAGTTTCCATTTAAAGGCCTTCTCAATAGCAGAGGTGTTCACAGATTTGAGACAGAATTGTCTGTTGATCCTCAAAGGCTTAATCTTGCCCAAGGGCGCGTGGACCTTCAGGTCCGCGTTTGGGATTGTTCCAGGAGGAGTGGGGGGGATGGGAATCTGTCCCTAGTTCAGCACAAACTGGTTGTGGACACGATTCCGCCGGCCATTAGGGCCGTCAGTCGGATGCACTATATCAACGTTGGAGGGACCTGTCTTGTCGTATATCAGACATCCTCTGATACGGTTGAGAGCGGATTGTTTGTAAATGGCCTTTTTTTCCCGGGTTATCCTGCTGGTGAAGACGTTCAAAAGGGTTTTCATGTCTGCTACTTTTCTGTCCCTCATGATACCAGGCCAAATCCGGAGATATATCTCTGGTCCAAGGACAGGGCTGGCAACTCTTCGAGGGCTAGTTTTTATTATCATATCCGGAGGACGACCTTTCGAAGGGTAAAGATCAATATAACCGATCGATTTTTGAAACGTGTCCTCCCTCATTTTGGAGATTTTCATCTTGACCCGAATGCGAATGACATTGAAAAATTTCTAAAGATCAACAGAGATCTGAGGCGGGAAAATGCGTCTTTCCTTTACAATCTCAGGACAGAAACGAGCCCCAAGCAACTATGGGACGGGCCCTGGCTCAGACTCAGGAATGCCGCCACCATGGCGAGGTTCCTCGCCCGGCGCTCATATTATTACATGGGCAAAAAGATCGACGAGCAGTCACACCTTGGCCTGGATTTGGCGTCGCTGGCCAACTCTGAGGTGCAGGCGGCGAACCGAGGCCGCGTGATCTTTGCAGGCCGTCTTGGTATTTACGGGAATACTGTTGTGCTGGATCACGGGCAAGGACTTGCCTCCACGTATTCGCACCTTAGTAAAATCAACGTCGCGCAGGGGCAGGAGGTCGTTAAAGGCGAAGCAATTGGATTCACAGGTCAGACGGGTCTCGCTGGTGGAGACCATTTGCATTTTGGTGTTATGGTCAGCGGCGTTTTCGTAAACCCAATGCAGTGGTGGGATTCTCACTGGATTAGGGACAATATAACTAGAAAGCTGGATCTCTTGAAAAAACAATAGCGTATATCCCATAAAATAGCCGTAACAGTTTAGCAATTTTCAAAATAAATCGCTCTATGATTACCCACGCTGGAATTTTTTCTGCTCGTCAGGTGCGATTCTTCAAAAAAAAATCAATATATTGCATTTTTGGCTTGACATACCCCAATATATTGTGATAAATTCACCTCTGTCTTTCAATCCACATTTTTTTTAGTACCCTATAAGTGAATTTGTGAACCTTAGTCACTTTTTCGGTTTATCCGGGTTAGGGGTGATATCGATGTTCGAAAATATCCAAAAACGTAATGGAAGAATTGTAGATTTCGATTCGTCAAAGATTACATCTGCAATTGCAAAGGCAGGGCAGGCAACCGGTGAATTTGGAGAGCGAGACGCAAGGAAGTTAACGCTTAAGGCCCTTACTCTGGCCCATGAGATGCAGATAGGGCCCTCCCCCGAGGTGGAGGAGATTCAAGACATTGTTGAGAGGGTGTTACTTGACTCAGCCTTTCATAAGACCGCAAAGGCATATATATTATACAGGGAACAGCATGCCCAAATAAGGAATATTCTGGCCAAGGCAAGTGTTGATCTAGTTGAAAGCTACATCCAGAAGATGGATTGGAAGATCAAAGAAAACAGTAATATGTGTTATTCCCTTCAAGGTCTTAATAACTATATTTCATCGGATGTTACCTCAGAATATTGGTTGAATCGTATATATCCTCCTGAAATCAGGGATGCACACAAAGATGGCGATTTTCATATTCATGACCTGAGCCTCCTTTCTGTTTATTGTGTTGGATGGGATCTGAAAGACCTGCTCACGCAAGGCTTCAAAGGGGTGGAGGGCAAAGTGGAGAGTTCGCCCCCGAGACATCTCAGGTCGGCCCTAGGGCAAATCGTCAATTTTTTTTATACGTTACAGGGGGAAGCCGCCGGGGCCCAGGCCGTTTCCAACTTTGACACCCTTCTCGCCCCATTTGTGCGCCATGATGGCCTTAATTACAAAGATGTAAAGCAGGCGCTGCAGGAATTTGTATTTAATATAAACATACCAACCCGTGTGGGTTTTCAGACCCCATTCACAAACATTACCTTGGACCTTAATGTGAGCCCTATCCTGAAAGATTATAGGGTTGTTATAGGTGGTGAGGAACACAAAGAGACATATTCCGATTTTCAGCCGGAAATGGATATGATTAACAGGGCCTTTGCCGAGGTGATGATGGAAGGTGATGCCAAAGGAAGGGTCTTCACCTTCCCTATCCCGACATATAACATTACTAGCGATTTTGACTGGGATAATCCCAATCTAGAGATGGTCTGGAAGATGACGGGCAAATACGGGATCCCCTATTTTTCAAATTTTGTCAATTCCGATATGTCACCCGAAGATGCACGATCCATGTGTTGTCGCCTGCGTCTTGATAACAGGGAGCTTCTGAAAAGGGGTGGAGGGCTCTTTGGCGCTAATCCCCTTACCGGTTCAATAGGTGTGGTCACCATTAACCTTCCACGGATTGGCTATCTTTCTGAAAACGAGCACGGATTTTTTGAACGCCTCAAAAAAGTAGTGCTCCTTGCAAAAGAGACCCTTTCCATCAAACGAAAGGTCCTTGAGAGATTTACAGACAATAACCTCTATCCCTACTCAAAATTTTACCTTAGGGATATCAAACAAGGCACAGGGTTTTACTGGAGAAATCATTTTTCAACCATTGGTGTGATTGGGATGAACGAGGCATGCCTGAATCTCCTCAAAACCGATATTGCCAGTGATAAGGGACGCTTGTTTGCACTGAATATCATGGATTTTCTCCGCGAGATGATTGCCGAAATGCAGGAAGAGACAGGTGACATCTTCAATCTTGAAGCGACCCCTGCAGAAGGAACATCGTATCGCCTTGCTATGCTCGATAAGGCCCGATTTCCTGACATGATTTGTTCTAACGAACCAGGATTTATAAAAGGGGCAGACCCATTCTATACCAACTCCACACAACTGCCTGTAAACTATACAGATGATATTTTTGAAACATTAACACTCCAGGACGACCTTCAGGCGAAATATACAGGGGGAACAGTCCTTCATATCTACCTGGGGGAGCAGATAAGTGACGTCGAGGCCGTAAAGAGATTGATAAAGAAGATTGTTACCGGCTTTCGGCTGCCCTATTTTACGCTTACACCTACCTTTAGTGTGTGCCCGTCTCATGGTTACCTGGACGGCAAACAGGAAAAGTGTCCTGTTTGCAATGAGGAGACCGAGATATATTCGAGGGTAGTGGGTTATTTGAGGCCTATAAAGCAATGGAATAAGGGCAAACGCTCTGAATTCGACATGAGAAGGACGTTCAAGGTGGCATAGATCTCGGATTGTGCCGAACTTGAGATCTTATATTTGATAACCGGTGGCTCACAGGAGAATTTCTTGGCCTATGGTATTTGGCGGCCTACAGAAAAATTCTTTGATAGATTATCCTGGTAAGGTAAGCTGTGTGCTATTTCTCTGTGGGTGCAATTTTGATTGCCCCTATTGCCACAATCCAGGGCTGGTCAAGTGCACTCAACCGTCTTCTTCGGTTGATGATGATGGGGTATATGACTTTCTGGAAAGCCGAAGGGGGTTCTTGGACGGCGTGGTCGTTTCAGGGGGAGAGCCGACACTTCAGAAGGGGCTAGCCGCTCTTTGCGACAAGATCAAAAGGATGGGTTTTCCCGTGAAGCTGGACACAAACGGAAGCCGGCCGCAGGTAATAGCGCATCTCATAGATGAAGGGCTTGTGGATTACCTTGCAATGGACATAAAGACCGAACCTCTTAACTATACCAAATATATAAAGGGCGGTATTGATCCGGATGACCTGCTCACAAGCATCCAGATCATCATGCAATCGGCTTTGTCATATGAATTTAGGACGACATGCGTAAAGCCAATGGTTGATGTGCGTATGGTTGAAAATATAGCAAAGATAATAAAAGGGGCGAGGCTTTATGCCTTGCAGCACTTCAATAGTGCAGAGTTATTGCACCCTGAATTTTTCCAGGGCATGGAAGCAAATTATGACGAAGAGGAACTCCTTTACCTCAAATCGATAGCAGACCCCTGGGTAAAGGACTGCATTGTTCGATAGAGTGTCGTTTACGTTCTGCCAATTTTGTGTTGACTTTCATTCTGGTTTTTATTAAAGACCATTGAAAGCGTTCAGGTGCTCATTTTGAGCCTAATAGGGAACCCCGTGAGAATCGGGGATGGGCCCGCCGCTGTTAGCGGGGACGAACGCCGCAGGCCGGTTGTCGGTAATCGAAACAATCGGCTATAATGCCACTGGTAGAGGTCAGGAGGGACGAATGACCCGTGATGTGCGTAGCACATCACGTCCGGGAAGGCGCGGCCAGTAGGATGATCCGTAAGTCAGAAGACCTGCCTGAACATGGATGTAGCCTTCGCGGATAGAGGTTGCCTGTAAGATCTTGAGGATAAAAAAGGGAAATCCCCGGATCGAATTTATTCGGTTCGGGGATTTTTGTCTCCGGGCCAGCAAACCCAAAATTTCAGGAAAGGAGACTGCTTAATGAATGGAACGAAAAAGATTTTGTTTGCTGGACTGCTGATTTTTATTTTCAGTGTCCCTGTAGTTGGGAATGCTACAGATGAACAGTTGCAAGAAAATAAAGAGGCCACCATGGAAGAAGTGGTGGTGACGGGAACAAGAACACAAGAAGAAATAAGTAAAGTGCCGGCAAATGTAACCGTGATAAAGGAGAAGGATATCAAGCAATCAAATGCCAAGAACGTGCCTGATCTCTTGCGCTCTGAGGAAGGAATTGTTGTTAGAGATTATTTTGGAAACGGTAAGACAGTTAGTGTGGATTTGCGTGGATTTGGAGAGGCAGCGGCTCCTAATACACTTGTACTCGTTGATGGTAGACGCGTGAACGCTATCGACATCAGCGGTGTAGATTGGACACAGATTCCACTGGAACAAATTGAACGTATTGAGATTGTCAGAGGCACGGGGAGTGTTCTCTATGGCGACAATGCGGTAGGTGGAGTAATCAACATCATCACAAAAATTCCCCGAAAAAAGCCCAGTTTGAAAGCCAGCACCACTTTAGGAAGCTATGGACGGAACAAGGAAGCAGCCTCGCTATCTGGGGGCCGGGAAAATATTGCCGCTTCGCTTTATTCCAGTTGCGACTCAACCAATGGTTACAGGGAGAATAGCGATATCAGGTCAAAGGATATAGGTGGAAAAATTGTCTTGGATCCAATTGATATATTGAGTCTAAACATCAGCGGCTCCTACCATACAGATACCTACGGGCTTCCAGGATCTCTCTCCAAGGATGAGGTAGATAGGAATAGAAGAGCTACTAAGTCACCGTTGGATAATGCCAACACCACGGACAAGTATGCCAAAATTGGGATGGATTTGGACCTTGGGAATTCCGGGAGCTTTGTTGGAGACTTGTCGTATAGAAAGCGTGGCATTGAATCTAACTTTGTAAGCTGGATGTGGAATTCAGAGAGTGAAACAAAAGCGTGGGGATTTACACCGCGATACATTTGGGGAGGGGAACTTATCAACCACAAAAATACCTTTATTACAGGTGCGGATTTCTACTGGACAGATATGGATATTCTAACATCTGACGAGGACATAAACAAAAACTCCAGTGGAATCTATTTCAACAATGAATTTTCCATTCTAAAGGATCTTACCATTTCTGTTGGCGCAAGACGCGAAAGTGTAGAATACGAGTTCAAAACGAGCACATCAAAGCTTCAACCCACTGAACGGAAAAATGCCTATAGCGCAGGACTCAGCTATACTTATCAAGGGGGTTCATCTATTTTTTTAAGGGCAAACAAGAGCTTTCGCTTCCCGTTAACAGACGAATTGTTTAGCTTATTTAGTGGGTTGAACAGAGATCTCCAACCCCAGACAGGCAAGCACTATGAGATGGGCATAAGACACTATTTTACACCCAAGATGTACCTTGCCGTAACGCTATTCAGGGCAGCGATCGATAGTGAAATCTTCTATAATCCAAGTACGTATACAAATGAGAACCACCCAGAAACGCTCCACAGAGGTATTGAAATTGGGGCCAAGGCCGAAATATCGCGTTTTTTGACCTGTTATGGAAACTATAGCTTCGAGAAGGCGACATTTGAAGAAGAACCATTCAAGGACAATGATATTCCAGCAGTTCCAAGGCACAAAGGAAACCTTGGTTTAAGGAGCCATGGCCTTGCACCAGGAGTTATCTTCACCACAGAATATAACTATGTGGGATCGAGCTATGCCATCAGTGACCAGTCCAACCAGTATGGAAAACTGGATCACTATTATACTATCGATTCTAGAGTGTCTTATGAATGCAAAAATACTGAGGCATTCTTGGGAGTGAATAACCTTACCGGTAAGGAATACTCACAATATGCTGCCGCCGGTGGCAGTGGACTGGTCTTCTATCCGTCCCCGGAGCGCAACTGGGTTGTAGGGTTAAAGGTCAGATTCTAACGCTATTAGAGAGGCTGATAGGAAAAGGAAAGAACTACCTCTTAATGCCTACAGATTTCCTTGACGGGGCAAGGGCGAGGTCAAGGACTTCTTCCATCTTGCTGACCTGATGAAAGGTCATCTGTTTCTTGATCTTTTCAGGGATTTCATCAAGATCGCTCTTATTTCCTTGAGGCAGGATGATATGCCTGATGCCGCTCCGGTTTGCGGCCAGGACTTTTTCCTTGATTCCTCCGACAGGAAGCACAGAGCCCCTTAGAGTCACTTCGCCAGTCATGGCCAGTTTTGGTTTCACTGGTTTAGATGTCAATAGTGATGCAAGGGCAGTGAGCATGGTTACGCCCGCTGACGGACCGTCTTTTGGAATTGCACCGGCCGGCACATGGATGTGGAGGTCGTGGTCTTTATAAAAGTCTTCAGAGATGCCTAAGTGGCTGGCATTAGATCGCAGATAACTGAGGGCTGCCTGGGCCGACTCCTTCATTACATCGCCTAACTGTCCTGTAAGCACAAGGGATTTTTGCCCGGGCATCATTGTCGCCTCAACGAACAGAATATCCCCGCCTGCCGGGGTCCACGCCATTCCCGTGGCAACACCAGGAACAGAGGTCCGCTCTGCCGTGTCCCGATGGAACTTGGGATGCCCCAAATATTCTTGTATCTCCTTCTCTGTAATAACAAATTTTCTGGCTCCTCCCTCTGCCACTTTTCTTGCGAGCCCCCTGCATATTGTCCCTATTTCCCTTTCCAAATTTCGGAGGCCGGCTTCATGGGTATATTCCCTTATAATTTTCCTCAGGGCCGCCTTTCTAAATGATACCTGTTTTTTCTTTAGGCCGTGTTCTGCTATCTGCCTGGGCATTAAAAATTTTATGGCAATGTTAGTTTTCTCATCTTCTGTATATCCGGCAAGCTCTAATACCTCCATACGGTCGCGGAGCGGGGCCGGAATGGGATCGAGCTGATTGGCGGTAGTGATGAACATTACCCTGGAAAGGTCAAATTCCAATTCAAGATAGTGGTCTGAAAAAGAAAAGTTTTGCTGCGGATCAAGTACTTCCAGTAAGGCAGAGGAGGGATCTCCGCGGAAGTCGGTTCCTACCTTATCGATTTCATCCAGCATAAATACCGGGTTGTTTGAACCAGCCTTTTTGATGCCCTGAATAATCCTGCCTGGTAGGGAGCCCACATAGGTGCGGCGATGGCCTCGGATCTCTGCCTCATCTCGCACACCACCAAGGGATATACGCACAAATTTTCTGCCTAATGCCGTTGCAATAGATCGACCGAGACTTGTCTTTCCGGTCCCGGGTGGGCCAACGAAGCAGAGAATAGGGCCCTTATGCTCAGGATTAAGTTTACGCACGGCCAGGTACTCCAGGATCCTTTTCTTGACCTTGTCTAGGTCATAATGGTCTTTGTTTAATACGCCCTCCGCCGTCTTGATATCCAGCCTGTCTTTTGAGCTTTCCATCCAGGGAAGCCCGATAATCCAATCTAAATATGTTCGGGAAACGGTATATTCCGGCGAGGCGGGATTCATTTTTGAGAGTCTTTCTATCTCCTTATCCACCACTTTTTGTGCGGGCCCAGGAAGTTTTTTTTCTTTCAGTTTTTCTTTCAGGTCCATAATATCAGGCGACTCTTCCTTATCCATACCCAGTTCTTTTTTGATGGCCTTTAACTGCTCCCTGAGGAAATATTCACGCTGCGAGTGGTCTATACCCTTTTTTACCTGATTTTGGATTTTCTGCCCCATCTTCTGCAGCTCAAGCTCCTCGTTCAAGAACAATGTCAGTTTCTTCAAACGCTTATTTATATCAAGACATTCCAGTATCTCCTGTTTTTTTGTACGTTCCAGGTTGAGCGTGGAGACAATCATATCCGCTAACGGGCCGGGCTGGTCAATATTTAGAGAGAGCTGAACAAGTTCGCCTGGCAGGTGGGAAGATAGGTCTACGATTTGCTTGAACAGATTCCATATATTGGTCATCATGGCGTCTACTTCTTTATCTCTCTTCAACACCTCAACAAGTTTTTTAATTTTACATTTCTGATAGGGCCTTTCAGACACGATCTCCACTATGGCCACGCGGGCAATTCCTTGAAGGACCACTACGGTGCCTTCTTCACCCTTTGCCAGTTTGACGACCTGGCCCACCGTGCCCACATGGTGTACATCTGTCGGGCCTTCGTCCATATCGTCGGTTTCCTTTGCCATTGCCACGACAATCAGTTTTTCTTTCCGAAGGGCATCATCGACAAGCCTCAAGTGTTCTTCTTTAGTGATTACTAAAGGAATAACCATGCGCGGAAAAATCACAGAGTCTTTCACTGGAAGGACTGGCAATATGTCTGGTAATTTTCTTTCAGTAGTGTCCATCTGATAACCCTTGCATCTTGCTTTTTGATCTTTAGAATCAAGACGTTATCCGCACACAAACCTGGGCGGACCTGTCACACTTTCGCATACATATGGTCAAGATGCCATCTGAGTAAGAGGCCTCAATCTCATTTTCGTCTGCTACGGCCGGCACTCGAAAGACGCGCTCAAAATTGCCGTATCCCATTTCCAGTTGATGATATCGAACGAGCATGCCGGAAGGCATGTTATGGGTCCTTTCACCCCTGATGCAGATGTAGTTTTCGTGAAAAGAGACTTCAATGTCCTCTCTTTTGACTCCGGCGAGGTTTACCACCAGAAAGATCTCATGTTCTGTCTCATACATATCTGCCTCTGGGGACCATTCGGTGTCATGCACCGATAATACAGGTCTGGTCAGATTCATCATATCATCCATGAGTTTTTGTACCCTGTTGTGCAGTTTATCCAGGTTGCGGTCATATTTGACTTTGATTAAATACATGGCCATTCCTCCCTTATAATACCTGTGCCCATGATTCTTTATGAGCTGATTTTTAATATAACCCTTTTTGCGGTTGGAGTAAACCCTAACATTGCAAAAATGGCAATTCTAGTTTCGCTTTGCATTTTTTCATCTCCTTGATTGTGAAACGGCTAAGTGATATACAAATACACCCTTGTCAAAAACGGTTTTTGTTGGACAACATTCAAGCCCCCTTTTTTTTAAAGGGGGATTTAGGTGGATTTTTGGGCGTTTTGCCTTATTGGCGGAAGGAGAATTGACATGGAAAAGAGAAGTGACCTCATGACTAAGGGATCGGAAAGGGCGCCCCACCGTTCCCTTCTGCGGGCTAATGGTCTTTCTGATTGGGAGATGGAAAGGCCCATTATAGGGATCGCAAATTCATTTAATGAAATTATTCCAGGTCATATTCATCTGCACAAACTGGTAGAGGCGGTAAAGGCCGGGGTCTATAGCGCCGGTGGGACACCTTTGGTATTCAATACCATCGGGGTCTGTGACGGGATTGCCATGAATCACGAGGGTATGAAATATTCTCTTCCAAGCCGCGAACTAATTGCTGATTCTGTTGAGATAATGGCCATGGCCCATCCCTTTGATGGCCTGGTGCTTGTTGCCTCTTGTGATAAGATCATCCCGGGAATGCTTATAGCGGCTGCCAGGTTGGATATCCCTTCCATTTTTTTGTCAGGCGGTCCCATGCTCCCTGGAAAGGTGTTTGGAAAGGATACGGGCCTGGACAAGGTCTTTGAGGCCGTGGGTAGGCTTAAAAGCGGAAAAATAACTGAAGCTGAACTCCATGAATTTGAATGCCAGGCGTGCCCAGGTGCCGGGTCCTGTTCGGGAATGTTTACCGCCAATACCATGAGCAACCTCTCTGAGGCGCTCGGCATGTCCCTCCCTTTTAATGGCAGCGCCCCGGCCGTTTTTGCAGAGAGGGTTCGTCTGGCCAAACAGACCGGATATCAGGCGGCAAAACTTGTCACAAGCGGGATCCGGCCGAGAGATATTATGACAAAAGAGGCCTTTTATAATGCCGTTTCTGTTGATATGGCACTAGGTGGTTCCACAAATACCGCCCTCCACCTTTCTGCCCTTGCCTATTATGCCGACGTGGAGCTAACGCTGAGGGATTTTGATGAATTTACCGGGAAGGTCCCTCATCTGACCTCCATTGCCCCTGCAGGCCCCCATCATATTGTCGATCTCTTTTATGCGGGAGGGGTGCCCGCAATACTAGCGGAACTGAGAAAAGGCAAACTCATCTATGATCAACAGTTGACGGTCTATGGGAAGACCATGGGGGAGATGCTGGATGAAATCAAGGCGGAGATAAGAGATCCATCTGTTATCCGCCCTGTTGATGATCCGGTCCATAAGACTGGTGGGCTGGCAGTATTGACCGGTAATCTGGCCCCGGATGGGGCGATCGTCAAGCAGGTCGCCGTATCCGATGAAATGCTCAGGCATTCAGGCCCTGCCAGGGTCTATGACTCTGAAGAAGAGGCCGTCCATGCAATTTTGAAAGGAAAACCCCAAAAAGGAGATGTGATTATCATTAGATATGAAGGGCCTAGGGGTGGGCCTGGGATGCGGGAGATGTTATCTCCCACATCGGCAGTGGCAGGGATGGAAATGGATAAGGAGGTGGCCCTTATTACTGACGGCAGGTTTTCCGGCGCCACCCGTGGGGCCTGCATAGGCCATGTCTCTCCAGAGGCCGCGGCCAAGGGGCCCATTGGAGCAATCAGGGAAGGGGATATCATCGAGATCGATATCCCCAATAAGAAGGTGAATATTCAGCTTTCAGATCAAGAGCTGACCAATAGGATCGCCCAACTGCCCGAATATAAGCCCAAGGTCCGGACTGGCTATCTGGCAAGATATGCCAAGATCGTTTCGAGCGCCGACAAGGGGGCGGTTTTCCCAAGGTAAAAAACTTACCGCGCCGAAATCCCGCATTGAAAATGGAGGCCTACACTTTTCCCTATTTCTTACGAACAATAACAGTATTCGAAACTCACTGTGCTAAGATCTAATTTCCAACATTTCCAGCTCTGGCCTGCAGAACATGTCTTGCCGCTTCCTTGTGCCGCAATCATTCCTGGCGATCCACCCATTTTGCTCTTGGCAAAACTCTTTGTTCTACCTGCAATATTGTTGATAAAATTATTTATCTTGGCCTTGTCCATGCCTGCTTTACTTTTTAAATAATCTTTTTGCATGGATGTCATTGTGAAATGCTCGTTCAGAAACTCGTCCACGTTCGTTTGGGCCTCTTGAACATATTTATCAAAAGTAGGCTTTGACCAATTCTCTTGATAGAATTTGTTGAGATTATCTTGGTCGGTGGCAATCTGGTGTCTGTATTCTTTGTCCAACCTGATTTCAACGCTTGAATTATCTATGTGAGAGCCTTGGGGAACAGAAAATTCCCACGTCTTTGGTGGCATCCTGTTGCCGCAGACATCCACTATCTCGATACCGATGCAATGTCTGCCATAAGTAAGGCCGGTAGCGGGCTGGTAGGTAATGTCCTCGTCTGTGATCATACAGAGCTAGCTGACATCCGTATCATCCACTACGAGACGAACGGAATTTTTATCCACCCTTGTCTCAGAGTCTTCAAATGTGATCTTGATTACGGGACGTGTCTCCTGGACCCTGGCATCTTGGGAGGGGTAAGACTTAACAATATGGGGCGGGCGTTTGTCCAGGTCGACCTCAAGGATATATGGTTTTTTCTTGGGATCGAGTTTTGGGAATGTAAAGATACGGCGCTTACCGTCCTGTACTACGAAAAAGAATTCAATACCAGGGGGCGTGACCTTTTGTGACTTTAACATGGCGCTGAAATCAATGGCGGTTTCCTTTTTCATGGGGATCTTGCGATAGAGCATACTCCCGATATCTCTGTAAAAGAGATTTGCCTCTTTGGGGGAATAGAAATTCTTTGTCTGGATATGAAAGAGGATAGTCTGGCCCGCAAAATGGGTCTCTTGGGGAGATATGATTTCAATGTCTTCTGCAGCAAGGCAGGATTGAGAGTAGAAGGTCAGGAATAGAAGAAGTAAGAGCAGGAAATACCATTTTTTTGAACCATGTCCCATGCAACTCCTTTGAATTTGAGATCTTAGAACAGAGCTTGCAGATTCTGTGGTCCTTGTTGGACTTGTTTGTCTAATGTGGGCACGCTAAAAGTAATGCAGTGCCTGCTTGTATAGACAAAAAACGGCAGGGTGTCAAGGGCTCGCAAAAAACTTAGGAGGTAATCGCCTTCAGGTACGTACATAAAATTGTAAGTTTCATGAATTCCGGCCGACGAATTTATATTTTTATGGACGTGACCTTTGTTTTATGCTTTTTGAATGTTTATATGGGTTATAACAGGTAATTATAGGAAAATATTCAACAGACTATAAAATATATTTGACAAAATATTACCATTAGGGTTAATAAAAGCCGCCATAGGTTGTTGGTAATCTAAGAAGGCCCCTTTTTTCTATGCTGATTAACTGGTGAAAATGGGCCTGAGAAAGCGGTTCAATGGAGGTGGGTATGGTAAGACCTTACAGGGTGTTTGTTTTATCTTTTCTTGCTGTGGTTCTTTTGGGCCCCTTGCCGACATTTGCGGAGGGATCAAAGCCATCCAAGTCGGTGAATGACAAGATACTGGACATATTACTTGAAAAGAAAATCATAGACAAACAAAAGTTCGAGGAATTGAAGAAGGAGGTTCAAGAAGAAGAAACCCAAAAGAAAAGGGCTATCGCAGAGTTCGAAAGGGGCTTTTTCATAGAGACCGCTGACAAGGAGTCCAGGATCCGATTCGATGGGAGGTTTCAAGGGGATTTTAAGTCCTATTTAGGTCATCATCCTGATCACGCATCATTCTTTATACGCCGGGCCCGGCTTTGCATGTCAGGAACGGTTCACCGATATTATGATTTCAGGCTCGAACCGGAGTTCGGTAAAGGTGCTTCACGGATGAATGATGGGTTTATTAATATCCGCTATTTTCCATCCGCACAAATAGAGTTTGGGCAATTTAAAACCCCTTTTTCCATGGAGGAATTACACTCGGATAACTGGATTGATTTTGTGGAACGTTCTGTTGCCAATAAACTCGCGCCTTCAAGAGACCTTGGTGTCACGTTCCATGGAGGCATAAGTGAGGAATTGTTTTATTATCAACTGGGTCTCTTTAATGGATATAAACTCAATCAGGCCTCTGATCCTGATGGTGGCAAGGATGTGGCGTTTAGACTAGTGGCCGCTCCCTTCAAAAAGCATGGCCTGGAATCGATACAAGGCCTGAGATTAGGTGTGGCCTTTACCTATGGACACGTAACCCTCGATAAGGCCCAGTGGTGGAATTCAGGCGATTTCAAGACCGCGGCCGGGACCACCTATCTGAGCTTAGAAGACCAGGTGTCAGAGGACGGTGCCAGGGCGAGGGAGGGGATGGAACTATACTGGGATTGGGGAGCCACCGCACTTAAGGGAGAATATATAATCACAAATCTGGATGGTCTCAAGATGGGCAATGTGGCGAATGACTTCGATATAAGGGGTGGATACATCTCAATCTCCCATTGTCTTACCGGTGAAAAGTTTGTGTACAAGGGGGGTAAGCCAGGCAGGATTATACCTCTCAAAAATTTTCGGCGCGGTTCTTCGGGATGGGGGGCCTTACAGTTGGGCGCGAGGTGTGAGTTCTTGAGGGCGGATTCTGGCTTACTGGATCAGGGGTACGTTGATCCCAGCCAGTATACTGACAAGATATCGGGTTTCACCGTTGGATTGAACTGGTATCCAAATGAAATGGTTAGATTTATGCTCAACTATTACCATATGAGATTTGGTGACGGCATTCTGGTTGGGTCTGAAAGGATCGATGATGAGGATGCCATCCTGACCCGTTTTGAAGTGGCACTCTAATCTTTTTCCTTCGTAATTCTATTCCAGATTGTTTCCGGGTCGGTCATGACCATGTCATTTAGGTTGATCAAGGGTCTTTTTGCGTCTGGGGAATATTTGGCAATTGCCTCATGCAACCGATCCATCAACTGCCTTATCTGTAAATCATTTAGGGTTTCGACTATCCTTAGATTGTCATCCGCCTCCTGAAAAAGGAATTCCAGATTTTCAGTAGTTAGCTGAAAATATGCAATCTTCTCATCAAACCTGGAGATGTATGCATTGAGCTCCTGAAGGAGCTTTAAATTATTAACAATCCGGGGGTAACGAATTGCATCCTGATATGACAGTATCCTGGAATAACGTTGCTTCGTCTGGATCTCATTTTCGTATTCTCTAACTCGCGCCTCAAGTTGACAGCGCATTTTGATTGCCTGCACCTTTTTTGCGGTAATTTCGTCGCGTAGCGATGAAATCTCAGTGAGCTTCTGCCGTAAGGTATCTGCCTTTGGATTACCAGCGAAAAGGTCTGGTGTGTAGAAAAACAAGATCGCGAGAGAAAATGCCAAAATATATGCACTATGTCTATTATTTATATTTCCTTTCATGATTCACCCTGTTTTATCTTTCTTTCCCCGACTGTTTCTGCCTCAATGCCTCATTATCTTCTCTATTTGTTTCCTGAACTTGTCAGGAACAAACAGTCTTCCCCCCGTTTTTTCCCACCGACCCAAAGATCTTAAGGCTGACAGCCTTAGCTTTTTATCCTTTGGAGTGGTCAACTTCTGTAAGCCAATAAGTTCAAGCTGCTTGCCTCCCCACCTTGATAGATATCTTGCCGCATCTGATGAAAGGACGGTAACGCCATTGAGAGAAAGCCACTTGCCTTGCCATTTGGACAGAGACCTTGCCGTTTCCGGCGAAATTCTGGTAATACCGTTAAGGGAAAGCCACTCGCCTTGCCATTTACAAAGGCTTTTTGCGGCTTCGGGCGTGAGACCAGTTAGTGCATTTAGAGCAAGATCCTTGCCTTGCCATTCAGACAGGCATTTTGCCGCCTCTGGAGAAAGTTCTGTAACTTCAAGTTTTCTTGTGAAATTCCCAGCACAAAATTCGCGCCAGATTAAACGGTTTTCATCATCCTGTGAAAAAGGCCTTCTTCTTATGGATTTATCATTCCAGGCATTTATTTTTTTTAAGATGCTTCTTAGTGATTCGGGTTGAACATCATTCAGGTCTATAGAGAGGCTGTTATTAACAAAGGAATGCTTCGCCATTTCTTCATCTAGATGTCTTACCAGGCCAGCCATATCTATGCCACTGGCAAAACCTAACATGACCATCTCGATTTCTGTCTTGCGCTTCAGGTAAAGGAGGTCTTCACCAGCAAGAAAAAGCCGCTCAGCGGGTTGATCGAGCTGGCGTATATAGAGTTGACGGCGCTGAATAGTACGAAGCCCGAACTCGATCTGTTTGTTTTTAAGCGCCTCTGGTAAGGATGTAATGCCTGTATTATGTATTTCTCTCAGGATGTCGTTCTTTGTCTCTTCAATCCCGTCTTGGTAATGTTGTTTGAGTTTGGCGATTTCTTTTTGTTTGCTCAGCAGTTGATCTCTCAGGCCAGAAATCCTTTCTAGCTTTTCATTAATAAGACTCGTGGGCGAGGTAGATTTGGCTACAGTTTTTTTGGCATGTGTTTGTGAAAAGGTTGTCGCTGCTGGTTTTGGTTTTTTCCCCCACATCACCAGGGCAAAAAAACAGGCCATCAACACCACCAGGCCCACAATTCCTATTGCCAGAAGTGTGCGCTTGCTTCCTTTTGCTTTTTTAGGGGGCTCGCCCAGTGGGATCTCTTCACTTGGCCCCTGATCGGTGGCCTCGCCGCGATCCTCCTCCCCCTTGGGTGTATCCTCATCTGTGGCCATATCCACAGTCTTTTCTATATCGCGAGTATCAGGGGCGTCTATTGCTTCTGCCTGGCCATCGGTGGCAGAATCTGATGTTTCTTCTTGGAGGGGTTTGCCAATTAGCTCGGATTTTTCTTCAGACACCGGTTCTCCTTGCTCAGCGTCCGCTTCGGTATCCTTGTCATCTGGTTGTGTCTGGCCAGAATCAGATGTCTCTTCCTGAGAGGACTCCTCTATACCATCGGGCTCGGCTTCCAGGGTTATGGAACTTTCCTTGCGATCGTTATCAGGCGACCTCGATTCAAGCCCCTCCTCCTCGGATTCTTCAAGTGATGGTCCTTCTTGAACAGTTTCACCTATTAGTTCTTGTTGTCCATCAGTATCGGACTCCATTTCATCTCCGCCATCATCCTGATTCTCAGTATGAGAATCCGTGTCTAGCCTCTCTTCTTGAGGTGGAGTCCCCGCTCCAATGATTTCGGCCTGATCCTCGGACTCTAAGGGGGTCTCATTCGCCTGTGTTTCTGAGGAATCTGACGGCGCAAATTGTAGTTCCACCAGAGCGACATGCTCCTTGTGCCGAAGCCCAATGCGTTCATTTTCTTTTTTTTCAAGGGCTTCAGCCTCAAACTCAGTCCCGGTTGCTATGGAAGAAACAGCCACCTCGCAGGATAGCCCGAGATCAGTAAAGGCCGTCTTCAAA
>Ga0307425_1000195_pt1 | contig 37603 bp, 29 predicted proteins | sample SalMarWE160330MG_FD_202152 | JGI IMG/M metagenome (GOLD analysis project Ga0307425, IMG submission 202152) | Salt marsh sediment microbial communities from the Plum Island Ecosystem LTER, Massachusetts, United States - WE1603-30 | ecosystem: Environmental > Aquatic > Marine > Intertidal zone >... | reverse complement strand
GCCTATTCTCTCTGTGCCAAAGAAGCCAATCCCGCACCTGTCTACATCCGAACCATGGATATCGGTGGCGAGAAGAATCTCCCTCAATTGAACATAGAGAAGGAACCCAACCCAGCACTCGGCCTGAGAGCGATCCGTTACTCTCTTCAGGAAAGGGAGCTGCTGAAAACACAACTTCGGGCTATTCTGAGAGCGAGCGTTTATAAAAATCTCCGTATCCTCATCCCCATGATCACCGAATTCGAGGAGATCAAAGAGGTAAAGACTCTTTTCCAAGAGGTCAAAGAGGAATTGCGTTCAAAGAGGATCCGGTTCGACACGAAGATTCCTTTAGGGATCATGATCGAAGTCCCCGCGGCCGCGGCCATCACAGATCTGCTGGTCAGAGAGGTGGATTTTTTGAGCATAGGGACCAATGACCTGATCCAGTATTATCTGGCCGTCGATCGGTCGAACGAACTGGTGTCCTATCTATTCAAGCCTCTTCACCCATCGATCTTACGGATACTCAAGTTCATCATCGAGACCGCGCTGGCGGCGGGGAAAGAGATCACAGTCTGTGGTGAGATGGCCGCTGATCCCATTCCTGCTTTGGTTTTGTTCGGTTTTGGATTACGGAGATTCAGTATGAATCCCATCTTTATTCCCCGGATCAAAGAGGTCCTCCGTTCGGTGGAATCCAAGGCCATCAAGAGTATCATGAGGAAAGCGGTGCAACTCAACTCAGCCCAGGAAATCGAGGAGCTAATTATCGAGAAAGTTCTGGTGAAGTATCCGAAGGCTTTTCTTACGGGCCAAAAAAGTTGAATTGTTCACAAAAGATGCCGAGACTTTCCTTCAAAAACCTCTGATTCATATTATCGGCAGCTTTTACCCTTCGAGCGGCCATATTTGTCTTCAAGCCGGACAATATCGGCTTCCTCAGAGTCGCCGATCCAGATTTCCATGATGCGTACAGGGCGACGTCCAACACCCTTAATCCGATGAGGGACACGGGCTGGGATAAATATCTCTTCGTTTTCCTTTGGTTGCCAGACTTGGTCCCCGACTGTAACTTCTAAGCCTCTATCCAGGACGACCCAAAATTCACTGCGGTGGTTATGATACTGGAGAGACAGCATCCCCTCGGGATTGACAGTGATGATCTTGATGCTCCCGGCGTACTGATGGGGAAATGAACGGAACTTGCCCCAAGGACGGATGTCCTCCACAATGCTGTTTTTGAAATGGATTATCTCATCAGGTTTGTTTTTTTTTGCCTGTATGTTCACTCTTTCACCTCTTCTGTTTGCTGTTTGGTCATTATCCGGAAGATGATGATGAGAGAAGCCGCCTGTCCTGAGTCGTTTGTCTATAAATGGTTAAAATAGTATGATCGCCCTCTACAGATAATCCTTTCGGCCCCGAATTTTACGGGATTCAGAGCACAGAACAAACGGCGGATCAAAAAGGGACTTCGTCGTCCTCGCTACTCTCCTCTGCGGGTACGCTATCCTCATCATTAGGAAATCCACTTGGCGATGCTGTTTCGCCATAAGGTTTCTCCTCCAATGTGTCATCCTTTTTACCGAGGAGGACGATGTTTTGGGCATGGACTTCGGTCGTGTATCTTTTGTTCCCATCTCTATCCTGCCAACTGCGAGTTCGCAATTTCCCCTCGACCAAAACCTGTTTTCCCTGAGTGAGGTATTTCTCACAGAATTCGGCCAGTTTTCCCCAGGCCACGATACGATGCCATTCTGCGCGGATGTCGCTCTCGTTTGTGTTGGGATTAAAATACCTCTCATTTGTCGCCAAATTGAAATTGGATACGGCTCTTTCCGTTTGAGGGATGTATCGCAGCTCTGGATTTCTGCCCAATCGGCCGATCAAGATAACTTTGTTGAGGCTATTAATATCTCTCATTGTTCGCTTCCAATTCCTTAATTTTCTGTTGTGCGATTTTTGTTTCCTCTTCGAGAGGAAATTTTGTGATCAAGAGTTTAAACACAGAGAGTGCCTCTTCTTTTTTCCCTTGTTCTGAAAGGCTTATTCCTTTTTTTAGGTAGGCGGCTGGGATCTTATCTCCTGCGGGATAGTTGAGTATCAATTCGTTGAAGTGTTCGACAGCTTCATCGTATTTCTTTTGACTGAAGTAACATTCTCCGATCCAGTAGAGGGCATCATCGGCAAGAGGACTTTCAGGAAACTGAGACTTATAGATCATGAATCCTTCGATAGCAAGTTCAAAATTTCCCTTCAAATAGTCTGACCTAGCCATATTGTAGACTTCATTGGGGGAGAGGTTGGGAGAAATCGAAGGTTGCTCCTCCTCTCCGGCTGGCGGGCCGGCTAAGTCTTTCGGTTCTTGTGTGAGGGGGGATTCGGAGGGATTTGTCTCTAGGGCTTCTCCCTCTGTGACCTGTTCAGCCAATGGAAGAGCGACTCTTTTGATCTCGATCAGGTCTTCAGAGAATTTGGCGAGCTGGGTGTTGACCGTCTCTATTTTCTCGAGCAGGATCTGGTATTGCTCCGGGAGTCTTCTCTGTTCCTCTCTGGCACTTGCCTGTTCTGATTGAAACTGTCGTGTCAGTTCGAGAAGCTCTCTCAGTTGATCCCGTATGCCCTGGATATCCGTTGTGTTTTGGTCGATCTTTTTATCGAGGGCAAGGACCTGTTGCTTCAGCTGTTGAACATCTTTATAGATGAGTTCATATGCCTTCTCTTGCTTATCCGGGCTGCTGCTGAGCACCAAGGAAAGTGTTAGAAAAAGAATAAATCCGGAAGAGAATCGTTTTCTCATGAACTACTTAGCAATGATCGTGAATTGTGCGCGTCTATTTTTCTGCCACGCCGTTTCGTTGCTACCCATATCGATTGGCTGGCTTTTCCCGTATGAGATGATTTTGAGCCTGTCAGCAGAGATGCCAAGGGAGGTCAGATAATCCATGGTGCTTTTGGCTCTTTTTTCCCCTAGGGCGAGGTTGTATTCCTCTGTTCCTCTTTCGTCACAATGACCCTCAATGAGGATCTTGGCAGAGCTGAATTTGTTGAGCCACGCCGCATTGGCTTCCAAGACGGGCTTGGCATCGTCCCGTATGAAATATTTGTCATAATCAAAGTGGATCATCGCTAAAGGTTTATCGGCGTTGACCTCCTCCAGGGACTTTTTCATGAAGATCTCTGCTTCCGTGAGCACAGGTTCCTTGACCACGGGAGGCTCTTCCACTTTTTCGATCGTGGGTTGCTCTTTCACCTGAGGTGGTGGCGGAGGAACTTGCTCCACCTTTTTTTTGCAGGACACGAGGAAACCAAAAACGAAAAAGCAAGCGAGGATAAGGATGAGTGTTTTTTTCATGTGACCTCCTTCAGATCTTATTCCATCTCTTATTTTTTTTACCGGGCTTTCCAATCAGCCCCAATTGTATACGATTGAATTTTAGCCTGTCAACATTATCTCTTCAAAATGTGACAGAACTCTGCATGTTGTACACAGCGTTTAGCCCGCTTAACGAGACCAATCTGGAAGCTTGTTCTCTCCCGTGGATGTGAGACGGCGCATGTTTGTGCCATCATAGTCTACTGAATAGAGCTGGATGGTCCCTGTGCGGTTTGAGGAGAAGACGATGTGTCTGCCGTCCGGAGACCAGCTCGGGGATTCGTTTCGGGCGTTTGATTCTGTAAGTTTGACAGTCTGGTCTGTTCTCAAATTCAGGATATAAATATCGAAGACAAGGTCAACTCTGGAGACATAGGCAATCATATCTCCGGCCGGAGACCATGCGGGTCCGTCGAAATAACTCCCTCCAAAACTGACCCTTCGGACATTCGATCCCTCCGCATCCATGATGTAGATCTGGGGAGTCCCCCCCCGATCCGAAGTGAAGGCGATCTCACGACTTGTCGGTGACCACGAGGGGGCGGTGTCAATGGCTTTGTTGAATGTCAATCTCTTGATGTTCGTCCCATCGCTGTTTGCGACATAGATCTCGGAGTTCCCTTCTTCCAGTGTTGAGCAGAAAGCCAGCTTTTTCCCGTCCGGAGAGAATGTTGGGCCAAAATTTGTTCCTCCGTTCTGGACTTCTGTTTGTTTTCCCCCATAGATGTCCAGGATATAAAGGCTCGCTCTGCCCTGTCGGTAAGATGTGTAAGCGACACTTCTCCCGTCTGCAGACCAAGCAGGCATATAATCTTTGATAGTGTTGAAGGTTATACGTGTTTGATTGTGGCCATCAAAATCCATCATGTAGAGCTCGTCATTGCCGTCTCTTTTGGAGATGAAGACGATTTTGGACGTGAAAATAGGAGTATGGCCGAGCATCTTCATGATCTCATCCGATATTCTATGGGCGACCAGCCGGAGGAGGTTTGTTTGGGATTGATACCTCTTTCCGAAAATAAATTTTTCCGATTGGACATCGAAAAGTTTCCCCTCAAAGAGGATATTACCGTTTCCTCCTCCATCGGAGACCTCGCCCACAAAAAGGAGTTTTGCCTGGATGGACTCCCAATCCTTGAAGAATATCTTTTGAGGGTCCAGCGGTCGGATGTAACTGTAATAGCTGTTGGGGAGCGTGTTGAACACACGGCTGTATTTGAGGTTGGCTTCGATGATTTCCCGCAATGTCCCTGCATGAGAATGCACCTCGGGGGAAGACCCGTTCACGATAAAATTGGGGATGGCGATGGGTATGGCAGGGATGCCCCCTTTGATGCTCATCACCACATCTTGCTGGGAGTAGAGGATTGTTGTGCCGATCAGGAAAAGAAGGGATGCCAAGATGATTTTTTTCTTCGTTTTCTTTGTCTTCATTTGTTATGCTCGAATATCAGATGAATGCCCAAATACTCGCCCTCATAATCGTTGGGGAGGGGAGGAAAAGGAGCCGAGGATTGGATGGCTCTGCGGGCAGAAAGGTCGAGAGAGCGTATGCCACTACTTTCTATGATCTCAGGAGTGGAAATTTCCCCGTTCCTGTAGATTTTGAAATAGACCGTTGTGTGGAAATTCCCTGTTATCCCCGGACTGACCTGGGATGTATACCAATTGCTGGAGATTTTGCCGTGGATCATCTGGAGATAGTATGTATACGGAAAATTGGAAAGCCCGATCTGGTTAGAGAATTCAGAACCAAAACCTCCTCCTGGCCCGCTCCCGATACCGATCCTTACACCCGTACCGGTTCCACTCCCCGATCTTGAGGCGGTTGTGTCCGTTTTTTTAGAGGAACTGCTCTCTGAAAGCTTTTGTGTTTTTTGGATGACAGCTTTTTTCTCGCTCGGGGGTGTTCGTTCCCTTTTTGGCTTTTCCACAGGGTGTCTGAGGACTGTGGGTGATTCCTGCTCGAGTTTCTGCGGTGTTGTCAAATCCCTCAGTGTTTCCCTTTCCGGAACTGCTGTTTCGGCGAGTTTTTCTTCTCCGGGCTGAGTCTGTCCGCCGGGAGACCCCCCTCCTCCCCCGCCTCGTGGAAATGAGACCACATTGACATAGTGGATCATTCCCTTTTTCTGGGATTTGGGGAAGTAGGGTGAGAGCAGGATAAGACAAAAAAGTGCAAGATGGACAGAGATGGAAAACACCAAAGAGCGCTTGAAGTTTTGGTTCTCCTGACTCAAGACGGCCACTATTATTTTTTCTCCCTTTCTTCTATGGGTTTAACAACCAGGCCAATTTTCTCAACTCCCGCTTTTTTGGTGATATCCAGAACGTTTATTATATAGCCGTAGGGAAGGCTCTCATCTGCTCTGATAAAAACGATCTTCCTCTCTTTGCCGTAAAAATATTCCTTGAGCTTGTTTTCGAGGAGAAAGATGTTGATGGGCGATTCCCCGATATGGATATACCTGTCCTGGGTGATCGTCATGGTGAGCCCCTCCTCGGCTGGGGACGAATCGGTTTCAGCTTGGGGGAGGTTGACACCGATGCCCGATTGCATCATGGGAGCGGTCACCATAAAGATGATCAATAGGACCAGCATCACGTCCACAAGAGGAGTAACGTTGATCTCGGAGAGAGATGTTCCGATTTCTTTCCGCTGGATTGATTGATATTTAATCGCCATAGAGTCTTTCAGTGATGCTTAGGAATTCTATCGAAAAATCTTCCATATCGGCGATGGCCTCCTTGATCCGGTGAAGGAAGTAGTTATAGGCCACTACTGCAGGGATTGCGGCAAAGAGGCCCACGGCTGTGGCGATAAGCGCTTCAGCGATGCCAGGCGCAACTGTGACCAAACTGGCCACTCCTTGTATGCCGATTTCATGGAAGGAATCCATGATCCCCCAAACTGTGCCGAAAAGGCCGATGAAAGGCGTCACACTCCCTGTCGTAGCCAGAAAGTTCATCATTTTTTCCAGTCTTGAAACCTCCCTGTTAGAAGCCTTTATCAAAGCTCTGTTGATTGCCTCTAAATTGGCAGATGTCAGGGTTATGCTGGACTCGGACTTCATGTAGTGGGAAAGCACTTTGAATCCGGATCTGAAAAGCTTTGCCTCAGGACTAGCCTTGTATTTCTTGGCCGCCTCATTCACCTCGTTGAGGTTTGCGCTTTTATGAAAGACGTTCAGAAATTTCTTGGATTGAGAGGATGCGGTTTTAAGGGTTCTCCGCTTAAAGAATATGATTGCCCAAGAAAAGACAGAAAAGAGAAGGAGAATAAGCAGCACGAGCTTAACGACGATACTGGCTTCAAATATGAGTTTTAAAAAGTCCATTTATCCGCTCCAAAAGTAGCATATGCCAGAGAAGATGTCAAACTCTCCCGTCTGTTGTGAGCCTTTTCAAATCTCTGATGATTGAAGTTTCGAGCGCTCCGGTTGGTGATTTCTCTATGGAAGTGGTGGGATCGTTTCCCAAGCTGCTGTGCACCCAGTAAATTTGACTTTCTGATCCGAGTCCCAATCCGTCTTCGCCAAAGACCCCCCCACCCGCCACCATATGGCTCAGACGGACAGGGCCTCGGTTCTGGGCTTCCCTCACAACTCCCTCAGGGAAATGTGCCATGCCCGCATGGAGCCCTCCACACGGTTTTCTCCGCCACCAATTGAGACACTCGATAACGCAACGTGTATTCATACACTCACGGATTTGGAAAGGCTTCTATATGATGTGATGCAAATCTTTCAGACGGCAGGGGCTGATTGACAAATAAGGGGTGACGTATTAGATTGGAAGCCTGATCCGTTTGAGAGGGTATGGGGATGAATGAAAAAATAGTGTCCAGAGAAGAGAGGCGCTTCCAGCCCGCCCAATTGCTCGCAGTAAGCTTTGTCGTTGCCATTTTGATTGGGACGCTGTTGCTTATGCTGCCCTTCAGTACACAGTTGCACCAGATATCCTTTGTGGATGCCCTCTTTACTGCGACCTCGGCCGTGTGTGTTACGGGACTGATCGTTAAGGATACAGCTTCATATTTTTCCCCTACGGGCCAGATAATTATTCTTGTGCTTTTTCAGATGGGAGGCCTGGGGATTATGGCTTTTTCCACGTTGATCCTGCTTGTCGCAGGGAAGAGGATATCCATAAAAGACAGGATCATGATTCAGGATGGATATGCTTCCTCTTCGATCCAGGATTTGAAGGGGCTGATCAGGAATATTTTTGTTTACACACTGATCATCGAAGGTGTTGGCACGCTCTTTCTGTATTTGCACTGGTGCGGTCAATTCTCAGGGGCTCATGCGCTTTTCAAGTCTGTTTTTCATTCCGTATCCGCCTTTTGCAATGCTGGATTCTCGCTTTCAAGCGACAGTTTCATTTCCTGCCGGGGTGATTTATGGGTGAATGTGATTATCATGGCGTTGATCATATCAGGAGGATTTGGTTTTTTTGTTCTCCAAGAGATTAAACATATGAGCCTTTCTTTGGTCCGGCGAAAAAAAGTGCGGTTCTCTCTTCATGCAAAACTCGTCCTGATGCTCACCTTTGTTCTTATCGCTGGTTCCAGTCTTTTTTTCTTCGTCACCGAGGGAAATCTTGCCATGCAGGATTTCGGGGTGAAGGAGAAGATCCTGGCCTCAAGTTTCCTGGCCGTCACTGCACGTACGGCCGGATTCAACACAATGGACATGAGCACACTGAGCAACGGCAGTATTTTTTTGTTGATATTGTTGATGTTTATCGGCGCATCCCCAGGCTCCACAGGAGGTGGTGTAAAAACGAGTACTGTGGGTGTCATCTCCGCCTTCTTAAAATCAAGAGTTCAAGCCAGGGAAGCTATCAACCTCTTTTACAGGACGTTACCCATCGAGCTTGTCACCAAAGCATTCATGGTGGTCACTTTGAGTATTGGTGTGATATTTCTTGCCTCCTTTGTTCTCTTCATCGCTCAGCAGGGAGGGGCTATGGAGGGAGTGTTTTTTGAAGTTTTTTCTGCCTTTGGGACAGTAGGCCTTTCACTCGGCATAACCTCCGAGTTGTCGGGGCTAGGCAAGACAGTGATTGTGATCACCATGTATGTGGGAAGAATAGGACCTTTGACGCTCCTTTATGCCTTTAGCCGCCGAAGAGCGTACGGCAAGTTTGGGTATGTTGAGGAATCTGTTATGATCGGATAAACTTTGTGCGAGACAAACAGATAGAGAATATATAATGTGTTATAAGAAATTCAGGATCCGCAAGTCAGGATATCCCTGCAAAAAACAGAAGGATATCAGGGGGAGAAAGCACCTGTTTTTCTTAGCACTCAGAATGAGCTTCTGACTTTTGTTTGAAGGAGTTTGAGCATGAAATTTGCGGTGATCGGACTTGGCAGCTTTGGCTCGTATGTCGCAAAAACGCTGTATGAGATGGGTCATGAAGTTCTTGCCATTGATGAAGACAAATCCAGGGTGGATAGCCTGAAGGACGCGGCCACGCATGTTATCCATATGGATGCTGCGGACAAGGAGAATCTCCAGGCTGTGGGAATCACCGAAATGGATGTTGTGGTTGTCAGTTCAGGCCCCGAGATGGAGTCCTCCATTCTGGCGACGCTCTTCCTCTCTGAGATGGGAATCGGAAGGATCGTCGCAAAGGCACTTACTCAGGATCACGCAAAGATTTTGGCGGCAGTAGGCGCGACAGAAGTGGTCTATCCGGAAAAAGATATGGCGATCAAAACCGCATTGCGACTGAGCAATCCGAATATTCTGGAGTACCTACCGCTAGTTTCCGGATTGAGGATTCAAGAAATCGCCGCACCAGAGAAATTTATCGGGAAAAGTCTGAGTGAGCTGGATTTAAGGAATAAATACGGCATCCAAGTCATGGCCATAAAGGGGATCATCCCAGAAAAGACCACCTTCATTCCCAAATCCGATTTTGTCATCAAAGACAGTGACATTCTCATCATTATCGGGGAGGAAGAGCAGCTCAAAAAGCTCGACAAAAAAAAATAGCGATTCCTAGCGACAGCTCCAGAATGCATCGAAAATTGAGGGCCGGCTCTCCAAATGGGGAAAAACGGGGATCCTGGGATCGCATTTTAATGGTCAATCCAAAAGAGTATCCAGGATAAACAGAGCGACCTCCTTGGCCCCTCTGCCGCTCTCCTTAGTGGGGCCCACACACGAGGGGCAGCCCTCTGAACAAAGGCAGGCTCTGATCGTCCTCCTGCACTGTTCCAGAAGCTCGCTCTGCAACTCAAAGAGAGAGGGGCTCAAGCCTATTCCGCCCGGAAAACTGTCATAAATGAATATGTTCGGCTCGAATGAGATATCCGCGGGATCCAGAGGCATGTCGTCTTTAGACAGTTGGGTCGGAAGGTTGCGGGGGGGGAGAGATTTTCCTGTGGTGTTGTCCCCGATAGACACACCCACGTCGCGCACGTCGCACATCATGAACAGGGGTGAAACATGGTGAAGACAATAGGAGAGGCCAAAAAGCCCGTTGATCTTTTCCACCGGGGAAAAGGGAATCGTGTGGAAGACTTCTGATGGGATGGTCAGCCAGTAGGCTGTTGTGTGCATCTCGTTCTCAGGGAGGCTGAGATCTCCGGCGCCCACATTCTCCATGGTGTACAACTTTATTTTTTTAAACCCGACAACCTGAGTGGCCACATGGACCTCGCCATGGTTGTAGGACCATCGGGGTTTGTCATTTTTTGCAAACACATCCAGGATTTTGATCTTGGTGTAATCGATGGCATCTGTGTAATAATCAATGTCCGTCCTTCGCACGTAGGCCTTGCGCTGGTCGAAATCCAAGTCATCGACAAAATATTGCTCGCCCTCTCTGATGTAGATCGCTTTGGGATGAAGGGCCGTGAGTGCTGCCGTAAAATCCACCTCAGCGATGGCCTTGGATTTTTCCGTCGTATCCACAACAACAAAATTGTCGGAGCTGATGCTCCGCAAGCTTACGCCATCGGCCGGGTAGGCATCCGATGTCCAGTACCATTTGTCCTTGGAGTGATGGATGAGCTTTTCTTCCTCGAGGAACTCGAGGATATCGCCGATCGCAACATGGCCGAATTTTTCCCCATCCACAAAGGGCAGCTCAAAAGCGGCGCACTCGATGTGGCTGACGAGGATGGAGAGGTTGTCCGGATTGATCAGCGCTCTCTCCGGGTTTTTTGAAAAAAAGTAGTTCGGGTGATTGATGATGAACTGGTCGAGAGGTGAGCTGGTTGCGACGAGCACGGCTGCGGACTTTCCCGTTTTGCGTCCGGCCCGGCCAGCCCTTTGCCACGTGCTCGATATGCTTCCGGGATAGCCGGCAAGTATGGACACGTCCAGGCTTCCGATGTCGATCCCCAGTTCCAGAGCGTTGGTCGAGACCACACCCCGTATCTTCCCCTCCCGTAATCCTTTCTCGATCTCACGGCGGCGCAAGGGAAGATAGCCTCCCCTGTAACCCCGGATGAGACCTTTCTGCTGGATGTTTTTTTCAAAATCTCCCTTGAGATAGGTGACGAGGACCTCTGTGATAAGGCGGCTTCGGGCAAACACTATGGTCTGCAAGTCATTTTTCAGAAATATCCCGGCAATCCGTCGGGACTCATTGACATACGAGCGTCGAATACCCAGGTCCTTGTTGACCACAGGCGGATTGTAGAAGATGAAATATTTTTCACCTTTGGGGGATCCATCCTCTTCGACCAGGGCAACAGGGGCTTCAACCATTTTTTCCGCCATTTCCTTGGGGTTGGCGATAGTGGCCGTGCACATGATGAACTGAGGAGATGAGCCGTAGAAATCGGCTATCCGCTTCAGTCTTCTCAGGATGTTGGCCAAGTGGCTGCCGAAGATCCCACGATAATTGTGGAGCTCATCAATGACAACATACTCCAGATTCTCGAACAGCTTGATCCATTTGGTGTGGTGGGGAAGGATTCCCGCGTGGAGCATATCGGGATTGGTGAGGATAATGTGCCCTCTGGCTCTGATGGCTTTTCTGGCATCTTGCGGTGTGTCGCCATCGTAGGTGAACAACCTGACATCCTCTGGCAATCCTTTTGTGGTTTCATCCAGTTCCGCACGTTGATCTTGGGCGAGCGCTTTTGTCGGGAAGAGATAGATCGCGCGGGCCGAGGGATTTTTGAGGATGGCATCGAGCGTCGGAAGGTTGTAGCAGAGAGTTTTTCCCGATGCGGTGGGTGTTACCACAACAGCGTTATTTCCCTGTTGAACGAGTTTCCAGGTTTGATATTGATGCGAGTAGAGGCGGGTGAAACCCTTTTCTTTGAGGGCCTCGACGAGAGCTGGATGGATCTCGTGAGGATACTCCTCGTACTTTCCTTCTTTGGATGAAAAGTGTTTGATGGCGCAGATGGACTCAGTCTTGACTCCAATGTCTTTCAAAAATTCTAAAGATTTTTCCAGGCTTTTTTCTCTAGACATCCTCTTAATCCACTTTTTCAGCGTTAATCATTCTATTATTATTTGTCCCGACTGGTCAATCCAATTTCCGTTGAGGGTGCTCATCTCGGAGAGGAATTTGTATTGTATCGCAAGGGAGGTGTGCTAAAATAGTTGGTCATGTTGAAGGAGATAAGAGTCAAGAAAGCAGCTCAGCATAACCTTAAAAAGATCGATGTCAACCTGCCCCGAAACCAGCTGATCGTCATCACCGGTCCGAGCGGGTCGGGGAAGTCCTCGCTCGCCTTTGACACGCTCTTTGCAGAGGGCCAAAGACGCTATATCGAGTGTCTTTCGGCCTATGCCCGTCAGTACATCGAACAGATGGAAAAGCCCGAGGTGGAATCTATCCAAGGGCTCTCGCCATCCATCTCCATCGACCAGAGGACCATCTCCTCCAATCCCAGATCCACTGTAGGCACAGTGACGGAGACCTACGACTATCTGAGGCTCCTCTTTGCAAAAGTGGGAGTCCCCCACTGCCACCGCTGTGGCCGGAGAGTGAGCACCCAGACACAAGAGCAGATCTTAAAGAGGATTGAGAGCCAAAAAGAAGGAGAGACAATCAAGATACTGGCCTCTGTTGTCAAAGGGCGCAGGGGTGTGTATCATCAACTTTTCGAGAGGCTCAGGAAGAAGGGGTTTCTGCGTGTCCGAGTGGATGGCCGATTCAGAGAGCTCGACGAAGATATCGTGCTTGAAAGGACAAAAAAACATGACGTAGAAGTATTGATCGACGAGATCCTTCTGGGCAAGGATTCAGAAACAAGACTCAAAGAGTCTGTCGATATGGCTCTGGATTTGGGTAAAGGAAACTTGTTGACCATCGGAGGGGGGGGAAAGGACATGTACTACTCCTTAAGCCTTCTCTGTCCATACTGCGAGATCAGCCTTCCAGAGCTTGAGCCCCGTTCTTTTTCATTCAACAGTCCCTATGGGGCCTGTCCGACATGTCATGGCCTTGGTTTTTTAACCAAAACGGATGAATGGGGAGACATCGAGCTGTCTGATGAGATCTGTCCTTCGTGCGGCGGGAGCCGGCTGAGAGAGGAATCCCTGTCTGTGAGATTGGACGGGCAAAATATTTTTGAGTTGAGTTCCTTACCAGTGAGTCGGTTGAATAGCACACTCAAATCTCTCTCGTTTTCTCCTGTCCGGGAAAAAATTGCAGCCGGGATAAAGAAGGAGATCATTTCCAGGCTTGAAGTGATCGAAGAGTTGGGAATGCCCTACCTTCAGCTTACCCGACCCACGGCCTCTCTCTCTGGAGGAGAGGCACGACGTGTGCGCCTTGCGGCACAGATCGGCAGTCGCTTGAGGGGAGTTCTCTATGTTTTGGATGAGCCGACGATCGGGCTTCATCAAAGGGACAACAGTCGGTTGATCTCTCTCTTGCGAGACATCAGGGATGATGGAAATTCAGTGATCGTTGTCGAACATGACGAGCAGACCATTCGCGCTGCCGATTTTATCCTCGACCTGGGACCCGGCGCGGGGGAAAAGGGAGGAGAGAAAATGGGCGAAGGGACTCTCCCTAGCATTCTGGCCTCTGCGGAGTCGCTGACCTCACAGTATCTCAAGGGAGAGAAACAAATCCTCATCCCTGAGCGCAGAAGGACGGCCAAAGGTTGGATCACGGTCTTGGGAGCATCGGAACACAATCTAAAGAATATCGATGTTCGTATTCCCGTAGGTGTCATGACGATCTTCACCGGAGTCTCTGGATCTGGCAAGAGCACGCTGCTCTATGACATCCTCTTCAAACACCTTTGCAATGTCTTCCACAATGCTAAGCAGAAAGAAGGGGCCCATCGGTGCATAGAAGGGATCGATCAAATCAACAAGGTCATCTCTGTGGACCAAAAAGCGATTGGAAGGACGCCACGCTCGAATCCGGCCACCTACACGGGATTGTTCACACCGTTGAGGCAGTTGTTCGCCATGACGCAAGAGTCTCGAGTGAGAGGGTATTCTGCGAGCCGATTCAGCTTTAACGTTCCAGGAGGACGCTGTGAGGAATGTCAGGGAGCGGGTGCTAAAAAGATCGAAATGCATTTTCTGCCCGATGTCTTCGTCACCTGCGACCGTTGTGGCGGAACGCGCTATAACAAAGAAACGCTCGCTGTCCGCTACCACGGGAAAAATATTGCTGAGTACCTGGATATGACTGTGGATGAAGCCTTCGAACACCTGAAAGCCCATCCGGGTCTGAAGCGAAAGCTGGGCATACTAAATAGAGTGGGATTGGGTTATATCCGATTGGGACAGCCCGCTCCGACATTGTCAGGAGGAGAAGCGCAAAGAATCAAGCTGACCAAGGAGCTTGGCCGCAAGGATACGGGCCGATCATTGTATCTGCTGGATGAACCCACCACGGGTCTTCATTTTGACGATGTCCGCAAGCTCCTGAATGTTCTCAGTGAATTGGTGAGCTTGGGAAATTCTGTGGTTGTCATCGAACATAACCTTGATGTTGCCAAGTATTCCGACTATATTATTGACTTGGGACCCGAAGGTGGAGAAAAAGGGGGCGAGATTGTGGTTGAAGGAACACCGGAGGAGGTTGCCCGCGAGAGCCGTTCCCACACAGGGAGGTTTTTGAAAAGAGTGCTCAGCGGGGAGGGCTTAGGACACCATGTGTAAACTCATAAAGAGACCTGCCTGTCGTACTGGAAGACCGAATGGCTTTTGATGATATCCTTGGAAATAGCCAGACAAAAAAGATCCTGAGGAGGTCTCTTCAGAGGGAGAGGATTCCGAATTCTCTGCTTTTTTTTGGCCCGGAAGGTGTGGGGAAGAGGGATGTCGCTCTGGTTCTAGCTAAAGCCATGAACTGTTTACAGAAAAAAGATGACGCATGCGAGGAATGTGTGTCGTGCAAAGCGATCAATCACGGGAACTTCCCGGATGTTATGCTGATCTCTCCAGAGAAGAACGTGCTGAAAATCGAACAGATGAGATCTATGAAACAGACGGCATACCTCAAGCCGATGATGGGGCGCAAAAGGGTCTTTATCATCGATCAGGCTGAAAAAATGAATGAAGAAGCTGCAAATTCTGTCCTCAAGATCCTGGAAGAACCACCCGCCTTCACACACATTATTCTCGTCACAGACAATCCCTTCCTCGTTCTGGCCACCATAAAATCCCGCTGTCAGGAAGTCGGTTTTTCTCAAATCTCCAAGCATGAGATCGAGAAAGTATTGGTGGAGAGAGGTCAGGATGAAGAGAAAGCCCAGATCATCTCTCTACTCGTCAGAGGAAATCTGAGGCAGGCCTTGAATCTGGATTGGCAGGAGGTGCGTCCCATCAGAGAAAAGGCCTGGCAGCTCTTTGATTCATTGATGCGAAGAAAGGGAGTATCTTTATTTGTCAGGGATTATGCCTATAGACAAAGAGAGAGTGTGGAGGTTGAGTTTGTCCAGGTGCTGGAAATCCTTACCTCTTTCTGCCGTGACTTGCTCCTGATCAAAGCGGGTGGACAGAACAGTCTATTGATGAATCCAGATTTTGAGAACAGCCTTCGGGATGCAGCACTACGTTTAGACCTTGGACAAATTCTGGATTTTTTGGTAATGATAGATACTGCGCTTTATGCGCTAGAGAGAAATGTGAACGTGAATTTGCTTGTCAGTTCCACACTGGCAAACATGATGGATATTAGCAATGTCTGATGTGATTTGTGTTCTTTCCAAACGAACCGGGAAAGTTTTTCGTGCGCTTAAGGGGGACGAGGAGCTCAAGAGAGGAGACATGTGTCTTGTGGAATCGGACCTTGGGGGAGACTTGGCTGAGGTTGTGTACATGGACAACGAAATCTGCCATTCCTCCAAAGCGACACAAGATGCCGTTAAAGTGATCCGGAAAGCGACGGATGACGACGAACAAAAATTTGACTGGCTTCGGAAAAAAGAGAGGCGGGCGTTCCAATTCTGTCTCAAAAGGATCCAGGATCGGAAGCTTCCCATGAAGCTTGTGGCTGTCCGGTACTTTTTTGACGAAAAAAAGGGGATTTTTTTCTACACCGCAGACGGTCGTATCGATTTCCGACAGCTGGTGAAAGATCTGGCCAAAGAGTTCAAGATGCGAATCGAGATGCGGCAGATCGGAGTGAGAGACGAAGCGAAGATGACCGGAGGATTGGGCGTGTGCGGGAGAAGCCTGTGTTGTGAGAGTTTTATGAAGAGCTTCGAGCCCGTAACGATCCAAAAGGCCAAAAAACAGCAGATTGCCATCAATCCGACCAAGATTTCGGGTTTATGCGGACGATTGATGTGTTGTCTTGCTTTCGAGGATGAGAGTGGAGGCCGGATGTACGCAGAGGAAGAGAAAGTCGAAGAATAAGTCCTGATACCGTCACCTCTGCTGATTTTTTTACTCTAATCCAACCCTTCTTACGGTTTTCTTCACCACACAATTGGATCACTCAATAACACAATGTGAATTATGGCATCACAGTTTTAGGAATGCTTACACACACCCACAGGTCTTTGTGTGTTCTTTTGGGTGTGGGATATGGGAGAGGCTTTTTATGCGATGAATGGTTTGGGATAGAAGGCAAATTCAGGAGTCAGTCAGATTCGGTGCTAGGGGATACGTTATTTGGTGACGGGAAACTGGACTTTGCTCGAGACAGCGATAAGAGTTCCTTCGCCTGAAAAGGCCTTGACCTGCCAGGAGTATTTTTCACCGGCAACCATCCGTTCTTTAATCTCTGGCGGGAGTGAGATGTAATTGTTCGTTGTTGTGGCGCTCCACAGCAATTCGTGATTGTAGATTTCGATCTTGTACTCGACGTCTTCTCCTAAACTCTCCCATCTGAACTGAGAAGGGACGGCATCCACGGTGATCACAGGAGATATGAGCTTGATGGAGCCACCTCTTACAAGGTCATCGTTGATGAAAAATTGTGGAGATTCGGTCTTGAGATTGGGAACGATATTCAATACAACAACGAGAAGAACTGCAGCCGTAGCAGCGGCCAGCACCCACTGTTTGGGAGTGAAGAACGTCCAGATCTGTTCGAGTAGGGGCACCCGGTCGGTTCCTTTTTCTCTTTCCAGGTCTTGGAATATCGTGTGCCCTTTGTATTTGATGGCAGTCAAGATCTCATCTCTTTCCGCCATTTTTTCGAAGCAAACGGGACAGTTGAAGTAATGCGCTTCGAATTCCTGCTTTTTTTCTTCGCTAAGCTTATTCAGTAAATAATCATCGATCAGGTCTTCGTGTTTGCATTTTTTCATGAGCCCTTTTCTCCTTTGATCTTCACAAATTTAGTCGAATAATGTCAAAAAAGTTGGAAAATGATTCATTTTTTTATCATCTTCCGCAGGAGTTTTTGGGCGTAATTTACCCTTTCACTGACCCGACGGGGAGAAATATTGAGTTTCTGGGCCACCTCCTCTCTGGAAAGCTCTTTGTAATAGTAGAGGTATAAGATCTTTTTATACTTGGGTTTTAGCTTTTCTATGGCATTGGCTGTTAATTCCGCACGTTCCTTGTTTTCGATGTTTTCAAAGGGCGATAAGTAAGGATTAGGTTCGGGTGCATACTTCAGGACTTTGCTTTTCTGCCTGATAAAATCGATAATCCTCCGGCTTGTGATGGTAAAAATAAATGTGCCGATCGAGGAATCCCCCCTAAATTCGCCTTTATTCAGTTTCTCGAGCACGTTGACCATGATCTCATTCACCACGTCTTCCCAGTCCGGCGTATGGGACCCAAGAGATTTCTTCACGCGGAAACTGACGATAGGCCTGTACTTGGCAATAATCTCATCAAGGTCGAATTGGGGGCTCTTTTCTTTTTTCACCGCTCCAATTATATCTGTGGACGTTGTTATTGACAAGTTCTCCTCAACTTCATAGGGCTATTGTTTTTTAGACATGATGACAGAATCGAGGGCTATACACAATCACCTTTAGCGATGGATTGGGAGGTGATTTTTTTGCACCTCTATTGAACACGTATCCTAATTTTTGGAAGTGTTTAACCTCTGTGTACAGGGGAAGTTTTCAATTTTCCCAGATTCGAGGCGACTAATTCTGTGCTTTGAACGGAGGATTTGCCTTGAAAGAACAAATGGAAAAGAAGGGATCAAGAATTCTCAAGGTCAAAGACGAAAAAGAGTTTTACGCTTTGATCGAAGAGAGGCTGGAAGAGCAGGGGTTCCAGGTTTTCAAAACATCGCCGCCTTATCGAGAGACATCGAATACGGAAGGTTCTTCTAGCGCCTTCAATCTCAATTCTTGAGTCATTCCATCCTGTCCCGAATTTTTTATTTTTCTCCGCCTGCGGTCTGAGCATTCCACACGGAGTTGCGAATTTATCCTTCCTCTTTTTGGGAACACGGATGTATCGCGCATGGAGTATTCCCCATCGCCTCAGAGTACGGGGTAAGGCATGACAGCTCAGAGAATGAAAGGAACAACTTTTAGTCGTCGCGGTTAATTTGGTTGAGGTAGCTCTGAGGGTCGATGAGGATCTCTCGCGGTTTGCTCCCCTCAGATGGCCCGACGATCCCTTCCTGTTCCATCTGGTCGATGATCCGTGCGGCTCGGGCATAACCCAGCTTGAGCTTCCTCTGGAGGTAGGAAGCGGAGGCTTGCCCCGTGAGGAGCACAAGTTCTACAGCCTTGTCATAGAGGGCATCTTTCTCGCCGAAGTCCTGTTCCACCTGGCCAGAGGGGCTCTTCAACACCTTGATAATGCGTTCGTCATATATTGGTTCGCCCTGATCTTTCACGAATTTTGTGAGGCTCGTCACCTCGGGCAGGGATATAAAGGAACAGTGCAGTCTGATGACGCGCGGATAGTTCGGGGGCATGAAGAGCATATCGCCCTGTCCCAGGAGCTTCTCCGCACCGGGCCCGTCGATGATGATGCGTGAATCCACCTTCGCAGGCACGCGGAAAGCGATCCGGCAGGAAAAGTTATTTTTGATGGTCCCGGTGATGACATCTATAGAGGGACGCTGCGTGGCCATGACGAGGTGTATCCCCACCGCGCGCGCCAGTTGAGCCAGCCGGGCGATACATTTCTCGACCTCTTCGGCCCCGATCATCATCAACTCCGCCAGCTCATCGATGATGATAACGATGTAGGGCAGAGGCTTGAGGTTTTCCCTCTCTTCGGAGGTCAACTTCTCCTTCTGTTCACTGAGGATCCGCTTCATCTTCTGGTTGTATTGTTCGATATTCCTGACTTTTTGAGCTCCGAGAGTGTGGTAGCGCTCCTCCATTTTGTAAACGGCATCGATCAGGATCGAACCGGCTTTCTTGGGGTCCTTGACAACCGGACATAACAGGTGGGGCAATCCGTCGTAATGGGTGAATTCCAGTCGCTTTGGATCGACAAGGATGATCTTCACCTCTTCTGGAGTGGCCTTGTAGAGGATACTCGCGATGATCGTGTTGAGGGCGACGCTTTTTCCGGTGCCCGTTGCGCCTCCAATGAGCAGATGGGGCATGACCGTCAGGTCTGTCAGATAGATTTCCCCATGGATGGTTTTCCCCAGAGCGATCGTGAGTTTGGACGGCGAATTCCGGAATTTCTCTGATTCGATGATATCCCTGATCTTAATGATCTCACGTTTGTTGTTGGGGACCTCGATGCCAAGGGAAGATTTACCTGGAATTCTCTGAATCCTCACAGATTCTGCCGCCAGGGCCAAAGAGAGTTCTTCGGAGCGGCTGGCCACTTGACTGACCTTTATTCCTGGATGCGGGTAGTATTCGTAGGTTGTGACGATGGGACCAGGGTGGTATTCCCTCACTTCGCCTTCCACTCGGAATTCCAGTAGTTTCTGCTCGATGGCCTGTTTTTTTTGAAACAATTCATCCTTATCCAGCTTTTCAGCCGCTTTTCCAGGCTCAAGGAGGTTGTATGGGGGGAAATGATAGTCTCCTTTTTTCCCTAACTCTGGGAAAAGGAGCTTTTCCGGCCTTTTAGGTTTTTCTTCCATAGCCGGTACGGGGGCTTCCTTGGCCTCTCTGAATCCTCTCTTCCTCCTCTCCTTTTTGGGGAATTTTTCCTCCTCTTGATCGCCATTCTCCGCAGTGGATTTGGAATACTTGGCAATGACCCGCTGGCGCATTTTCTTCCGCTTCTTTTCCTTCTGGTAGCGCGTGATGCGGATTCTCATCTCCTTAAAGAGAAATCGAAAAAATTGTCCGAGAAGGTCGAATATTCTGCCTATTGAAAGATGTGTGGAAAACACAAGAAACAGCAAGAGCACGCCGAAAAGGATGAGAATAGAACCCGTGTGATTAAAGTATTGAACGAGAAAAGATGAAAAGAGGATTCCGATCAATCCGCCGGCAGGAATTTCGGCATCCCTCCAGCTCACATTGTGGAAGAGAAGGAAAAGGAGAGTGCTGGTGATGAGCCAAAAGAAAAGAATCCCCACCGATTTAAATAAAAGGCGTCTCTCCTCTTCCGCTCGAAACATCTGTATTCCCAGGTAGAGAAGGACAAAAGGAAAGACAAATGCCGCAAAGCCCGCAAGTTGAAGAAGGCCCTCAGCGACCGAAGCGCCCACGCTGCCGGCATAGTTTTGGACTCTCTGAGTTGATGTGGAGACAGTCGCCCAGGATGGATCTTCGGAATGATAACTGACCAGGCTGATCAATAGGAAAGCGGCCAGAAAAATAGACAGAATCCCCAAGATCTCCGAAGAGCTCACCCGTTTCTTTTTTTTGGATTTTCGTGGCGTTAACGGGGATTTTTTCTTTTTCTTCTTGCTCATTGGGGCAATTATAGCACATTTGAATGGTGAACTGAATGAAGGAGGCCGCCGGGAGGGTCATGACATTTCTCTGAATGGAAGATGGGGCGATCATGCGGTTTCTCATCCTCACTAGGTTATCGTGCAATTTTTCTACCTCCATGGAAGTGGGAAGCATCCTTATTTCCGTGATGCTCTCAAGTCAAATGAAAATAGCAGGATCTCGTCACAGTCCGTATTCGTCGAAGATCCTCCCCACCCACTACCATCCGACTCATAAGGACAGTGACTCGCTCTTTTTTGAGTCTAATGCCCTTATCACGGAAATAAGGATGCTTACACGGAAGTGTCGAGAATTGCAAATATCATGTTTGTGTGTTATAAAATTTGGTTTAACGATGAGAAAAAAATTTTTGACCTTTTTGCTTCTATTCATGGGGTTTTCTCTAGCGACCACAAGTCTGGAGTCCAATGGAGAGAAAAAAAACATTCTGGGATGGTCCGCACACCCATTGTTGAATCAACAAGGAGAATTAAGGCTTGTGTACGAAAATCCTGATAAAGGCCTTAGCTTAGCTGTCCGGCATGAAAATACTGGTGGTGACTCAGAACTCGCGGTCCTAACGGGTCAAAATATTTCTTCACCTGTGATAAAACAGAATAGAGATGGAGAAATTTGGGTTGTCTGGGAAGAAGAGTCGTTCGTAAACAATGATATTTATTGTGGGAGACTCTTCCAAAATGACTTTGACGCAATTGAACGTGTGAATGATTGGGATGCCTTTCACTACTCTCCGGATCTTGCCTTTGATGAAGAGATGAATGTGTGGATCACATGGATTGCCTATTCGGATTCTGGACACGAGGTTTTGGTAAAAAACATGAAAACACAGCAGACGTGGGTTCTAACCTCCCCTGATATCCAGAGTGCCCACGACCCGAAAATTGTCGTTGACGCGGCCAATAACATCTGGATCTTCTGGGTGGGTGTCGCAAAAGGTCGAGATGAGATCTTCTACTGCATCTTTAGGGGAGCGGAGTGGAGCCTTCCTTCAAAACTCAATAAAAATAGAACCGTACCTCATGTTTATCCAGATGTACATTTGGGGCCTGGGGGATTTCCCTGGATTGTTTGGTCTGAATATGACGGGAATGATTACGAGATTTTCTGTACATCCTGGAGTGGCGACAGGTGGTCCATAGAGGAAAGGATAACGGATAATGACGTATCTGATTTATATCCAGTCATTTCCCATATTTCAGGTTCAGTGCCCATTATCTTCTGGAGTGAGATGTCCCAAATGGGAAGCGCGATATACTACGCATATAAGGTCGGTGCAGAATGGAGCCCAGAAAAGGAGTTAGTGCGGAGCAGCATAAAAATGAATGTCTTGCCAAAGATTGCTGTGCTCGGTGATCAGATGGGTGTCACTTGGCAATCTGGAAACGAGATCATGTGGGAGATCCTGTCGTTCGCTCAGCTCGAAGAAAGACAAGCACAGAGAACTCTAGGGATGATGGACAGCATCCCCTTGAATCCCGATCTTGACGAAAACGCCTATATTGGCTTTGGAGACAGCATCACTTTTGGCATGATCGATTATAAAGATGCTCCGGAATTGGGTTACATCCCACGATTAGAAGCCCTTCTGGATGCGAACTTTGGGCCTTCGGCGGTTATCAACGAAGGATGGCCTGGAGAGGTCACTGAGTATGGTTTGGCGAGGATGTCTGATGTGATATCCATGCACAACGCGCGATTTCTCCTCTTAATGGAAGGCACCAATGATGTCGTTTTTAAACGGATCTCCATGGATACAGCAGCTTTTAACCTGGAAGAAATGATAAAAACATGCTGGAATTATGGAGTTTTTGTCGTGCTCTCGTCAATAATCCCGAGGGAGGATCACAGGTGGTATAAGCCCTTTTTCAAAGAGCGGATATTCGAACTGAACGACAAGATCAGAGATCTGGCAGTAAAACTTGAACTTCCGTTTGTCGACATGTTCGATATTTTTTACACCTACCCGGAAAGCGACGGGGGATGGATCTCCCTGCTGTCCAATGATAAAGTCCATCCGAGCATAAAAGGCTATATCCTTATGACCGAATCTTGGTTTGGGGAAATAGAAACCCTGCCTTTTCCGCCATGTGATGTGGAAGCCCATAGGGTCCATGACCAAATTTTGGATTTTATCCAGGAGGGAAATGTCTTAACATGGAAGGTTTCCCCAAAATTGTCCGATGAGGTCGATTTCCGCGCTTATAAGATCTACAGACTCGATACCAGCGTCAACCCTCTCGCTATCAGGCTTCTCAAAACTCTCTACAATCGGGAATCAGACGCCACTCTAATGGGATTTCTTGACTTTCCGGGTCTTGAGGGGCAGGGCTACAAATATTTTGATATTGATATTGAGCATTCACATTTCTATGAATATACTTTATCATTGGTCCGTGCAGATGGAATGGAAGGACCTCTCTCGACCATTGCCCAAGATAAGCCCAAGGAGGATTAGGACATTGAAAAAGATATACAGAGCGCTCTTGGTAAGCGCAGTTATTCTGTTCTCTGTAGCCGCAACGGAAATGTATGGCGGACAGGAAGATCTTGTGATTTTGGAAAAGATCGATCTTCAAAAATCGGCAGACTTCCTGAAAGTTGTGATCGGTGTATCAGGGAATTTTGGTTATCAACACTTCGAGCTAGAAGAACCTTCCCGGCTTGTCATCGAGATCTCTCCTGTTGGAGAGATACGCACCGAGGAACTCATCGATATCGATGCTTTTGGCGTGAAAGCAGTTCGAACGGGACGCTTCAAGCCCGACACAGCTCGGGTTGTGTTTGACCTTGTGGAGGCGCTTCCCTCATATGAGATCATTCAAGTGGCCTCCGGGATCGAAGTGGTGTTCCGCTGGGTGGAAGGTGTGGACAGGGTTCCTCCTGTTACAGAAATAAGAGAGGAGCCAGAGAAACTCCCTGAGAAAGAAGTAAAAAAAGAAACCCACTTGAAATTGATCTCTTATGAGAGAATAGATGACCAGATCAAGGCAGATATTTATATTGACGGCAATTTTTTACACCGCACGATCGAGCTCCGGAAATTCTCCCAGTTGATCTTTGATTTTTGGCCGATTCAGATCCTCTCAGCTGAATCTCTACGGAATATCAATGTTTCTGGTCTAAGAGATATTTCAGTCCAGAAGACTGGACCGGACACGGTCCGAGTCGTCTTTGATTTTACCGGGATGCTCTCTTCATTCAAGATCGACAGGAATGAAAACGGGTTGAGCATAATGTTTCGAGCTGTCGAGACGTTAGTCAGTGAAACTACAAGAGAAATGCTTAAGAAAAAGACCATTTATAAGCCCATAGAAAACACAGCCACGACTCTTTTGTTCGGCGCATATGAAATTTCTGACCAAGTTTATAACCAGATATACAGCGGAAATACCCTCATGTTCGGCTTTGAACTCTCGCGGATTTTTGCGCACGCAGACAATCACAATTTTGGCATTGTGCTCGGCGCCAATTATTACAAGGACACGGGGAGCTCGACGCTGACTAAAGAAGAGTCGACGTTCACTCTGATCCCCTATTCTATTTGTGCGGAGTATTTGTGGAACCAGGATGAGGTCATCCCTTTTTTGAGGGTAGGGCTGAATATCATGAGCTATAAGGAAAAGAGCGAGGTCCATGAAGTTTCGGGCTCTTCGGTCGGACCTCAGATTACTCTGGGCATATACATCAAGATTCCAGAGCTCGAGCAACTCAGATTTAAGTTTTATTTCAAATGGATGAGCGCGACCGCCAACCAGGAGGATGTAAGCATAAATATTGGGGGAATCGAAGCAGGGATCGGAATCACCTTTGGATTTAATGTTTTGTGAAATGGGATAAGTCAAACAGGCGAGCCGACCCTGTTGTATTCGATTATTTTTCTACCCTTGAATTCGAAAGCTTGCTTTCCGCTCCATTTTCACAGACAGATGTCACTGTGTAGCTGTATTTCACTTCAAGTGGCAAATTGCGATCCCAGAACTCGAAGGCTTTTTCAAGATCCTCGAAGACGCGCACATAACTGGGTTTTGACTCATCCGCTTTCTTGCGGTAGATCGCATACTTGGCTACATTCACTGGGTCGTTCAAGGGATTCCTTTTCCATTTCATGCGGTTGATCTTTTCTTTAAAGAACATTCCATCGTTGTGGAGGGTCACCAGATTCATATTGATCGGGGGGAACACATACTCCTCGTAAGTTGAAAAAGAGGGTTCACATTCCCTGTTGTTTTTGTCTACGGCTGAGAGACGATAGGCATATTTTTTGCCCGTCGGAAGGTTATTGTCATGATAGATGTAAATGCTTCCTGAAACGGTCTTAATCTCTTTAAAGGAAACATCGCTCTGTTCTTTTCGGTAGATCTTGTAATTTTTAATCGTGGAATCATTTCTGGGATTCCTTTTCCATTGGATGATGTTGATTTTTTCTGTTTTTGTGTCATCAAGGGTAGATTCAGTAGAGAGGTTGACGGGAGGATAAACAAGGGGTTCGGACACCTCGTTGGAATGGTCGCTTTCCTCTCCCTCATTGTTGAGAGTCGTAACAACATACGAATATTTATAATTGACTGATAAACCCATGTCTTCAAGTCGAAAAGTGCTACTGCTGACTGTTTTATAGAGCTTGTAAGCGCTCACTCCTTGAGAGACCTGTTTCCGGTAGATCTTGTAGTTTTTCACTGATTCACTGTCATTGGAGGAGTTCTTTTTCCAAGTCACGATATTCTTTTTTTTGTCAGGTGAGCCATCCAGGGAAGTGTTGATGCGCACGTTGAGCGGAGGGTAGAGAACGCTGATGATTTCACCGAGCTCCTTGGTGCTGACATACCAGATATTGTATCCACCTGAAGAATTGTCGGAATACACGATATGAACCTCACCCGACTGATCGACATACAGATCAGGGGTCACAGATTCGGAGGAATTTTTTGTTATCGCTGAAGTCTCAGACCATTTGCCGTCCTGGGAGTAGGCGAAATAAATCTGCCATTTTCCCCCCGTGCGCTCTTGCCACACGACGTAGACATTCCCGGTATTTCTATCCGCTGCGATGCGCGGGAGGTAGGACTTCGTTAAAGTGTTTGAGACATTTCTCCTGTCTCCCCACGTTCCATTGATCCTGCTTCTGACATAGATCTCTCGATTCCCCCCTTTATTCTGTATCCAGGTAATGTGGACGTTCCCTTGATCGTCCACAGCGATATCGGGTTCACACCAGTCCTCGTTTGAATCTCCGGATATGTTTATGGCCTCAGTCCATGAATTGAAATCAGTTGGGTTTGAATTGCTGGAATACCAGACGGCAGAGGAACCTTTGCGGCGTTTGATCCAGATCAGATGTGCTCTCCCGCTTCCGTCGACATCGAGTTCTGGTGTGTAAGTCCCATTGTCTACGGACAAAGCCCTGGCACTGCTCCACTTGCCGCCGTTCTTGTAGGTGTAGTAAAGGTGCCATCTGTCGGGTGTATAAATGTCATCATACCAGACAGCGTAACAGTTGTTGTTCGTTGGGCTCGTTGCGATCGAGGGGCAGGCTGAACCTCCTGAATCAGGCGCAGCTGTGTTGGAAATATTCTCGCTTCGTTGCCACTGGTTGTCTGTGTTCTGTTTGTAAAAGACTTCATAATTGGGATAATCCGAGACGGCTGTCAAGACATAGTGGAGTCGTCCTGCTGTGTCTATCGCAAAATCCGGCCAGGGACCCGATCCGCCGACTTTTATATCCGAGGATGTGTTCACCGGATTTCCCCAACTGCCTCCCCTATTGGTGTTGTAAAACACATTCCTCCTTCCTCCTGTGCCCTCTAGCCAGATCACGTGGGCTGACCCTCCTGAATCCGCCACAACCAGCGGAGTGGAAGAGGGGGCGCCGGAGCTGGAGATTTTAATGGGGGTAGGAAGTCCATCCTGGGCATTCATGGTTGGAGGCGGTGTTTCGTTTTCTTCGCCAACAGGATCTCCGAGAAGATTCCCTCCTAAGATGAGAACGGGGATGAATAAGAATACAAGCAAGAGTATTAAGTTAAGAGTCCTGTTTTTTTTGGTCATTTTTCTATCTCCAAAATTTTTTCGGACCAGAGTAATAGTTTACTAATATTGTCAGTTAAGTAAAGTAAAAATTACTCTATTTAAAAGTTAAGAGATTCTGAATGCAAGGTCAAGTGCCTCTAAGGGTGAAATTTGAGATGATATTTTCACCCCTTTCGACTACTCCTTTTGGGTTAAGAGAACGCAATCCCCGTCAATATGTGAATAATCCGATCGAGAAAATTATCGCCTCAAACCGCGTCCTGTTCTTCAGAGTGAGTTGAAATTAGACATCTCTGTCATTACAATAGAGACTCGAAACTTTTTATAGAATCTTGGGATTAGACGTGTGTTCAAGAACAAGAAATATAACTCCTTGATGATCAGCATCCTCATCGGTGTGGTCAGCATCATTTACTATCTCTCCTATTACAAGTATTTCAAAATCGATGTCGATGAGGGGTTGCTCATTAATGGGGCCATGCGCGTGCTCTCGGGAGAATTGCCCTTAAAGGATTTTCACCAATACACCATGGGGCGCTTTTATGTGCTGGCTCTCTGGTTTCTGGCTTTTGGCAAAAGCGTGGCTGTGGAGCGCCTGTTTTTAGTGGCCTTGCACTGTACAAAAAATATTCTGGCTTTTCATGTTTCTCGAAAGATCATGCCCCTCCCCTTCAACTTGATCCCTTCAGTCCTTCTGATGATCATTCCTGGCTTTTGGAATAAAGCTTTTGTGGGAGTGGTTCTGTTGGTCAATGCGCTCTTGATCCTTCTGTATATCCGTAACTCAAAAAAGGTCCGGCTAGCCGTTCTTGGCCTTTCTGTGGGATTCTCTGCCTATTTCAGAGAGGATTATGCCGGTTACAGCCTCATCACTCTAGGGCTTTTAATCCTCGTTTTGGGAATAGCGGAAAAAGAGAGAATGGCTGAGATACTGAAGAAGTGGATAACAATTGGCGTCTCTGTTTTTGTGGGGATTCTTCCCATGATTCTTCTCTACTGGGTGAGGGATGGCCTGAAGGATCTTGTCGAAGGCATCCTCCAGACTGTTCGACTGGGGCACATCGAGTCCTATGGTTTTAAATCTCCGCTTCAATTTTTACAATGGCCCATCGATATCAAGGATAGAGGACTGGGCTTGTTGTTTTCTTATTTGGCCATTTTGCTCTTTATTGTTATGGGATGTCTTCTCCTTAGGCGATTCTTGAAAAGACGCACGGAAAACAGGACTCTGGACTTCTCCCTTTTGGCTGTTTGGATGCTGGCAGTCTTTTCCTTCACCCATATATGGCATTGGACTCATGAGTTCAGGATCCCCCAGAGCGGAGCCTTGATCCATATCCTGTGGGCTTATTTGATGTTTATTGTTGTTGTTCAAATGAAGAAGGCGCGAAAGACACAGAAAAGCATTTTTTCTTTGAAGGCTGCCGTTCTCCTCGTTGTGTTCGTTGTGGCCTTAGGAGTCCAGGTGTTTTTAGTCTTTTACAGCCTTTTCGGTCATGCCATGGTCCAGTACGACGGAGGGGGGATCTCTTTGAGGTCCGGTGTTCACAGAGAGATCAAAGGGACCGAACGGGGCGGGATCCTGCCCCCAAGCCGGCAGGCTGTAACATACAGCAAAATTTTGAAATATATCTCAACGCACACCTCACCGGAGGACCGGATCCTTTGCTTTGGCGAGAGCCCGCTCTACTTTTTATCGGACCGAAAAAATGCCACAGAATTCGATAACGGAAGAATCCCCGGCTATTTTCCGCAAAGGCGAAAGACGTTTTTAGCGCAGATCAAGACAAACAAACCTAAGATTATCGTTCTCAGGCAATGGGAATATGGATTTTGGTACGACAAAATGCCCGAGGTCTTGAATCACATAACGGCCGAGTATTTCCTCGACAAAAAGATCCATAATTTTTATATATTTTCTTCCATAGACAATGTGAACAACGAGGTCAGAAGAGCGAATGAACATTTCTGGAAGGGACAGATTGAAGAGGCGGTTGCGGAATATCTCAGATCTCTGAAAACACAGAACAAAAATCCAGATGTCCTCAAGATCTTGAACAGATTGTTCACAAATGAGACAACTTCACAGAGAGCGTTGAATGCTTTCGATGGTGTCTATGTGCAAAGATCCAGTAAAGTGTGGAGGTTGCGGTGGGGAAGCAAACCGTCACCGGTGGCTTCAGGGACGATTCGTTTCGCTGATCCCGTAAAATCCAAAGGAGCGATCGCACGGATCGAGCTTTTTCCCAGAAAAGCCACGCTGTTAGATGTCGTGTTCTCGGGGGATCGCATCAGCTTTGTTTTGAGAGGTCCGAACAGCGTCCGTGGGATGGATCTTTTCTTTCTGGAATCTCATCCGTTTCTTTCTGTAGAGATTGATTTAAAACGAGGGGAAAAAGCTGTCCGGAAGGCCGTTGTTTCGGGAAAGGGATTGATAGTCACAGATGGTTCCATCAGGCTCAATAAGGGAAAGAGGTGACCGCTGATTTTCCCTCTGCTCGGCCAGGGGAGTCATCAAATTTAACCTGGATTCCGGATAAAAGAAGTCAAAAATCGAATAGCTGACGAACTCATCGTAAAGATCTTTTTGAACCCAAACAACCTGATAAACCTCAAAATCTTTTTAGGTCTGAGATAAAAGCGGAAATAGGCACGTGTCCGGCTTTTCTCTAGGTCAAACCCATAGTTGTAGGGATCGTGGTCGTATCGAATGTTTTCCCAGTCCAGTGAAATGTCTTGACGAACGGTTTCGAAAAGCCGGCTGCCTGGAAAGGGAGTCGCGATGTAAAACTCCGCAAAATCAGGCTCGATTTCTCTGGAAAACCGGATCGTTTGCTTTAGAGTTTTGTGAGTTTCTCCGGGGAATCCCAGCACAAAATGACCGATGGAAATAAGGCCGGCTTCACGGCAGATCTGGACGGCTCTTCGTGACTGTTCGAGGGTGATCTTCTTCCCGCATAGATCCAGTATCTCTTGGTTCCCGCTCTCAACTCCGAAGGAGACCATCCAGCAACCCGCGGTTTTCATGGTTTCTGCCATTTCTTTGTCGAATGTATCCACGCGGCTGTTGCAGATCCACTGGATGTTTATCTGTTCCTTGCGGATTTGATCACACAATTCAAGGACATAGTCTTTCCTGAATGTAAAGAGGTCTGTGTGAAAAAAAACTTCGTCCACATATTCAGAGACGGCCTTAAGCTCTGCGATGACTTCATCGACCTCCCGGTATCTGATCCTTTTTCCGTAATAATAGGGGACAACACAGAATGAACAATCGTAGGGGCAGCCCCGTGCTGTGGACACAAGCACATAACTTTTACCCTTTATCGGGATTTTGTATTTGTTCAGGTTCACCAGATCCCAAGCGGGAATTTTGAACTGGGATATTCTCTTAGGATTAGGCTGTCTGACCACAATGTTGCCATTTTCTTTGTAGATAACACCCTCCAGCTTATCCTTTCTCCCCGATGCGATTTGAACAGAGGGGAGTTCTGGATCATTCAGGATGACATAGTCGATATAATTTTTCTCTATGAGCGCTTTCGCAAAATATGTGGCATGAACTCCGAATACGGAGATTTTTGCCTGTGTCGAGCTCTTGATGTATTCGAGAGCTTGAACGTCTTCCGTGATTGTGGGTGTGGAGACCGAAGCAATAATCAGATCGGTTCCAAAATTTTTGATTTTCTTGACGAGCGAGGACAAATCAGTCTCCTCAGCGATGGCATCAACAATCCGGATATTGTGGTCGTCTCTCAGGTAAGATGCGATAGTCGCGAGAGACAGAGGGGGATAGACAGAATCCCAAATGGCTGCCTCATGCTGGCAGCGTCCCTCTCGAACGACCTTACAATAATAAGGGGGATTGAGAAGGATGATGTTCAATTTTATATCAGGTTTTTCAGAAAACTCCACACATACCTGAACCAGACCTTTTTTAAACGGATGACAGATTCTCCGTATTCCCGCTTGTATTCGTGGGTGGGAACCTCGTCGACCCGGAAGCCTTTCTTCAGGCATTTCATGGTCATTTCCTGCTCGATGGTGGTGATGTTCTCTTTCAAGTCCAGTTGCCGTGCGGCCTCTGTCCGGATGGCCCGGAATCCATTCTGGCTGTCGGTAAGGTGAACCTTCCACCTTTTGTTGATACCGATCAGTATGATGTCGCTGCCGATCATCCGCAGTAATTTTTCGACATCCCCGTGAAGTTCATCGCTCCCACCCTTCCCCCGGGAGCCAACGACCAAGTCCGCTTTGCCGTCTTGAATGGGTTTGACCAGTTTAGGGATGTCGTCTGGATCATGGGATCCGTCGGCGTCTATGAATACAATAATATCCCCTTTCGCCTCCTGGATTCCAACCCGGAGGCCATCGCCCTTTCCCTTGCCATGGTCGAGCACAACCCTGATACCCCATTCCTCCGCGATCTTTCTTGTGTTGTCTTTGGAGTGTCCGTCAACGATGAGCAGCTCATCCGCATGCTTTTTGCACCGGTTTATGATTTTTTCGATACTCTGCTCTTCGTTTTTGGTGGGGATGATTACAGTGACCGTCATCTGAATTTCCACAGAATAATAGCATCGCATCCCCTCTTTGTCAAAATCTTGTTCGCTCGAATAAGCATCCTTATTTCCATGATACTCTCAAGTTAAATGATAATAGCAGAAGCTCGTCACTTTCCATATTCGTCGAAGACCCCCCCCACCCACCACCATATGACTCATAAGGACAGTGACTCGCTCTTTTTTACGTCTCATATGTTTATCACGGAAATAAGGATGCTTCCTTCGCCTAAATAAGCGCCCTAAATCTGTGATTGTAAGACTATGATTGACACTCGATATTGCATTTTGTCTTCATTCAATCAGGGACTTGGGAATGCATCTCGACCTTGGCAAGACAGCAAGCCTGAAGAGGACAGCCGGATAAATGACTTGACGGAGACTGGAGTCTTATTTATAAGTACTATTATGTCCACAGGACCTGATGATGGCTCAAAAACAAAGGTCATCCTTGCCCTCATCATCGTCTTAACCATTGCCACACGTATGGCTGGCATATCCTTTGGTTTGCCCTATCTCTACCATGTCGATGAAGACCGCTTCGCCAAAATCTCCATCACCTATTTTACCGGGGACCTGGACCCTCACTTTTTTCATGTCCCATCCCTACACACATATGCGGTGGCGGGCCTCTGGGGTATGTATTATATCGAGGGGAAAATAACGGGAAAATTCACATCCGTCGCCCATTTTATGAAGGCATTCGAAGAAGACGCCACACCCTACGTGATCATAGCGCGATTGTTGAGTGTCCTGTTGAGCGTGGGAACTATCCTCATCGTTTTCCATTTGGGGAAAAGGATGTATAATCCTAGGGTCGGAGTCCTGGCCTCTCTGTTCTTGGTGTTCTCCCCAGTCCATAACAAGATCTCTCACTATATGGTTCCCGATGTCCCCATGGTTTTTTTCCTGATGCTCTCGTTTTTGTGTATATGGTTCATTTATATAAAAGGGGACACCAAGTTTTACATTTTGGCCGGGCTTTTTGCTGGATTAGCCACAGCCACGAAGTACGGTGGCCAGATGCTTTTTCTGCCCTTGTTTCTTGCCCATCTGTTCTATGTCTTGGATAACAAACGGTCCATAAAGGAGATTTTCTTCAGCCACAAACTCATCCTATCAGTGGTGTTTTTTTTGGGGGGATTCCTGGCCGGCTGCCCTTATTCTGTTCTCGATTTTGCAAAATTCTGGAATGATTTTAAATGGCAGTCACAGCATTTGTTGCAAACCGGGCACTATGGCTCGTCCACAGCTCAACCTGCATGGCTGTTCTATCTCCAGTATGGGATGGCAGAAAATATCGGCAAATTCTCCCAATATTTGGTTTATGGAGGAGTTCTTTTGGGCCTGGTGCGCCGAAAGAGGAAAGACCTGATCTTGATCGTTTTTCCTCTCGTGCTCTTTGTGCTCATCGGGAGCTGGAAGTCAATGGCTGCAAGATATCTGCTTCCTCTGACGCCTTTTTTGGTCTTGATCGCAGCTTTTTTTCTGGATGCCATCCTGACCAAGATCGCATCTCCTTTGGGGAAGAAAAATCCCAGATTCCCGTTACCCGTTCTGCAGAGTCGATATCTGAATTGGGTTGTGATCGTCCTTGTCCTCTTCCCCTCTGTCGTCAAGGTCCTGAGGTTCGACTACCTCCTCACTCAAAAAGATACGCGAACTCTAGCTAAAGAATGGATAAACAGAAATCTTCCCAAGGGTTCGACTCTCGCTTTGGAAAGTTATGGACCGCCATTGTCACCAGATGATTTCAACCTGCTTCGCCGGCACACCCTGGGAAATATCCATTTGGATTGGCTGGCCCAGCGGAACGTCAAGTATGTGATTGTCAGCGATATCATGTATGCGAGATTCACGAGATTCCCCGAGGAGTTTCCCAAACAAGCCAGTTTTTACAGGTCTTTGGAGGAACAGACCCTTTTGATAAAGACGTTTCGTCCCAAATGGGACGAATATTTGATCGACCTTCACAATCCCACCATAAAAATTTATCGGCTGAGCCCGTATCCCAATTACGTTTTTCCCGGCAATTTTTCCCAGTACGCTCAGAGCATCCTCCTCATCAAAAGCGATAGGGATGGAGAAAAATGGAAGATCCAGAGTGCGATCTCCGCCAGTGGTGTGTTGGGAGGGAATGAAAAAATAAAAAACCCTTATGTGAGGATTGTCGATTCCGGTGGAGAGGAGGTCGTCAAGTGGGTCGTCCATGAGGGAGATGTGGACGGGCTCAGGACATCGGCAACGCGTGACAATGCTGATCTCCCTCTCTCTGCTGGGGACCAGGTCTTTATCGGATATGAGTATGACGTGTTAACTGATACATCCGAGTTCGATTTGAAGTATCCCTTGACCAAAGAGTATCTTCTTGTCCAAAAGATAGAGGGAAGTTCCCTGGCAAAGCGGAAGGAATTGAGTTTCATTTTTCTCTACACATCCCTTCCCAACACCCGAGGGGATGATTATTTCCAAACGGTCACTCTTTCGAAAGACTCTGCCGTCTGGACCCTTTCCAGCACTGTGTTCGGGGGAGAGCTCCGCATAGGCGATGATTATGTTCTCAATCCTTTCGTGAGAATCACCGATGCCGGGGCAAAAGAAGTAAATACAATGACGATTTTTGATGGCAAAGTCGGCTCCTCCAATGCGGACAGAAGGAGTTTTGCCGAACGCTCGACTAGACTGAGTGTACTTCCGGATAACTACAGAGTATTTGTGGGCTACGATTTCTATTATGACGATCAGGATCCCGAGGATGCTGGCGGACCGGAAATCATTGAGATCGTAACTCCCCCTTCCACAGAAAATGAATGAGTTCTTTTCTCTGTGGATTAAGCGTGCCGCTTCACTCCTCGGTCAAGGAATTGCGTTTATTCCTCGCTGACAGCTTGACTCGGGGCACTTTCGATGCCATCCGCATCGACAACAACGATGCGGTAGGCGTAGCTTTCATCTAGAGGGAGGCTTCTATCTTTGTACAGATGGATATCAGGTCCCACAGAAGTGAGCAGCGCATACTCAGCATTTGTCTGTGAGGTCAATTTGCGGTAGATATCGTATCTGTCCACAGTTATGGCGTCATTCAAAGGATTCCCCGACCAGGAGAGCGTATTGATCTTTTCCTGGTAGAAGAGGAATCTATTGAATTGGGTATTGAGAAATGGATCGAGCGCAGGCCAGATCCAGTTTTCCATCACAGCATTCGAAGCTTCTTCGCTTTCTTCGTCAAACTCAGAGTAGGATTTCAAACGATACCAGTATTTTGTGTCTGTGGGCAGTCCTTCGTCTTTATAACTGAGTGTCGTGTTTGGGACCGTTGCGATAACCTTATACTGACTGTCTCCCTGTCCATGCTCCTTCCGGTAGATCAGATATTGAAATTCGGTGTGTCTTTCATTGTCCGGATTCTCATCCCATGTCAATGAGTCGGTTTTTGTTCCGGTCTGATCATCGTAAGCCGTTTTCAATCCAAGATTGAGGGGAGCATAGATAGGAAAATCATAGACACCCACTCTTTCCTTGTAATAGACCTTCCAGTTGCCCTCTAGCTCAAGATAAACAAGGTGAATGCCCCCACCGCTGTCACAATACATATCGGGCCTGGCAGATTTGGCGCCGGATTTAGAGACATTCTGGGCGTCTAACCATTTTGTCCCGTCAAATTCTCTGAAAAGTATCTCCCAATTTCCCGAGGTGTTATCGTGCCATGCGACGTAGACTTTTCCTGTGACTCTATCCGCGGCGATCGTCGGCCACTCAGAGGCTCCTGACGTTTGAGAGATGTTCTCGGTCTCCTGCCAGACTCCGTTGATCCTTTTCCTGAAAAAGACCTCCCAATTTCCACCCGCTGTCTGCATCCAGCAAACATATACGTTCCCTTCGAGATCGACTGCGATTTGCGGTTCTGCGAACTGGACTCCTGTTGAGCCGGAAATATCGATCGGGGGCTTCCAACTGGAGTTCACTTTTGGAGTAGCGCTCTCCACAAAATAGACGCTGGAGATCCCGCCTCTCCGATTCCCCCAGACCGCGTACATTTTTCCATTGACGTCCATCGCTGCTTCTGGTCCGTAATCTTTTCCTGAATCATCTCCAATAGCTCCTGCGCCCACCCAATTCCCTTCTCCTTTTTCCTTGAAGCGAACATATGTTCTCCAGTAGGATGCCTCTGGAGCTGGGCGGTCGATGTCATCCTGCCAGTGGATAAAGTAGTCATTGGTTCTCACATCGACCAGAGGAGTGGCAGACACAGAGCCAGCCTCTGGTGTTCTAGAAACGTTCTCATGCGGGCCCCAATTTTTCCCCTTTCGACGGACGTAAACGATTTCGTAGTTTCCATCTGTCACTGCCGTGTAAACGACAAAAACATTACCGTAGACGTCGAGTGTGAGCTCGGGCCAGGGCCCTTCTTTGACTCTGACGAAAGATTTCGTGATATTCTCGGGAGTCGACCATGAATCGTCTTCATTGGAAGTAAAATAAACCCCTCGTTGTCCGCTCTCCTGATTCCAGATGATGTAGGCATATCCGGAATCGTCTGCCGTAACTTTGGGAAAAGCACAGTCTTGTCCTGTCCTGGATACATAAACGGCTTCTGACCAATCATCACCATCGGCGATTTTTTGAGTTTGCTTTGCCTTGAGTTCCTCATCCGCTTGACTGGCGACTCCTAGCAGAAGAAATACGATTATGGCAAGAAAAAACAATATGCGCAATTTTCTCTTTTTCATGTTCACTCCTCAATCCATGGGTAAATAAGGTATTATTATACACGATAAAAATATTAATTCAATTGACCAGACCCTGTTATGAAAAGTGAGTTGAAAGAGAAACGGCATTGACATGATTCTGGAGATTTTCTATAGTAAGATAGTGTCCAAGAAAGCTCTTTTTCTCATCATCGTCATATTTCTTGTCTGTTTAAGCGTCGTCGCCTACTTCACCCTCTGGAAGAAAACAAAGCCCACCCCGGACTCTCCACGAGTTGTCCTCATCGGTGTGGATGGAGCCGGCTGGAATCTTATCGATCCACTCCTAGAGGAAGGTTATTTGCCCAACATCAAAAACATGAAGGATAAGGGCGGCTACGGTACTTTAAAGACCGCACGGCCTGTGAAATCTTCTGTCATATGGACTTCGATCGCAACAGGAAAATCGATGGTGAAACACGGGGTCGTGGACTGGACCTACATCAATAAGAACAATATTGAGGTCCCCTTTCGTCAGAGCGAGAGAAGAGCGAAAGCGTTCTGGAATATTCTCGGCGACCTGGGATGGAAAGTCGGCGTGATCAACTGGTTCATCACCTTTCCTCCCGAAGCCGTCAACGGATACATGGTATCTGAGGAGTTCAGGCATATCGCTCGCAGGGATTTTTCAAATGTAGTCGTGACCTACCCAAAATCGCTTTTGGGGAGGCTTGAATTTGCCCGGTTGGGAAAGGAGGATTTCCCGAAGATCCTGGAAGAAGAACACCTGCCGAACTACCAGGAGCGCTCATCCATCTACGGAGGTGAATCTAAACTTGTCGCGAACTATGACAATTTTATCCTCCAGGATAAAACGATCGAACTGGTGAGTTTATATCTCCTCCAGCGATTTCCTGTAGATCTCTACGCCACGTATTTTCGCTTGGTCGATGTCGTCAGCCATTTCGCCTGTGCGTATATCGCTCCTGAACTTCTGGCCAAGGGAGTGGAGGAGGAAAAGAACGGCAAGGTGACACCAGAGACTTTAGCGGAGATCGACAAGGATTTCAGCCGAGTGATGGAACCGGTCTATTCTTATTCTGACAGAATTCTTGGAGAATTTTTTGAACGGTTGAACTCTCAGAGCACGGTGATCGTTGTTTCCGACCACAGCTTCGGGTATAACAGAGGTGGATACGGGCACACAAATCTGCCCGAGATCCCGCATGGCATAATCCTGATCAAAGGTCCCAATATCAAGAAAGGCTACCACATCCAGGAGGCACATATTTTTGATATCCTCCCCACGATCCTTTATATTTTTGACCTCCCGGTGGCCAAAGACATGGATGGAAAAGTCTTGACGGAAGTTTTTGAAGAGAAAATCCTGAAGGAGCGACCCATCCGGTATATCGAGAGTTACGAGGGGGAAGCCCGTATAGAAAGAGGCCAAAAGGACAGGGAACTGGACAAAAAAACCTTGGAAGAGCTCCGCGCTCTTGGATATATCAAATAATCCTAAACTTGTTATTTCCATTTTCCGATCAAATAATTTTAACTACATGTCATTAATATGAGAATGGGATTTTGTAAAGTAAGGATCGACAGTTTTTATGAATAATCCAGTTAAGGATGGGTTATTCACGAGTCGAGGTTGGTGCAGTGGCGAGGAAGTGGCCCATGACGCTGTAGTTAACTACCGCGAATGGGCTGCGACGAA
>Ga0307425_1000189_pt1 | contig 38343 bp, 23 predicted proteins | sample SalMarWE160330MG_FD_202152 | JGI IMG/M metagenome (GOLD analysis project Ga0307425, IMG submission 202152) | Salt marsh sediment microbial communities from the Plum Island Ecosystem LTER, Massachusetts, United States - WE1603-30 | ecosystem: Environmental > Aquatic > Marine > Intertidal zone >... | reverse complement strand
GGTGGCCGCCGACCAGGAGAGGTCGATGGCGCACGCCGACAGGGTGCTGGGGACGGCCGATGAGATGCCGGCGAAGGTCGGCGGCTGGTCGCACGGGCCCTCCGCCGTCGCCGAGGCCTCTGACGAGTACGGCGACTCGCACGAGTCATAGGCGGTGACGACGTAGTAGTAGGTCGTTCCACCTTGGAGGTCGGTATCCAGGTATGAGGTCGTGGGAGCGGTAATGGTGGCGATCTGCGAATAACCCGTGCCGGAGCTCGTGGATCTGTAGAGGCGGTACTCGGTCGCGCCCGACACCGAGCCCCAACTCAGCTGGATCGCGTTGTTGCCGCTGGCGCTCGCCGTCAGTCCGGAGGGTGCGGTAGTGCCGCAGGTCGAGCAGTTGGGGAACTTGACAGCCGCAACGTAGGTCTTCCACGGCGCGGCCCCGGTTGTCTCAAGGTACTCCTGGGTGTACCAGAATGTGCAGTCGTCTGCTGGGTCGACACTCATTGACGAGTAGTCGCCCCAGCGGTAATGGGTGCTGAGCTGTGAGCCACTGCCGGCGACGACGGTCGACTCGCCCTGGGCGAGGGTGCCGGCGGGATCCGTCGGCAGCCGCCCGGCCCAGCGGATGGTCGGGTATGTCGCGGAGCTCGAGACGCTGTACCCAACCGCGATGTCACCGGCGGCGTCCATAGCAAGGTCGCCCATCCAGCGGTTGTCGCTGTCCGGAGCGAAGGTGCCGGCTTGATGCACACTCCAACCGCTCCCCGAGTCGCGCAGCTCGTACCAGCGCACACCGCCGTGGTCGCTAGAGCTCGTATCCACGGTTTGAGACGTCAGCAAGCTCTCGTAGGTTCCGAAGTTCCGGTACTGGAGGCGGTACATGAGTCGGCTTGAGAGCGTATCCAGGCCAACTCCGGTGCTCGGCTGAGGGATGCAGTTTTGGCTATAGCCGCACATGTTGGAGTCGAACGGGTAGCCCGCAGCAGTGAGGTTCAGGGTGGTCGGCCCGGCGAACGTCGAGTTGGCTGTGTTGCCCCAGTCCACGTGAAACTGGAACAGGAGGAGCTCATCGTTGTGGCCTCCGCCCCAGGCATCGTCATACATCGTTATGAACGGGTCGGGCGCACCGGCAGGCGGAGCCGTGCCACCGTCCAGATCGGCAGGAAGCAGACTCCAAGCCCAGTCATAGGTGTTCCCATCGAAGAAGAACCACACGACCCGGGCGTTGGAATCCCCAGCCACCATTGCGGTACGCTCGAAGCTGGCCACCATGACGCCGGCGAAGCTGCTCCCGAACATGTTCGCCGTGTAGTAGTAGCCATCGGGCCAGACCCCCAGCTTGGGGTAGTCCGGAAAGTACTCTTGGTCCGCGTCCATCAAGAAGTCATAGAGGTACCAGCCGTCATGGACCGGATCACTGCCCTGTGATACGGCGATGCACTCGTGGTTCGTGGACGTGAACTGGCTCATAAACCAGCGCCCGCTGAGGTGGTCATACAAGACGACCGGGTCGCCGTCGTTGTTGGAAGCACACTCGCCTCCCAGAGTCTGCCACAGCGAGTTGCCCGAGACCGGCCCACCGATGGCGCTCGTACCGTCAGACTTCCTAAAGATGTCAAAATGGAGGTTGACCCACTGGATGTAGTACGTGGGGCCAACGTCTCCCTCGGTATCAGGAGGCAGGACGCCGTCGAGGTTGCCGATCCCGGGGAATGCAATCGTTGGCGACGGCAGATTCCTTGGTATCCGGCCGCTCCAGCTTTCCACGACGGGGTCAACGAAGTTGCGAGGGGGGGTAGCGTTCCGGATGCGCCATGGGAGTTCGGAGTTAATTGGGTTGACCTCACGACTGGTAGACGGTCCTTTCACGACAGGGTGCCTATATCGCGAGAGGTCTTGACTGACTAAGGGGGGGGCCACACCGAACAGTACGGCGGTGTCAACATGTGGGTCGGGAGCATAGCCCGGGCCCGAAACCTGGGCGTGCGCAGCCGGAACCGCCATCAGCGCCAGTGCGGCGATGAGCAGTAGAGCGGGTCTTCTCATGCCATCCTCCATGACGGGGAGGCGGAGGCGGGGGGCGGGACGGCGGCGGCAGGTCCGAGCCGACGCCGGTGTGTGAGCGCGGTGGAGCCGCAACGGCCCGAAAACCACAACGGCAACGCCTTGCCCGTGCCGTAACTCCGGCCGGGCGGCGTCGCCGTGCAACACCGCGTCCCCTCCCTCATTTCCTCAAGGCCTTCCATCCAAAAGACATGTCCGGATCACTCGTATCTCGAGCTGTCCGGCGGTAATGTTGGCAAGGACTATACCACGTTTCGGCCCCCTCCGGGCCGGTCCGAGAGCGCGTGAGACGTCCCGGTTTGGGACGGTCGTCCCGGTCTGAAACGCTGGCGGGCGGGGCGCGGCTGCGCTAAGGTCGCGGCTGGAGGTCACGATGGGCAATCGACCGCGGGCGTTGGTGACGGGTGGGGCGGGCTTCCTTGGATCGCATCTGTGTGAGCGGCTGCTCGCCGAGGGGTACGAGGTGGTCTGCATGGACAACCTCATCACCGGCTCGCTCGCCAACATCGAGCAGCTGTTCGGGCGCGAGGGGTTCGTGTTCGTCAAGCACGACGTGACCAACTTCATCCACGTCCCCGGCCGGCTGGACATCATCCTCCACTTCGCCTCGCCGGCGTCGCCGATCGACTACCTGCAGCTGCCGATCCAGACGCTGAAGGTAGGATCGCTCGGGACCCACAAGGCGCTGGGGCTCGCCAAGTCGAAGGGCTGCCGATTCCTGCTCGCCTCGACCTCCGAGGTCTACGGCGACCCGCTGGTCCACCCGCAGCGCGAGGAGTACTGGGGCAACGTCAACCCGGTGGGGCCGCGAGGGGTGTACGACGAGGCCAAGCGCTTCGCCGAGGCGCTGACCATGGCGTACCGCCGGCACCACGGCGTCGACACGCGTATCGTGCGCATCTTCAACACCTACGGGCCGCGGATGCGCGCCGGGGACGGTCGCGTGGTGCCGACCTTCATCAGCCAGGCGCTGGTCGGCGAGGCGCTGACCGTGTTCGGCGACGGCTCGCAGACCCGCTCCTTCTGCTACGTCGACGACCTCGTCGAGGGGATCTGGCGGCTGGCGAACAGTAGCTACGCGGAGCCCATGAACATCGGCAACCCGGCCGAGATGACGGTGCTCGAGTTCGCGCGCGAGATCATCCGCGCCATCGGCTCGGCGTCGAAGGTCGAGTTCCGCGAGCTTCCGGTCGACGACCCGAAGGTGCGGCAGCCGGACATCTCGCTGGCGCGCCGCGAGCTGGGCTGGGCGCCGGAAGTCGCGCTCGCCGACGGCCTCGGCAAGACGATCGAGTACTTCCGGCGGTTGGGGAGCACCCGCCCGCCCACCCAGTGATTAAGTGATTAAGTCATGAGGTAATTAAGTCCACCAACCCACCGGGGAGGTGAGCAGGTGAGGAGGTGAGGAAGTACCGCCCACACACCCGGGAAGACGGGAAACGGGGAATGTCCCACCCGCTCACCCGAGCCTGCCGACGACGGTGAGGTTCTCCGCAGCACCGACGGCCGGACGTTCGCGAGACGAACGCCCGTCTCGCAGCTCCGGCGGTCGCACGGTCACGAGACGGGATCGCCGCACTCGTAGCGACCGCCGGAGGCTCCTCGAGCCGCCTCCCACAATCGTGGGGCCAATACCGTCGTCGCCAAGGGCCGTGCGAGCCCGGCTTGCTTTGGGGCTCCGGCGCCCGGACGCCTGCTCTGCAGACGCCCGTCGTCGCCTGCCCGAAGCGGGCGAAGATCTCCAACGGTTCACTGCCCTCAAGGCCCGCTCCGGGCAGGCAACGAGGCGCCTCCCTCGCAGCTGAGGCCACACGGGCCGACGCGCTTCCCGCGAATTGCCAAGCTCGAGGTTTCCCGCCAACGTGCCGGCCGGGAGAAGGCGCTCCAGGAAACCTCGAAGCATGGCACGTTCCGCCAACCGAGACATTCTCTGAAGCGCGCTGCGTCCGCGTTCTGCGGGTGGGCGGGGGTCCCCTTGCTCCTTACCCTTCACCCCTCCCTCTCTTGGGCGGTTGGGGGGATCGATTCCCGTTTCCCGTCTTCCGTCCCCGGGCGGGCGTGGGACCTTAATTACTTAATCACTCAATCACTTGATCACTTGATTGCCAGCTGAGCGGGTCTCCTTCGGGATCAGCGCCTGCTCGAGCACCTCGCTCGCGTCGCGCACGAACTTGAACCGTGCCTTGCGGCGGGCGCGCGGCGGCAGGTCGGCGAGGTCGCGCTCGTTGTCGGCCGGCAGCACGATGTCACGGACGCCGGCGCGCAGGGCCGCCAGCACCTTCTCCTTGATGCCGCCGACCGGCAGCACGTCGCCGCGGAGCGTGATCTCGCCGGTCATGGCGAGATCGTGGCGCACGGCGCGGCCGGACGCTGCCGACACGATGCCGGCGAGAATGGTGACGCCTGCCGACGGGCCGTCCTTCGGGATTGCGCCGGCCGGGACGTGGATGTGGATGTGGTGGTTGTCGAACCACGTTCTGCCAATGCCGAGGCCGCGGGCGCTCGCCTTGGCGTACGACAGCGCGGCTTCCGCCGACTCCTTCATGACGTCTCCCAGCGAGCCGGTCAGGGTCAGCTTGCCCTTGCCGGGGAGGGCGAGGGCTTCGACGAACAGGACGTCGCCGCCGTAGGGGGTGTAGGCAAGGCCGGTGACGACGCCGACGCGATCCTCCTTGAGCTGGCTCTCGGGCAAGAACACGCGCGGCCCGAGAAAGCGCTCCACCGTCGGCGGAGTGACCCGGCGGCGCTGGCTCCGTCCCTTGGCAACCTCGACCGCCACCTTGCGGAACACGGCGCCGATCTGGCGCTCGAGGTTGCGCAGGCCTGCCTCGCGGGTGTAGCCGTCCACCAGCAGCCGCAGCGCCGGCGTCGTGAGCTCGACGAGGTCGTCGGTGAGCCCATTCTCCTGCACCTGCTTGGGGATCAGGTGGCGGCGGGCGATCTCGAGCTTCTCCTCCTCCGTGTAGCCGGAGAGACGAATAACCTCCATGCGGTCCAGAAAGGCGGGCTGAATGGTGTCGGTGACGTTGCCGGTGGCGATGAAGAGGACCTTCGACAGGTCATACGCGACGCCGAGGTAGTGGTCGCGGAAGGTGCTGTTCTGCTCTGGATCGAGGACCTCGAGCAAAGCAGAAGATGGATCACCACGGAAGTCGGCGCCGATCTTGTCGACCTCGTCGAGCATGAACACCGGGTTCGCGGTGCCGCCCTGATGGATGCCCTGGATGATGCGGCCGGGCAGCGCGCCGACGTAGGTGCGCCGGTGGCCTCGGATCTCCGCCTCGTCGCGAACGCCGCCGAGGGAGATGCGGATGAACTTGCGTCCGAGCGCGCGCGCGATGGAGCGCCCGAGGGAGGTCTTGCCGACACCGGGCGGGCCGACGAAGCACAGAATCGGCCCCTTGCTGTCGGGCCGCAGCTTGCGAACGGCCAGGAACTCGATGATCCGATCCTTGATCTTCTCCAGGTCGTAGTGGTCCTCGTCGAGGATCTCGCGTGCGCGCACGATGTCGAGGTTGTCCTCGGTGCCTTTCGACCATGGCAGCGAGGTGATCCAGTCCAGCCAGGTGCGGATCACCGATGCCTCTGCGGCTTCGGGGTGCATCGACGACAGCCTCTTGATCTGCTTCTCCAGCTCCTCCTGCGCCTCGGTCGAGAGGCCGGCCTCCTCGGCTTTGCTCCGGTACTCCTCGATCTCCTGCTCGAGGTCCTCGCCGTCGCCGAGCTCCTTCTGGATCGCCTTCATCTGCTGGCGCAGGAAGTACTCGCGCTGGCTCTTGTCCATCTCCCCACGCACCTGCGACGAGATCTCCTGCTGCATCTCGAGCAGCGAGATCTCGCGGGCCAGGAGGTCGTTGACCATCTTCAGCCGCGTCATCGCCTCCAGGCTCTCGAGCACGTTCTGGGCGTCCGGCACCTTGAGCGATAGGTTGGAGGCGGCCAGATCGGCCAGGCGGAGGGGTTCGTCGAGGTTGGAGGCGATCAACATGACCTCGGGGGAGATCTGCTTGCCGAGGTTGGTCACCTTTTCCAGACCCTGTTTCACCGAGCGCACGAACGCCTCGACCTGGAGGTCGCCCTCGGGGAGAGTGGGCTCCTCGAGCTTGGTCAGGCGGGCCTGCAGGAACGGCTCCGTTTGCGTCAGGTACTCGACGTGCGCGCGCGATAGGCCCTGGACCAGGATCCGGATGTTGCCGTCCGGCAGCTTCAGCATGCGCATGATCACGGCCACGCACCCGACCTCGTACAGGTCCTGCGCCGAGGGATCGTCGACAGTGGCGTCCCGCTGTGTCACGAGCAGGATAAGGCGATTCTCCGCCAGCGCCTGGTCCACGGCCTGGATCGACTTCTCGCGGCCCACCGACAGCGGAACAATCACGTAGGGGAAGAGAACCACGTCCTTGACCGCCATCACTGGCAGGATGTCGGGGATGTGGATGACCTCTTCCTCGTTCTCCGTCTGGACGGCGGGGGGGGTATCAGTCATGGGGCTCTGTCTCCTCGGTCACTGGGATCTTGAACGGTTTCTGGCGGCGGTCTTCCAGGCGGGGGAAGACGATGTTGAGAACGCCGTGCCTCAGTGTCGCCTTCCCCTGCCCGGGGTCGATCGGGTGGGGGAGATCGACGACCACCTGGAAGGAGCCAATGAAACGCTCCATGAGGTGGAAGCGGCGCGCCGGCGGCTCGCTCGGCAGGCGCCGCTTGGTGCCGCGGACGACGAGCACGCCGGACATCAGCTCCACCACCAGGTCGTTGGCGTTGAGCCCGGGCACCTCGATGGCCACCGTGAGCGTGTCCGGACAGTCGATGATATCGACCGGTGGCAGCCAGCCCGGGCCGTTCGTCGCCGGGCCCTCGAGCAGGAGGTCGACGAGCCGGTTGACCTCCGCCTTGAGGATCTGGATCTTGCCGTACGGGCCGAAGCGCCGTGTCACGTTGTGTCCTCCCGGTTGAGAAGCAGCCGCCGCAGCTCCTCCATGAACTGATTGACGTCCTCGAAGCGCCGATACACGCTCGCGAAGCGGACGTACGCGACCTGGTCCAGATCGCGCAGTGTCTCGATCACCAGGTTGCCGATCTCCTCCGTGGACATCTCCCGTTCCTCGCGGGAGGCGAGCTCGGCCTCCACCAGGTCGGCGATGCGCTGCAGCTCGCGTCGTGGTACCGGCCTTTTCTCGCACGCCTTGACGAGCCCACCCAGGAGCTTGTCGCGATCGAAGATCTCCCGCCTGCCGTCGCGCTTGACGACCGAGGGTGGGACCTCCTCGACCCGCTCATAGGTGGTAAACCGTCGGCTGCACCCCGCGCATTCTCGCCGCCGCCGGGTTTCCGCTCCGTCCCTGGCCTCGCGCGAGTCGACCACCCGGCTGTCCTCGGAGCCGCAGTACGGGCACCGCATCGCTCACTCCTCCGCCGACAGACCCTGGTCGGCGAGGTGGGTCGTCTCGCGCAGAGACAGGCCGAGCAGGGGTAGGCAGGCGAGACCGATGACGGTGATCGGCAGGAAGCAGATCGCGTGGTAGGCGATGGCGATGCCCGTCGCCTCGTTGAGCTCGATGCCGAAAAACAGGGTCAGCCCGATCTGGGTCGCCTTGTGAAAGCCGCCAACGCCGCCCGGGGTGGGGATCGCGAGACCGATCACGGCGAGCGTGACGATCAGGTAGGCGGCCCGCAGCGGCAGGTGGACGTCGAAGGCGATCAGGGTCGCCCACACCTGCCAGTAGATGACCCACCAAAGGAGCAGCGAGGCCCCCACGGTGATCAGCAGGTCCCGGGGGCGTTGCAGCACTCGCAGGCCGTTGAGGAAATGATGGAAGAACCGGGTCACCGGCCCTTGCCAGCGCGGGACAAGGCGAACGATGGGCCAGGCCAGCAACGCCACGAAGCGCTCCTGGTACCGGAACAGCCCGAGCAGGACGAGCGAGCCGAGAATCAGCGCCGCGGCCACCACGTAGCCGGTGGTGGTCAACGTATCGAGGTAGCCGCGCGCCTTCTCCCCCAGGTTCATGGCTGGCGGGTTGAGGACGAACAGTAGGAAGAACAGGACCACCGTCCACAGGTCGAACAGTCTTTCGGTGAGAACTGAAGCCAGGGTCGCCGAGACCGGGAGGTGGTCCCTGCGGGCGAGCAGCAGAGGGCGTACGACGTCGCCCATCCGCGCCGGCAGCAGGGTCATGGCCGCGTACCCGACCGCGGTTGTGAGCACCACCGAGGAGTGTCGGACCTTGCCGACCGGGCGCAGGATGAACGCCCAACGGACGGCGCGCAACCAGTAGCTCAGCAGCGCCAGGGCGGTCGCCAGAAGAAGCCACAGCGGGTGGGAGTCCTCGAGCACCTTGGCGACCTTGCCGAAGTCGACGTTCCACAGGAAGAGCGCCAGCAGCGCCGCCATCAGCAAGAGCGAGACGGCCACTCGCAGCGTTCGCTTCGTCATTCCGGCAGGGTAGTATGATGCCCCCGTGAAGGCAACCCATGCAGTCGTCGTGAGATCGCACCCGAGCTGTCTCGAACATGTACCGGTTCTCGGCCACCCCGAGGCGCCGGGGCGGCTGCGTGCAGTGCTGGCCTCGCTGGAGGAGCCCGGCGGGCCGTGGGAGGTGGAGCGCGAGGCTGCGCTGCCCTCCGAGGAGGACACGCTCGGTGTCATTCGGTGGCTCCACGACGCCGGGCTGATCGAGCGCCTGCGGTCGGCGGCTGCGGCGGCGCCGACACATGTCGACTCAGTCGACAATCCGGTCTCCTCGGGCTCGTACCGGGCCGCGGTGGCGGCCGCCGGCGTCGCCGTGCAGGCGGCCCTCGACCTCGTCAATGGACGCCTCACCCGTGCCTTCATCGCCGTTCGACCCCCTGGACATCACGCCGAACCCGATCGTGCCAAGGGGTTCTGCTTTCTTAATAACATCGCCCTCGCCGCCGAGGTGATCGCACGGGCGTGGCGTGTGCCGGTCCTCATTGCCGACTATGACGTGCATCACGGCAATGGTACCCAGCACATGTTCTACGATCGGGGGGATGTTGGTTACCTGTCGGTTCACCGCTACCCGTTCTTTCCCGGCAGTGGGGCGGGTGATGAGATTGGCGAGGGCAAGGGGCGGGGTATGACCCGCAACGTGCCCCTGGCCGTCGGCGCCGGCGACGCCATCTACGCGTCGGCGTTCGAGGCTGCGCTCGAGGAGCTGGGAGGCCGCATGCGTCCGGCCGTGATTCTGCTCTCCGCCGGTTTCGACGGTCACGAGCGGGATCCAGTGGGAGGGATGCGGGTCACCGAGGAGGGCTACCGGCGCATGACTCGGGCGATTGTGCAGGCGGCCGAAACCTGGTCCGAGGGCCGAATCCTCTCCGTTTTCGAGGGCGGCTACCATCCGGAGGCCACCGCAGGGTCCGTTCGCGCCCACTTGGAGGCCCTGGCCGGGGCCGAGGACGGTGTCTCTTGACGATTGAAAAACAACGGTTTCGGACTCGTTTTGGTTTGACCGGCTTGTCGCCTGTGGTATAAGATGGCGAAGAGAGGTGTCCCAGTGCATTTATTCGCGGTCCACGGAGGTATGAAAATGCGTCATCCGGCCATCGGTGTTGCGCTTCTCACTGCGGCTCTCGCGATCCCGGCGACGGTCTTCTCCGCGACGACCCATGTCGCGCCGTCGGGGACCACGGCGAGGGCTACCGCCTTGGCCCATGCGGCCCTCGCTGAGGGACCCGTCTTCCACCTCGACACGCCCCCTGAAAATGCAACTGTGGCTGGGGTTGTCGAGGTGTCTGGATGGATCATAGATGATCGCGGCGTGAGCAATATCGACCTGTTCGTGGACGGCGTTTTTGTCGCCAGCGCGGACCTCAACCAGCCGCGATACGACGTCCTCCAGGCGTACCCCTGGTATGCGGGAACAGTGAACGCCCGCCCCGGGTTTAGCACCTCCTTTAACGCCGAGACCCTCACCAACGGCGCGCACACGATTTTCGTGCGGATTACCTTCAGCGATGCCTCCGTCGAGGACTTCGGAACGCGGACCGTGGTCGTCGACAAGACCCTCAATCAGGCGCCTTTCGGTGAGTTGGAGATGCCCGGGCCGAATCAACCCATGAATGGTGTGTTCCCCGTCACAGGATGGGCGCTCGACAACAGCGCCGTGGTGGACATCGAGGTGATGGTGGACGGCCAGGTCATCGGACAGGCGAACTCCGGTGTCCCTCGTCCCGACATCAATCACCGCTTCCCATCCATACCGGGCAGCGCAAACGCCGGCTTCATCCGCATGCTGAACACCTCGACGTTCACCAACGGGGCGCACGTCCTGTCGGTCCGGCTGCGCGATGACGAGGGCGCCACGCGGGTCATCGGCCGGCGTTTCGTCCAGATCATGAATAACGGTCGCAACCTGGCCCCGTTCGGGCGCATCGACTGGCCGATCGCCAACCACTACCTGTTCGCGACCGGCTGCGACAACCCGGGCGGCTGGTCCGGCCCGAACTTCACCGATCCCGATCAGTGGGAGCTGATCTGGGGCTGGGCCTTGGACGTTGGCTCCAGCACCGATCCGGGCGGCGTGGCCTGGGTGAAGCTGATGCTGGACGGCGTAGAGCTGAAGAACACCTGGACGGACGAGTTCTACTTCCAGCTCTTCCTGCGGGACGTCAACTACTATGGGATCGAGCGGCCCGACGTGTGGAAGCTCTTCCCAGATGTGCCGAACGCCAAGGACTGTGGCTTCGACTTCGCCATCAACCCCTCGTCGCTGGTACTCGACCGTGGCGTTCACCAGGGTCTGCACTACCTCTCTGTGGTGGCGGGAGACGTGGCGGGCAACACGGGGACGATCGGTACCATCCCGGTGATCATCGACTGCAACGATGATCCTGACCGCCCGTCCACGGGCGACATCTACACGCCGGCCAACATGGAGCGTGTCGCCGGTGTCACGCCGGTCACCGGCTGGGCGATCGATCCCGACCGCATCCTCAAGCTCGAGGTGATGATCGACGGTGACATCGTCGGCTACGCCAACTTCGGCCTCGCGTCGCCCGAGGTATGCACGACGTTCCCCTGGTACCCGCCCACGGTATGCGGGTACGCCGGATACCACTTCGACCTCGATACCACAACGCTCACGGATGGGGAGCACAGGCTTGTCATCCGCGCGCAGGACTCGTTCGGCAGCAAGACCTACGTCGGCCAGCGGACCTTCGTGGTAGACAACCTGAACTGACGTCGACGTTGCAAGCGAGCTTGTGAACGACGCACCCCGCTTCTGCGGGGTGCTTTTTGCCTTGGAGGCAATGCATGGCGACGATGAAGGCCCTGTACTTCGAGGAGCATGGCGCTACCGATCGGCTGCGGCTCGGCGACCGGCCGCGACCGGAGCCGGGGGCGGGAGAGGTCCGCGTCCGCCTGCGGGCGGCGGCGCTCAACCACCTCGACCTGTTCGTGCTCGGCGGGATGCCCGGCATTCCGGTGGCGCTGCCGCACATTGGCGGCGCCGACGGCGCCGGCACGGTGGAGGCCGTCGGCACCGGTGCCGACGGCATGAAGGTCGGCGACGAGGTCATCTTCGACCCGGGCCTATCGTGCGGCGCCTGTGAGCAGTGCCTGAAGGGCGAGCAGTCGCTCTGTGTACGCTACGGGATCCTCGGCGAGCACGCCGACGGCACATTCGCCGAAACGGTCGTGGTGCCGGCGGCGTCGCTAGCGGCGCGTCCCGAGCACCTCGGGTGGGAGGAGGCGGCCGCGCTGCCCCTGACCTACCTCACCGCGTGGCGGATGCTGCTCAACCGCGGCGCCCTCTGCCCCGGCGAGAGCGTCCTCATCCATGGCATTGGCGGCGGCGTGTCGCTGGCCTGCCTGCAGCTCGCGAAGATGGCCGGTGCGCACGTCATCGTGACCTCCCGCTCCGCCGACAAGCTCGAGCGCGCGCTCGAGCTCGGTGCCGACGAGGCCGTTCCGTCGGACGACGAGGTTGCCCGGCAGGTCCGCAAGCTGACCGGCAAGCGCGGCGTCGACGTGGTCGTCGACTCGGTCGGCCGTGCCACATGGATGCAGTCGCTGAAGTCGGCGGCCAAGGGCGGGAGGATCGTGACCTGTGGCGCCACCTCGGGCCCGGACCCGGCGGAGGAGGTGCGTCTCATCTTCTGGAACCAGCTCAGCATCATCGGCTCCACGATGGGATCTCGAGAGGACTGGCGGCGGATGGTGGCGGCGGTGCGGGAGTGCCGCTTACGGCCGGTTGTCGACTCGGTGCTGCCTCTCGGCGACGGGCGCCAGGGCTACGAGCGCATGGAGGCGGCCCGCCAGTTTGGTAAGATCGTGCTCGATTGTGGCGCGTGAGCCCGGTGCCGGCGCTCGGCAGTACCAGAGTTCGTCAGCGGCCGGGGCCCAGAGCGCCGGCGACAGCCGGACGATTCGCGGCCGCAACCGGCTCGAGAGATCCACACGAGCGATATCGGAGGCAGTCCGGAAGGTGAGCACGGCCCCTTCACACTACAGCGCGCCCCTGGTTATTCCCCGCGCCGAGCACACGTTGTCGCGGAACGGGGTGTCGTCGGCTGCGCTCAAGGTCCTGTACCGTCTGCACCGGGCGGGCTACGTAGCCTACCTGGTGGGCGGCAGCGTCCGGGATCTGCTGCTCGGGCGGCGGCCGAAGGACTTTGACGTGGTGACCAACGCGCAGCCGCGTGAGATCCGCCGTCTGTTTCGCAACTCGCGGGTCATCGGACGGCGCTTCCGTCTCGTGCACGTGCTGTTCGCGGGCGAGACCGTCGAGGTGGCGACCTTCCGAGCCAGCCCCGAGCCGGACGAGGTGCCGGACGGCTGGGAGGAAGGTGAGGAGAACGAGGATGGCGAAGAGACCGAGGCAGCGCCGCAAGTCGACGAGAACAACGTGTTCGGCACTCCGGCAGAGGATGCCCGGCGTCGCGACTTCACCGTCAACGCGCTTTTCTACAACATCGCGGACTTCTCGATCATCGACCATGTCGGCGGCCTGGAGGATCTGAGAGGCGAGACTCTGCGGACCATCGGGGACCCCGACCAGCGGATCGAGGAAGACCCGGTGCGCATGCTGCGGGCACTCGAGTACATGGTTCGCCTCGGCTTCAAGCTCGAGCCTCGGACCGAGGATGCGATCCACCGCAACCGGGACCTGATCCTCGCGGCCTCGCCTGCGCGGCTCGCCTACGAGCTGCTCGAGACCCTGCGGTCTGGGGTGAGCCAGGGCATCTCTGCGGCCTGGAAGCGGTTCGGCATTCTGCGGTTGGTGTTCCCGGAGGCCGAGGCGGCGGGCCCGGCGCTGAACCAGCTGCTGGTGAGCGTCGACCGGAGGTTCAGTACCGGTGAGGCGGTGGACGACGCGGTCTTGCTCGGTCTGTCATTCCTGCCCGACTACGTCGGCTTGCTGCACGACGCGGCGAGGGAGGACGGGCGCATCGACAACCCGCAGCTGCTGGCCGGGTTGGCCGAGCTCATCGACCCCGCGGAGCTGCGCCTGCACCTGTCGAACCGGAACGTGCACCAGATCCGGCAGGGGCTGTTCACGATCAGCAAGATGCGTCGCGCTCCGGAGCGTGCGCGCCAGGTGATACGGTTGGCCCGGCAGGACTACTTTCCGACCGCGTGGGCGCTCTACACCTTCGCCGCCGAGGCGAAGCTCCTGCCTGCAGAGCCGCACCGTGCGTGGGCCGACGCGCTCGATCGTCTCGCCAAGAACGGCACGCTCGAGGACGCCAGCCAGTCGGTGCAGCCGACCAGAAGGCGGCGACGCCGCCCGCGCCGCCGGAGGCGGTCGTGACGGTTGACGAGCCGGTACGCCGCCGGGTAGAGGAGCTGCAGCGCCTGATCCGTCGCCACGACGAGCTCTACTACGTCAGGGCCGAGCCGGAGATCTCCGATCTCGAGTACGATCGCCTGTTCGCGGAGCTGAGGGAGCTCGAAGAGGAGTGGCCGGAGTTGGCCACGGCCGACTCGCCCACCCGCCGCGTCGGCGGCGAGCCGCTCTCCGAACTCCAGGCTGTCCGCCACACAATACCGATGCTCTCCCTCGACAATACCTACAGCCGTGACGAGCTGGACGCCTGGTACGACCGGGTGACCCGACAGCTCGGGGACGAGCCGGACGGTCTTACCGCCGAGCTCAAGATCGACGGCATCTCGATCTCGCTGCTGTACGAGGACGGTCGCCTGGTGCGAGGCGTTACCCGTGGCAACGGCCTGGTCGGCGACGACGTCACCGCCAACGTCCGCACCATCCGCCAGCTGCCGTTGCTGCTCGCGGCGGCGCCGCGGCTGCTCGAGGTTCGTGGCGAGGTGTACATGGCGCGCAGCGTCTTCGAGGCCCTCAACCGCCAGCGGCGGGCCGAAGAGGCGCCGGAGTTCGCCAACCCCCGCAACGCGACCGCCGGCTCGATCCGTCTCCTCGACCCTCGCCTCGCGGCGCAGCGCCGGTTGTCGGTGTGGTGCTACCAGATTGCTCGCTGTGAGGGGCGCGAGCTCGAGCGGCACTCCCAGGCGATGGAGCTGCTGGCGGACCTGGGCCTGCCGGTCAACCCGGAGTGGAGGGCGGGCCGGGCTCTCGCGGATGTGGTGGGAGCCCTCGACGAGTGGCAGGTGCGGCGCCGGGACCTCGATTTCGAGACCGACGGCGTTGTCTTCAAGGTGGACCGGGTCGACGAGCAGGCGGCGCTGGGCGCCACGGGGCGCGCCGTGCGCTGGGCGGTGGCGTACAAGTACGCGCCGGAGGGCAAGCGATCGCGGGTGCTCGGCATTGCGGTGCAGGTCGGGCGTACCGGCGTCCTGACGCCGGTGGCCAACCTCGAGCCGGTGGCGATCGCCGGCTCGACCGTGGCGCGGGCGACCCTCCACAACTTCGAGGAGCTGGCCCGCCTCGACGTCCGCGTCGGCGACACGGTGTGGGTGGCCAAGGGTGGCGAGGTGATTCCGAAGGTCGTGGGCGTCGATGCCGCCGAACGGCCTGCCGATGCCGAGCCGTTTCCGGTTCCCATCCTCTGTCCTGTGTGCCGGACGCCGGTGGTGCGGGAAGCGGGCGAGGTGGCGGTGCGCTGCCCGAACACGGCATGCCCGGCGGTGGTGGCGGCGCGGCTGCGTCACTTCGTCTCGCGCGGCGGGATGGAGATCGACGGGCTTGGAGAGAGGCTCCTCGAGCAGCTGCTTGGTGAGGAGATGATCTCGGATCCGGCCTCCCTGTGGGAGCTCGACACCGACAAACTGGCCGAGCTGCCGGGCTGGGGCGAGATCTCGGCTGCCAATCTGAGGCGGCAGCTCGGGGAAGCCGCGGCGCGGCCTCTGCACCGGCTTCTGTTCGCGCTCGGCATCCCGCACGTCGGCGAGCGGGCGGCGCGGCTGGTGGCGGAACGGTTCGGCAGCCTCGAGGCCGTCGCCACGGCCGATGTTGCGGAGCTGGAGACGGTGGCGGGAATCGGCCCGGTGATCGCCAGCGCTATCGTCGCCTGGTTTGCGGAAGAGGAGAACCGGAGGCTGGTGGACCGCCTCGTCTCGCGCGGCGTCAATACCGTGGAGCCCGGCCCGGGCGAGAGCTCGCGGCCGCTTGCCGGCCTCACCTTCGTCCTCACCGGGACCCTGACCCGCCCGCGGGGTGAGGTACAGGCGCGTCTCGAGGAGCTGGGCGCCACGGTCTCCGGGTCCGTGTCCGGGCGGACGTCGTACGTGGTCGCGGGCGCAGAGGCGGGAAGCAAGCTGGAACGCGCACGCGAGCTGGGCGTCGAGGTCCTTGACGAGGAGGGACTCGGGAGGATAATCCGCGATAGATCGGGGGAGGAGCTGTGGAGCCGGTGATCTACCTGGTGGACGACGACGAGGGCTCGCGCGATGCCATGCGCCGGGCTCTGGAGAGGGTCGGCTACGACGTGCGGCCGTTCGTCTCGGGCGAGGAGGCGCTGGCGGAGCTCGAGAAGGACGACAGGGTGGACGTCATTGTCTCCGATGTGCGGATGCCGGGGATGGACGGTTACGAGCTGCTACGGCGCGTCCGGGCCCTGCTGCCGAAGCTCCCGTTTCTGATGGTGACGGCCTACGCCGATGTGGAGGAGGCGGTCGCTGCCCTGCAGGAGGGCGCCGACGACTACCTCACGAAGCCGGTGAAGATGCAAGAGCTGCGGCGGCGGGTCGAGCTCCACCTCGACCGTCGCCTGCTCACGGACGAGAACCGCCGCCTCCGGCAACGTCTGGAGAAGTCGTACGGCTTCGAGGAGATCATCGGCCATACGAGGGTCATGGAGGAGCTGTACGAGCGCATGCGGGTGGTGGCGCCGGCGCCATCGACGGCGCTGATCGTCGGCGAGTCGGGAACCGGCAAGGAGCTGGTAGCCAATGCCCTGCACCAGAACTCGCCGCGGGCCGAGGGACCGTTCGTCGCCGTGAACTGCGGCGCCATCCCCGGCGAGATCCTCGAGTCGGAGCTCTTCGGTCACGAGCGTGGGGCGTTCACGGGCGCCCATCAGCGGCGTATCGGGTTGATCGAGACCGCTTCCGGCGGCACTCTGTTCCTCGACGAGATCTCCGAGCTGTCACCGGAGTTACAGGTCAAGCTGCTGCGCGTCCTCGAGGACAGGAGGGTGGTCCGCGTCGGCGGCAGTGTCCAGATACCGGTCGACTTCCGGCTTGTCGCGGCCACCAACCGCAGCCTCGAGGAGTGGGTGCGCAGCGGCCGTTTTCGCCAGGATTTGTACTACCGTCTCAAGGTCGTTACGCTGACCATACCGCCGCTCCGTCACCGGGTTGACGACCTGCCGCTGCTGGTCCAGCATTTCCTGAGACACTACAACGAGGAGCTCGGGAGGTCGGTCGCCAGCGTTCATCCGTCGGTGCTGGCGGCGCTCAAGCGGTACCCGTGGCAGGGCAACGTGCGCGAGCTTCGCAACCTGATCGAGACGTTGGTGCTGTTCGCTCACGGGGACGAGATCCAGCTCGAGGATCTGCCGGCAGAGTACAGGTCGGCAGCCGCACCGCCGGCGCCGTCCGCCGAGTGGGAGCCGCAACCGATGGCCGAGATCGAGAAGGAGGCTATCCTCCGTACCCTCGAGTTCACGGACGGCCACCGCGCCCGGGCCGCTCAGCTGCTCGGGATCGGGCTCAGGACGCTGCAGCGCAAGCTCAAGGAGTACGGCGAGATCAGCAGAGATTCCTGACCCAGAGGGCTTGCAAGGAGTCACGTGAGCGCCACGTTGTCGTAGCCCTCTGGGTCAGGAATGTCTTATAGAGGGTCGGCCGGGGACTCCGTTCGCAGCGAGGTACGCGCGACGGGTGTCTGATGTGTGTCTTCTCGCGCCGGAGCACGTCGCAGGCGTACCTCCAGGTACGTTGGAGACATGCGACAAGTGAAAGACGCGCAGATGACCCCGTATCGCGGACCACAGCCGAACCGGAGTCCTCGGCCGGGCCTCTAAGTGAAGCGGCGCCAGTGGCGTTCGACGTGGGCTCGGATTCCCTCCGTATCGGCCACGGAGGTAACAGTGCCAACCTCGTCGAACGCGAAGCACTCTGCCAGCAGGGGGAACTGCGGCAGACGCAGGCGCAGGAAACCGGCGGGCCGCGGCTGCCCGAAGCGGACACGATCCGCGCACTGGCTGGCATCCAGGTAGTGGCACCTGAGGGGCCGCTCCGGCTGCCCGAACACGCCGCAGCGGTTGCCGTCCAGATGCCGGCAGCGCGTGCGGACGATGAGCGACCAGCCCTCGTCCGAGATGCCGACCTCGACGCCGGGGTAGCCGAGTGCGAACTGGACGAAGTCGAGCTGGCCTCGTGTACGAGGGGTGACGTAGGGGAACATCAGGTGGGTGCAGCAGAGGGCGGTGCACGACGAGCAGTGGTCGGCGAGGTCGGTGAAAGAGAAGGAGGCCGGTTGCTGCTGCATTGCCCTCCGGGGATCGCGCAGCATCGCCTCCCACTCTCCGGTCGCCTCGTCCGGCGGCTCGGTCTCGGGCCGCCAGTCGGGCAGCTGTACCGGGAGGTCCTGGAACGCCCCCACGAGCCCATCCCACGCGGGCATGGTCGCGATCCGGCGGTGGTCGTCGAAGGCGACCTGTGACACCAGAGCCTCGGCCCGGCGACGGTCGAGGCGGAGGTACTCGGAGCTGACCTCCTCCGTCATGACCCGCCGGTACCAGCAGCCGTAGGGGCTGTAATGGATGCACAGCTGGGGCTGCCGGGGCTGATTGTGAATCGTGCACATCCGGGTGTCCACCTCGAGGAATCGGCACGGAACGCGGTAGTAGACGTGCCACTCCCCGGAGGGGAAGACGCCCAACTCGATGTGGGCGAAGTTGAGCAGATAGAGAGCGTAGTCCAGGTCGGCCAGATCGGCGGGGCGGAACTTGTGCAGCTGCAACGAGGTGCAGCACGCAGTGCAGACGCATCCGATGCACGCCGATTGCCGGGCCTCGTCGTACATCATGACCACGGCGGAAGGTCCGGCTGCGGCGCTGACGAGTGGGCAGCTACTGGCTTCATCATCCTGGACCGTAGACCCGGCTCTGGACACTGTCAAGCACTGTCGGCTGTGTCCGGAGCACGGTGCAACCCGGGACCTCGAGTGTACGTACGTGCAGGTGTGTGCCTCCAGCCTGCGTGTAGGTGTCATTGTGGCGCTGGGCTTTGCCGCCGTGGTGTCGGCCCAGGAGGGCCGCGTGTCCTTCGAACGCCTGTCGATCGAGCACGGGCTGTCGGAGAGCATCGTCGAGGGAATCCTCCAGGACGGCATGGGTTTTATGTGGTTCGCCACGGAGGGCGGTCTCGACCGGTTCGACGGCTACGAGTTCACCGCCTATAGACACCACGCTAGTGATCCGGACAGCTTGAGCTACAACGAGGTTAAGGCGCTGTACCAGGATCGGTCCGGCGTGCTGTGGGTCGGAGTCATGGAGGGGGGACTCAACCGCTTCGACCCGGTTACCGGCAGGTTCACACACTTCCACCACGACCCTCACGATCCCCGCAGCCTGGCCGGCAGCACACCGCTGAGCATTGGCGAGGACGTACGGGGGCGGCTGTGGGTCGGGACCCAGACCGGAGGGCTCAACCTGCTCGACCGGGATACCGGCAGCTTCACCCACTTTCGTCACATTCCGGGGCAGACCGATAGCCTGTGCCACGACGACGTTCGAGCGATCCTGGAAGATGGAGAGAACGGGCTCTGGGTCGGTACCTATGGTGGCGGACTGGACCGGCTCGACCTGAGGACGGGCGCGTTCACGCATTACCGGCACGACCCGGGGGATCCCGGCAGCCTCGCCAACAACATGGTCACAGGCCTGTACCGGGATCGCCGCGGTGACCTGTGGGTTGGTACCTACGGCGGAGGGTTGAACCGGCTGGACCGGGAGACCGCGCGCTTCGTCCACCACCGGCACGATGCTCGTGACCCCAACAGTCTCGCAGGAGACCTGGTTCTCGCGATCTGTGAGGACCATACCGGAGGGCTGTGGGTGGCGACGGACGGCACCGGGCTCGACCGCCTCGACCGCGTCAGCGGTCGCTTTACCCACTTCCGGAACGACGCCACCGACGAGACCAGCCTCAGTGCCGACCGCGTCTGGTCGCTGTACGAGGACCGCTCCCACGTCCTCTGGGTCGGCACCTACGGGGGGGGACTGAGCAAGATCGAGATCGGTCGCGAGCGGTTTCGCCACTACCGCCACGATCCTGGTGACCCCGAATCCCTGAGCCACAACATCGTGTGGTCCTTCGCTGAGGACAGGGATGGCTACCTCTGGGTCGGTACCGACAGCGGGGGGCTCAACCGTCTCGACCCACGGACCGGACGCGGCCGCCACTTCCTCCACGATCCGTCGAATTCGAACAGCCTGTCCCACAATACCGTCAGGGTCGTGTTCGCCGATCGCGCCGGCATGCTGTGGCTCGGAACCCATGGCGGGGGGCTCGACCGTCTCGATCCGCGCACGCTCGCCTTCACACACTACCGTCACGATCCTGGTAACCCGGACTCTCTGGCCTGGAACGAGCTGCGGTCGGTGATGCAGGATCGCTCCGGAGCGCTCTGGATCGGCACCTACGGTGGGGGGCTCGACCGTCTCGATCCCCGCAGCGGACGCATCACCCATCACCGGCATGATGCGAGCGATCCCACGAGCCTCAGCAGCGATATCGTGCGCCAGGTGGCTGAGGACGCCGACGGCACGCTGTGGGTCGGTACACAGGGCGGCGGCCTTGACCGGCTCGACCCGCGCACGGGTGTCTCCCTGCACTACCGTGCCGACGCCGAGGATCCGACCAGCCTGAGCAGTGACTACGTTTTTGCCGTCCTCCTGGCCCACGACGATACGCTGTGGGTCGGCACCTACGGCGGCGGTCTCAACCGGCTCGACCGGGAGAGCGGGAAGTTCATGGTCTACACGACCGAAGAGGGACTGGTTGACGACTCGATCTACGCGATCCTCGAGGATGACGACGGCAACCTGTGGATCAGCACCCTCAACGGGCTGTCCCGGTTCGACCCCCGGACCGGCGAGTTCCAGAACTACAGTGTCCGCGACGGTCTGCAGAGCAACGAGTTCAACGGTGGCTCGGCCTACAAGAGTGCCAAGGGCGAGCTGTTTTTCGGCGGCATCAACGGCTTCAACGCATTCCTCCCAGAGGAGATCAGGGGCAACCTGCAGGTGCCGCCAGTGGTCGTCACGGACCTCCAGCTCTCCAACCGATCGGTGCGGGTCGGCCGCGGAGCGGACGGCCGGCAGCTGCTGACGAGGGACATCGCCTACACCGACGCCGTCACGCTCTCCCACCGCGATGATCTGGTCTCTTTCGAGTTCGCGGCCCTGCATTACGTCGCACCGGAGCGCAACCGTTACTCCTATCGGCTCGAAGGGCTGCAGGAGTCGTGGGTCTCGGCGGACGCGAGCCAGCGGTTCGTGACCTTCACCGATCTGCCGACCGGCCGCTACGTGCTGCGGGTGAGAGGATCCAACAGCGATGGTGTCTGGAACCAGGAGGGTGCCACTCTGCAGATCACCGTGACGCCGCCATTCTGGGCGACGTGGTGGTTCCGGCTGACGGCTCTCGCTGCCCTGGCCGGCCTCATGCTGGCGGCTCACCGCGGCCGCACCCGGGTCGTCCGCCTCACCACCGAGCTCCGCGCCGCCCACGATGCCCAGATGGCCATCATGCCGGCCAGCAGCCCCGTTCTCGAGGGGTACGAGATTGCGGGGGACTGCCGCCCGGCCAATGAGGTCGGAGGTGACTTCTACGACTGGTTCTGGCTCAACGACCGGAACGCGGTGCTCTGCATCAGCGTGTGTGACATCGCCGGCAAGGCGATGCCGGCGGCGATGACGGCGGTGATGTCCGACGGCATGATGGTGTCCTACGCCACCCGCGCCTCCTCGCCGGAGGAGATCGTGACCGGCCTCAACCGCTCGATCTACCGCAAGTTCGGCAAGCGGTCGTTCGCCGCAGTCTGCCTGGTCGCCCTGGACACGACGAACGGCGAGCTGCGGGTAGTCAACGCCGGCATCTGCGAGCCGCTCCACAAGCGGGGTGGTACGGTGCATTCACTCAGCTCGCCGGGACCCCGCTTTCCGCTCGGCATCTACCCCGACCTGAGCTACGAGTCCGGCCACGCCCGTATGCTGGTAGGCGACGTCGTCGTCCTTTACTCCGACGGTGTACCCGAGGCACTCGACCCCGCAGGCGAGCCGTACTCCTACGAGCCCCTCGAGAAGCTGCTGAGTCGGCTCGATACCGACAGGCTGTCGGCGCGTGGGATCCTCGATGCGGTCCTCGACGACGTGGGCCGGTACACCAGGGGGGCGCCCCAGCACGACGACATCACGGTTGTCGTCATCAAGGCCGTCTCGCCACCGCCGGGCCAGGAACGGCCGCTCTCGATGGAAGGGTCGGAGTAAGAAAAGGGGCGGGCGAAGCCGCCCGCCCCTGTTGTGGGACTGCGAGCTCCGGAGCTACCGAACTTCGGCGGTGGTCCCCGCGATCTTCGTCCACGGCTCGGCTCGTCCGCCGAGCTGCTTGGCGAGGAACTCGTCGACCCGGCCATAGAAGTCGAGGCGGTTGTCGGGGCGTGCGAAGCCATGCCCCTCGTCGGTGTAGACGACGAAGGTCACCGGCAGGCCCTTGGCGCGCATGGCGTCGACCATCTGCGTTGCCTCGCGGATGTTGACCCGCGGGTCGTGGGCGCCCTGAGCGACGATCAGCGGCGCCTTGATGGCGTCGGCGTGGAACAGCGGCGAAATCCGTTTGTTGAGCGCCTCGTCGTTCTCCACGTCGCCGACCCGCAGGGTGAACTCCTTCTTGAACGGGGCCCAGTACGGCGGGATCGCTTCAAACAGCGTCTTGATGTTCGACGGGCCGACGATGTCGACACCGCAGGCATACAGATCCGGTGTGAAGGTGAGGCCGGCAAGAGTCGCGTAGCCGCCGTACGACCCGCCGTAGATGCAGATCTTCTTGGGGTCGGCGATGCCCTTGGCGATCGCCCACTTGACGGCATCGGTGAGGTCGTTCTGCATCACCCCGACGCCCCAGCCGAGGTCGCCGGCGTTGAGGAACTTCTTGCCGAAGCCAGCCGAGCCGCGGAAGTTGATCTGCAGCGTCGCGTAGCCGCGGTTGGCGAACCACTCCGACTCACCGTCATATCCCCACGAATCGCGCGCCCACGGTCCACCGTGAACGTTGAGCACGAACGGCAGCCCCTTGTCGGGAACACCCACCGGCAGGGTCAGGTAGCCGACCATCTCGACACCGTCACGCGCCGTGATCATCACCGGTTGGCGCCGCGCAAGCTCGTACCTGTCCAGCTCGGGACGGGTCTTGAACAGGAACTCGGCTTTCTTTGTGTCGCGGTCGTACGCGTAGTAGGCTGGTGAGCCGTCATCGACGTCATAGACGACGATCCAGGTCTGGTCGGCGCGGTCGCGGCTGGTGACCACGAAGAACCCGCGCTGCACCTTGGCCAGGGCGTCGAAGTCCGCCTTGATCGAGGGATCGAGAACATCCCACTCGGGCTTCGTGTACTCGAACGAGACCGCCTGGATGGTTCGGCTGTCGGGCTGGACCATCTCGAAACCGACGTCGGCCTTGGGCCTGACCGCCAACTGCTCGAGCTCCTTGCCGGTTGCGGTGTCAATCTTGATCAGCCGTGTCGTATCGCTGCCGAGCGAGCTTTCGACGTACATGGCCTTGCCGTCGGCCGCGAACGCCACCGGGCCGCCGTTCTCGCCGAACGGCAGCGTCAGAATGCCCCGCCAGGGGGCGTCCTTGCCGTCGCGCACCCGCAGTGCCTGGCTGCCGTCCACGGGGTTCATTGCCAACGCCCCCCGGATCTGAAAGTCGGGGTCCGTGATCCAGCCCAGCACGTCGCCTGGGTTCTGGGTGTCCATGACGATGGCGCCGGTGGTGAGGTCCACGCGGTAGATGTCGAAGACCCGACGATCGCGCAGGTTGAGTCCGACCAGCATCTCGTTCGGATGGTGCTTGTCGAGCATGGCCTGCTGAGCGCGGATCCCCTGGAACGGCGTGAGATCGCGCACCACCTTGGTGTCGAGGTCGACCGAGTAGACGTGCCAGTTCTCGTCGCCGTTGAGGTCCTGGAGGTAGATCAGGTGTCTGCCGTCCTCCGCCCAGAAGTGGATGCGGATGCCGCGGTGGGTGTCGTCGGTCACCTGGGTGTCGTCGGTCTTGCCGATGGTGCGGACCCAGACGTTGAGCACGCCGTCCTTCGACGGCGCCAGGTAGGCCAGCTTGGCGCCGTCCGGAGAGATCCGCGGCGCGGCTTTGACGGGATTGCCGAACAGAACGTCGCGCGGGATCAGCGGTGGTGCCTGTGCCCATGCCGGAGCGACCGTTCCGGCGATGAACACCACGGCAAGGATCAGGACTGAGAGGACCGTCCTTCGTCGAGTCATGGGGTGCCTCCTTTGTTCTCAGGGTTGGAGGTACGGTTCGGATGGCGAATTGTTCCCTCGTGACCGTCGTTCAGGCCGGATCCTGCGTATCTCTTCGAGTCAGGTTGTCTCCGTGCACGCGCATTTCCGCTGGAGCAGCGGCTAGACCGCAAAGGCGCGACGAACGCAAAGAGAAGGGGAAGAGTATCTTCTTGGCGTACTTGGCGGCTTTGCGGTTCACAATCAAGCCCCATCGACGCTCGAAGCGGTGCTCTACAGGAGCGAACCTGAGCGGAGGATATAGCCGGGGGCCGGACTATTCATGACCGATCGCGGCAGATCACAAGTGAAGGGAGCGGGTCAGCTTCCGTTGGCGTAGTAGCGGGAGGGGTGCTTCCAGGTGCCCCAGCCGGCCTCCTCAAACAGGGTCCGGCAGCTGGCCACCGTTTCGCCGCGGCCCTCCTCGGTGCGTTCCTCGGTGTCGCGGGGGTTCGCCCCGACCTCGGCCCAGAACAGATTCGCTCCTGCCAGCGCCCCCAGGGTGCACGGCTCGTGCGTGCAGTTGCCCGGGACCGTGCGGGGGACCCCGATCCGTGTCACGGCGACGATCTGCGCCATCCGCAGCTCACTGATCATGCCGCGAGCCGCGATCTCGGTGCCGGGGATCGCGATCCGGCGCGCGGCGCCGCTGTACGCCGGCTCGATCGATCCCGTGAAGAGAATCAGGTCCGCGAGCTCCTCGTTGGTGTGCTCCGGGCCCACAGGCTCGACACAGGTGCCGACTACGAGGCCGGCCTCCTGGAACGTGCGGATGCTCCTCCTGCGTGCCTCGGGGGAGAGCCCGGTGTCGATCCCTTCACGCAGGCGGAGCGCGTGGTACACGCCGGCAAAACCCGCCTCCCGAATCCTGGCGGCGTTCGCAGCGGGTTGGTCGCCGACGTTGGCGATCAGGGTCGTTTCAGGTTTCAGGCTCCTGCGAATCTCCTGCGAGATCTCCAGGAACTTGCCGAAGTCGTACTGCGCCGTGGTCATCACGAACACTGCATTGGCCCCGTCACGTTCGAACTGGGTAGCGAAGGCGATTGCCTCTGCGAGCGAGATCTCGGTCTCCTTTTCGAAGATCCCGTTCTTCTGGGCGAACGAGCAGAAGGCACAGTTGCACGCGCACGGTGCGAGGTTGAGGGCGAACTGGGCGTGGACCTCGGCCTCGTTGCTTGTCAGCTCCTTGGAGATCCGGTTGGCTTCCGCCATCAGCAGGTAAGCTTCCGGCGAGTCCGGGAGTATGGAGAGCATCTCGACCAGCTCCTGCCTCGAGAACGTTCCACCGTCGCGGGACTTCCGGATCATCTCGGTCACGTGCATGCGGACTCCTTCTCGAATGCCTCTGCGGGAAGCGGTTGACCGCACCGGGAGCAGCACGGTATGTGCCGTCCGGCCTCGTACTCCGCCGGGTCGAACGGGTGGCCGCAGCGGGAACAGGAGTGCGATACCACTGGCGGCGGCAGGTTGCGCCGAGTGAGGCGGCGCCAGAGACCGGCGAAGCGCGGACCGTAGAAGAACAGGTAGGCGCCGACGATCGCCTGCAGGAGGGTGCCCGCGTAGCTCGCGAGCTGGTTGGCGAGCACCGGGCCAGACCCTCCCGGGTGCCTGCGAATCCACAACACTCCGAACGCCAGCTTGCCGAGGCCCGGAATCGCGAGCAGGAAGATCAGCAGGCCCAACCATGAGAAGGCCAGTGCCTCGAGGTCTCGCATTCCGATCGATGCCGAGCCCTCGCCGGAGCCGGCGAAATGGTACCTGGCTATCCGGTCGGAGGAGCGCAGCAGGTAGATGCCAGCGGCCATGAGAACGATCACGGGAATGAGGTAGCTGACGAGGCCGAGGACCTTCACCCACAGCGGTTGCTCTTGAAGCAGGAAGACGGACACGATCCCGGGCAGGAGGAGGACGGCGAAGGTGATGGCCAGGACCCCGGCCAGCGAAAGCGCTAGACGGGCGGCTTCCGAGGATCTCATTCGGCCTCCCGGGGCCGCACGGAGTGAAGCGCGGCGGGCATACCTTAGCAGAGCCGAGCCGAGCTCATAGCTGCGAGTGAGGGCTGCAGCGCTACCGGCATCAGGGCTTCTTCTCGGGTGCCGCCGTGAGCTCGTAGTCGCCCTGGCGTTTGCCGGGCGCGACGGTCCAGCCGGGCTTCAGCTCGAGCGTCCAGCCGTCACCCTTGAGCGGCCTGGCCGACGGGTCGGTCGGGGCGGGGATCCGGATGCCCGTTATGCTCGAGCCGTTCAGGGTGATCAGCGCGCCGTTCTTTGCCACCAAGGTGCCCCACGAGTCGTTTGCGTTGAGCCACGAGTAGACGGTCCCGACTCCCTCGAGCGGTACCAGGCCATTCGGGTCGAAACTGTAGGAGATCTTTCTCACTGGCAGAATCAGGACCGGACCGGTCACGAGTCGGGCCCGGTAGGCCGAGCTTCCCGTCTGCCGAGCCTTGTCCCGTGCGACCTCATCGGACCTCAGGTCCGCCGCGCCGTAGGCGGCGGCTCGCTGCTCGGCTTGCTGACGCAGGTGAGCCGGCATGGTGATGGAAAGCGCCTGTTGCAGCATCGAACCGAGATCCGACTGAGGTGTGAGCGCGTCGCGCCAGCTCATGGGCGAGGCATCCAGCAACAGACCGTAGGCGGGGCCGGACCCGTAGGCAAAAGAGCGGACGTAGGAGGGTTTGTGGGGCGCCACGGCGAGGCCGATGACGGCATCGACGACGGCCTCGGCTCGATATCGGGCGCTGACCTCGATCCCGGTGTACTGGGCCAGGCCCTCCTGGATCTCGAGGGCGTTCTCGGCCGCCGCCGCTCCCGGGAACAGTGAGCGCCTGTGCGCCCGGAAGACGAGAGCATCTCGCACGGCCTGGGTCCTGGCCTTATTCTCGCTGACCAGGGCCGCTGCCAGCGCCCTCCACTCGAGCTGCAGCCACACCCTGCCCTCGAGGGTGTCAAGGTGGTTGTTCGGCAGGTCCGAAGCTCGCAGACCAAGCCTCTTCTGAACCCGGTGAAAGCACTCGTGCATCATCAACACACTGCGCGCGTGGGCGTTCTCCGGCAGCGGCCACATCACCATCGTCCAGTGGACACCGCTCCACTCGATGTCGGTGTTCGCGATGCCGATGTCCTTGGGGAGGGTCCCCACGAAGACCTCGCCCTTCTTGGACAGCTGTCCTCCGGTGTCAGCCTGGTTCGCGACCACGGACCGGGTCGCCGGATCGACGAAGAGCATGGCTCCGTACAGCGGCACGCCCCACAGCGAGCCGCCGTCCCTCGTACTGACTGCGCTTGCCTCCTGGAAGTACCGGGCAGCAAGTTCGGGGTCCGGCACGGATCCCTGTGCAAAGGCGACCGAGGACGCCAGAATGGCGACAACCGCGGCTGTCAATCGCTGGCGGTTGGATGAGCAGCTCATGTGTTTCTCCCTGCTCCTATCGTATTCAGCAGTCGGCATCGGCCGACCGCGTGAAGTACGTCACGGGGTCGAGATGGTTCATGTGCTTCAGAACGCACTCCGGCAGGGTAGCAGCCGAGCTTCGTCAGCTCTTCCGCCGTTTCCGGCCCGTCGCCTCCAGCAGCCGCTGGACCTGGTAGCCCGAGGCCTTCTCGGCTTGCCGCAGCTCGGCGAGCACCGCGCGCAGCCGCTGCAGGCGCCGTGTGGTACGAGGCTTCCCATCTCCCAGGACCGAGACCGTGCCGGCCGCCTGCAGCCGTTGCAGGAGCTCGCGGAACGACTCGTGGTTGAACCACAGAACGCCCTGGAAGCGGTTGATTCCGAGGAACGCCTGCATCTCGCTGTCGCGTAGGGCGGCGGCGAGGAAGCTGTAGGCGGCGTCGTCATGAGCGAGCGCCGCGAGCAGGAGGGGAACGGTGCGGATCAGGATTCCCACCGTCGTCACGGCTCGCCGGGCCGCCGCGTCGTCGTGCCCGAGGTTGCGCATCGAGCCAGCGATAGTCTTGCCGAGGAGCCACTCGTCCAGCCGGCTGCATCTGGCCTCGGTCGGCTCCTCGGCGCCGTTCAGCTCGCCGAGCGCGAAGCTCGCGAGCCATCCGAGGAGGACTCCCCAGGCGGCGGGGTCGCTGCCCAGGGAGGTGCGGATCGTCCTCGCCGTGGGCGCGGCGGACTTCGACCGCTGGGTGGGGCTCGCCAGGGTCAGTGCAGCTTCCAGGCCGGCGCGGAAGCGCCCTGCGAGAGGGGCCGTGTCGGCAGTCGACCCGGTCTCGGCCGCGGTCGCCGCCAGCAACCGGGCGAAGCTCGCCTCGAGCTCGGCGAGGAGGCCCGCTCTCTCCTCGGTACCCGTGGAGGAGGAGGCCGCCGCCAGGCGGCGCGCGGTGTCCGCCGCCGCCAGGTGGCGGAACGGCTCGAGGACCGGCGCCAGAATGAGCTCCTTGCGGGCCTCCTCGATGCTCGGCACCCCGCGGCCGTTGAGCTCGGTGGTGAGCTGGGCGAGGTACCCCCAGCCATCGTCCACGACCTCCTCCAGGTCGATGAACACGTGCAGGTCGTACGCCTCGAGCTCCACATAGAGCCCGTGCTCGACGAGCTCACGGCAGCTGCGCAGGTACTCCAGGCCACAGGTTGCGTCGCGCAGGAAGAGGTAGCGGCCGTCCTCATTACTGATATCGAGCGCCTCCGAGAGCGTTGTCCGGACCAGTCTTCTCGAGCCGTCGGGCAGCCGCTCGGTGGTCGCGGCCGCGGTCCGGATCCAGCCCCGGGTGTCTGCGTACCGATTGTGGTAGATGACCAGCGAACGCTCGGCTCCCGCCCCATTCGAGTAGGCGAACACGTTCTCATCGATGCCGCTGCCGGGTAGCTCGAGGTCATAGAGGCGGAAGCGGTCGATCCCCGCGAACAGGTGGCGCCGCCTCAGCAGCGGGAAGATCTGGCGTTCGTGGCGGTCCATCAGCCACGGGTCCGGCTCCTCGTGCCACCGCGGACGCCGGAACTCCATCCCGTACTTCTCGGTGAAGCCCTCGATCTGGCCGTGACCCAACATTGGCAGGCCCGGCATGGTCACGAGCAGGGTTGCCACCCCGAAGTACTTGTCGTCCTTGCCGAACTGGTCGACCGCTGTGCGCTCGTCGGGGTTGGACATGAAGTTGACATAGCGCCTGAGGATCTGCGGATCGAACTCTAAGGTGCTCTTGATCAAGCGCCGGTAGCCGGCGTTATTCTCGTCGCGCAGCATGTTCATGAAGGCGCTGTTGTAGACCCGGTGCATCCCAAGGGTGCGCACGAAGTAGCCCTCGAGGAGCCAGAAGGCCTCGGCCAGGAGCAGCGTGTCGGGAGCCTCGCTGGCAACCCGGTCGACCACCTCCCGCCAGAACTCGTTCGGCATCACCTGATCGAATGCCGCGCGGGTCATCCCGAAGTCGGCTCGCGACGGAATGTCGCCGCCGGTTCCCGGCTCCGGAAACCAGAGTCGCTGGTAGTGCTGCTTGGTCAGGGTCATGGCGGCGTCAAAGCGGATGATCGGCGAGCGCCGGGCGACATGGAGAATGGTCTGGATCACCGCCTCGCGGACCTCGGGGTTGCGGTAGTCGAGCTGGGCGGTGTCGTTCCACGGCATCGAGGTGCCGTCGTTGCCGTGGTAGATGAAGCGCACGTCGCCGGTCCAGTTGTCCACCCGCTCGAACACGACGGCGGCATCACTGCGGGCGGCGTAGTGGTCCTCGAGGTAGATCCCAACCCGTTCGTCGTCACACAGGTCGGCGCCGGTGAAGCCGTACGAGGGGAACGGGCTGTAGGGCAGGGAGATGAACCAGTCCGGGTGCTCGATCACCCATCTCGAGTCGATCCCAACGTGGTTGGGCACCATGTCGGTCGAAATGCGGATGCCGCGCTGCCAGGCGCGCGATCTGAGGTTGTCGAACGCGGCCTCGCCGCCGAGGTCGTCGGCGATTCGGTAGTCGGCGACCGAGTAGGCGGAGGCGACCGCGTCGCTGTCTCCCATCATCCGCTTGATCCGCGCCGAGGCCCGGCTGCGCTCCCAGACGCCGATCAGCCACAGCCCGGTGATTCCCCAGCGGGCGAGCCGGTCGAGCTCCTCATCGGGAACCTCGGCCAGGCTGGTGACCGGCCGGGCGAAACTGTGGGTCAGCTGCTCGAGCCAGACGTAGGCATTCTTGGCCAGCAGCACCAGCCGCGGCATCCACTCGCGGTCGGAGCTGTACGCCTCGATGTCGTGCTCGAGGCTGCGCAGATCCGGCGGCCGCGCCGGCCCGGGCCCGACGCCGAAGAACATCTTGCGCTCCTCGGCCAGGAAGTCGAGGCTGCTCAGGAGCCGGTAGAGGGCCGGACCGAGGATCGCGCCCCAGCGGCTCCGGATGAAGTCCAGCTGTCCCTCCAGCGAGTGCGGCGAGGCAAGGGCTGGAGCGCGCAGCGCCTGCAGCAGGCTCCCGAGCCCGCCCCCCAGCGGTGGTTCGGAGGCGAAGAACTCCTCCAGCCCGGCCATGCAGTCTCTGTAGCTGGTCGTGGCCTCGAGACGGGCGTCGTCGAAGAGCTCCAGGTAGGGCGCGAACGCGGGGTTGAGGTTGCCGAGCCACAGCAGCAGGAGCTCCTCGAGAGCCACCTCGCGGTGGGATATACCCCCGCTGGTGCCGGCCAGGTACTCCTCGACGGACTCGCGCCGACGGTACACCTCGACCGGGGGGAACTCGTCGACGAAGGTCCCGAGCACGGTGTCGACCCGCTCACGTCCGACCCGGGCCTCCAGGAAGGCCAGCGCATCCGCCATGACCCGCGGCCGCACCGTTTCCCGGTAGTGAGCAATGAGGAGGTGGAGAATCTCGTCGATGAGGCCCAGCGCGTTGATCTGGGCCGCGCTCACCGCCCGCTCAGGAAACGCGACCAGGTCGCGCAGCTCGTTCATCCGCTGCGCGAACACCCTGGAGGCATGGAAGTCTGCGAAGACCACGTTGCCGCTGAGGGCGAACAGCGGATCATCGAACTGATAGCGATCCCGGGCCTTGCGGCTGACATGGAACTGCCGCTCGGCGGTGTCGTAACGCTCCATCAATGCTCCCCGTGGGTCATCCTCCCACGGCCTCCAGCCTATCTTACCCAGAACTGGAAAGCTCCAAGGCCCCTGAGGGCGAGGTGCGGCGGGATGCCGACGGCGGCCGTCACGCGCAGGACCAGCTGCCAGAAGGCGTATGAGACGGGAGGCAGGTACCACAGGGCCAGAAAGACGACCCAGATCGACCAGCGCGCGGCGGATGCGGCGCGCCGGCGCACGGCCGGCGTCATATGGGGCTCGATGATGCCGTAGCCGTCGAGCGGCGGCACCGGGATCAGGTTGAGGACGACCGCCGTGATCTGAAGCAGGCCCAGGCAGGCGAGGGCGTTGCGCAGCGTCAGGCTGGCCGGAGGGGTGAAACGGAGGACCGCGCCCAGCACGATCGCCAGCACCAGGTTGGCGGCTGGTCCGGCGGCGGCCACCGCCGACTCCCATTTCGGGCCGCGCAAGCGGCGGTGGTCGATGTAGACCGCGCCGCCCGGCAGCCCAATGCCGCCGAGAAACAGGAACAGCAGAGGCATCCCGAGTGAGTACAGGGGATGCGTGTACTTCAGCGGGTTGAAGGTCAGGTAGCCCTTGTCCCGCACCGAAAGATCGCCGCCGGCATACGCGACCCGGGCGTGGGCGTACTCGTGCAGGCACAGCGAGAGGATCCAGCCGACGGTAACGATGACGAATGTCATGGCCGTCGGGCTACGGCTTTGCGGTGGCGTCATGCGTGCTCGAGAACTGCATGAGCTCGATCGGTGCGCCGTCGTGGACGATCATGGCCACCGACAGACCATCGGACGGCGAGTTGGGCGGCGTGAGAACCTGCTTGCCTTCGAGTGCCGCCTCCAGGTCGTCCACCACGAACGCGACATGCGGCACGGTGCGGATCAGCTCCGACACCGGGCTGCCGGCCTCGAACCGCATCCACTCGACGCCGTAGGGGCTGGCTGCAAAGCCCGAGACGTGCATCTTGAACTCCTCCAGGTAGACCTCGCCCGGACGCGGAGTGTCCGTCGGCACCCCGATGTGGTGGTAGCGCCATCCCCACTCGGCCAGCGCCCGCGGGAGCTCGTGATCCTCTCTTGGAGACGGCAATGCTCGTTTCCTCATTGGTGCCTACCTCGCTCTCCGGCCGGTTGGTGCTCCCTGCTCCCGCGATCCGTCCCCGATGGTACACGGAACCGATGAGGGCGATCGCCGTCATTCAGCTGAACTTCTTCAGCTTCGGCCACAGCTCGGACAGAGACTGGTGCAGTCCGCGGCAGACGAAGATGTCGAAGTGCTCGTACGGCATCGAGTATGGATGGCTGACGTGGCCGGCGAGCTCAACGCTGTCGAAGAGCTTCTCCAGCTTCTCCCGATTGCCATCCATGACGATCACGACCTTCCCGGTGTAGCCGCGCGGTCCCCAGTACCAGTAGGTGAGGTGGCCGCTGAGTGCCGGCGGCAGGCCGAGCTTCGGCCCATAGAGGTCGATCGCTCCCGCCTGGCCGTAGTTCTGCGCGAAGATTGCTGCCTTGGCCCGGTCTTCGGCGGGCAGGGTGTGGTAGATGCGCGCCACCTCGGCGGCCATCTCGGGCCAGCCGAAACGGTCGGCGAGCAGCTGCGGCAGCGGACCCATCCGGTGGTGCTCGATGCGGGGCTCGTTGATGCCGGTCAGGTGCGAGTAGCGGATGAAGGTCTGTGGCGGCAGGCAGGGCAGGAAGGCGGGCGCGAGGGCCGCGCCGGAGAAGACCAGGAGCGCCGCGTACGCGGGCCGGACAGCTCGGCGGCGTCCGGCCGCGAGCCACCGCTCGGCGGTGACACCGCCGGCTGCCAGCAGCATCGGGTAGGCGGCCGCGGTGTAGTAGACGCGGCCGTTCAGGATCAGCATCTCGAGGATCAGCACCAGGTAGGCGATGCCGAGGAGCCGGTAGCGGCGGCCCTCGCGGCCGGCCAGGAGCCAGCCGAGCCCCCCGAGCCACAGCGGCAGGGAGAGCGGGTTGACCAAGAGCGCCTGCTGCCCCAAGAACTCGAGCGATGACAGGGCCACGTTGCGGCCCTCTTGGCGAATCACCTCGAGTTGCTGGAGATGGGGGAAGTGGTGCTGGACGATCCACACCAGGTTGGGCAGAAAGATGATGAAGGCAACGAGGCCGCCGAGCCAGATCCAGCGCCGGCCGAAGGCCCGGCGCTCACTTGTCAGGAGAATGGCAGCAGCGATGGCAACGCCGAAGAACACCATCGTGTGCTTGTTCTCGAGGCCGAGGGCGGCCAGCACGCCGAACACGATCCACAGCCTCTCGTTCCCGGTGCGGAGGATCCGGGCAACGATCCAGGCGCAGCCGGTCCAGATCAGCTGCTCGAAGGCGTTCATGCTCTGGTAGCTGAACATCACCATCCACACCGGCGCCGTGATGACCGCCAGCGCTGCCAGGCCCTGGGCGAAGCGGCGCCCGCCGAGCTCGCGAGCGAGCAGGCCGGTGAGAAGGACCAGCGCCGCGCCGGAGAAGGCAGGCAGCAGGCGAACGGCGAGCAGTGAGCTGCCGAACAGCCACCGGCTGAGCGCGGTGAGAGCGGGCATCAGTGGGGGCATGTCGACGAAGCCCCACCCGAGGTGTCGGGAGCAGGCGAGGAAGTAGAGCTCGTCGATGAAGAAGCCGTAGCCGAACGCGCCAGTGGTGGCGAGCAGAAGAACCAGCTCGAACAGGGCGAGCCCGCCCACCAGGCGGGCGGCGAAACGGGGTGGGGAGTCTGTGGCGTTGGGCTCTTGGTTCACGAGGCGCCTCCGGTGGTCGTCTGTGTGCTCACCATCATACGGGCCACGGCGTGATGGTACGGGGGGAGGCCCGACTGGGTTGCGGCGCTGGCAATCGGTGGGAGCATTCTCAGTGGTTCCGGCGCCCGTGCGTTTACTCCGCAAACGCCCGTCTTGCAGCTCCGGCGGTCGCGAACCGACGAGTTGGGATGAGCGACTCCGTGGCCGACCGCCGGAGCCTGCTCGAGCCGCCTCAGTCAATTGTGGAACCGTTCTCCGAGCGCGAAGGACCGAGGGAAAGCGGCCTTTTCCGTAGCTCCGGCGCCCGGACGTCTGCGCTGCAGACGCCCGTCGTCACCTGCCCGAAGCGGGCGCTGGAGTTCGCTACCGAGCCGCCCTCACGGCCCGCTCCGGGCAGGCGACGAGGCGCCTCCTTCAATCGTGGGGCCATTTCTGCGAACGCCAAGGGCCGAGGTTACCCCCCTTAACGTCTCTCGCCGACACCCGCAGCTTGTGAGCGCTCTACAGAGAAACATCAAGGACGGTACGCCCGGTGCGGCGCACCCTGCTCCGGAGCGCGCTACGGCCGTGCTCTGTGCTCCGTTGTAGGAGCAGGCGTCTCGCCTGCTCGGGTGGGGGTCGTCAGCTGCAACCACGCCAGTGCCGTTGGCTCCCCACCCACCCCGGCGGGCGGGACGCCCGCCGCTACAACGGAGAGACGGCCGGCGCAGACCTGATCAGCGATGCGTCGCACCGAACGCATCCTGCTCTGATGCGCGCTGCGCCCGCGTTCTCTGTCAAGTCCTAACGAAAAGTTGTCACTCATCGTCGGGGCTGTGGAGGCTGTGCGAAGGTGGAGGGAGGGGGGTGAGGGGGCCAGCTTTGCACAACTCCACAGCACGGCGCGGCACCCTTGCGACGTCAGCTCGCGAGGCGATACAGGTGAGTGTGCAAGCCGATAGGACGCGTTGCCGCTGCCAGGGAACCAGTCCGCTATGCTGCTCGGGAGTGGACCGCAGATGGGGTCTGGAGACCAAGGCTGAAGTGGGGCCGCCTGTTGTTGTACAGCATCACTGCCTGGGCGACAGCTGCTCGGGCCTGGCGTCTGCTTTGGAACTCGTAGCCAAGAGCGTATTCCTGCTTCAGAATACCGTTCAGTCGCTCAGCGGTGGCGTTCTCCGCACAGTGGTTCTTCTCTGTCATGCTGACCAAGATGCCGTGCTCTCGTAGCCGCTCAACGTACTCATGGGAGCAGTACTGACAACCACGGTCCGAGTGGTGGATGAGGCCGCTGTCGTCCGGCAGATCGGAAAGCGCCTGGTCGAGCGACGCCAGGCAGCCGGCCGTCGAAAGATCCTCGCCGCAGTGGTACCCCACCACTTTGCGTGAGTACAAATCCATGATCAACGACAGGTACTCGAAGCCCTCTCTCGTCCGGATGTATGTCAAATCGCTGGCCCACACCTGATTCGGCCCGGTGGGCACGATCTCGGATATCAGGTTCCTGAACACAGGCAACGAGTGCCTTGAGTCCGTCGTGTGTGGCGCCTTTGGCAGTGGCTTGACGAGCAGGCCTCGCGACCGCAGAACCTCAAACAACCTGTCGCGACCAATCGAAACGCCGAGCTCGCGAAGCTCCCTGCTCAGCACCTGATGAAGCTTCCGGGTACCCAGACGAGGCTGCAACCGCCGCTCCTGGAGAACCAGTTGAACGACCAAATCCTCGTCAACCGCCCTCCGTGTCCTTGCCGTCCTCGTCTTGTAGTAGTTCTGTCGACTCATCCCGGCTCTCTCGCAGAGCCGCTCAACGCTTACTTGCCACCCCGCCTCGAGCTTCTCCCGCGCCCTGTGGACACTATCCCAACGTGCTTTTTTTTAAACGCCTCAGCATCTACCCCTGTGCTCTCACACAAAACCTCGAAGTACGCCTCTGCCAATGCCCCATCAATGTGCGCATCTGCCAGCGCCGACTCCAACTGGCGCACCCGCTCCTTCAATCGCTTGACCTCTCTCAACTCCCCTGGCTTCTCCACCCTCACCACCTTCTTCAACACTTCCTCCCTCCCGTACTGCCGAACCCATCGCGACACCGTCTCCCTCCCCCTGATCCCATATGCCTCCGATGCCTCATACGGGCTCCCATACCGCCCCTCCGCCAACTCCGATACTACCTGCCGCTTGAACGCCTCGCTGTACCGAATCACCTTCTCTGACACCAATTCCCCCTCCTTCGGTGTCAACCTATACCAGGACGCCACCCCCTTTCCCGCTTCCCGTTTCCCGTTTCCCGTCTTCCTTCCTATCTTCGTGTCTCTCTTCTTCGTGTCTTGGTGTCTTCGTGGTTGGTCCGCGTCAGGGCGTGCGGATGCGAACCAGGCGGCTCTCCCAGGTCAGGGAACCGATGAGGGCGCCGTCCGGCCAGCGGGCGATCGACGTCAGGCCGCGCAGGCCCTCGCGCACCTTGCGCGACGGCTTCGAGCCGGAGGGATCGAGCAGCCACAGCTCCCCCGGATCGGGTGCCGTGGCGAGCAGCTCGCCCGAGGGCAGCGTGAGCAAGTAGCCCTCCTGCTGCTTGCCGCCGGACCAGCCCGGTACGGACAGCCGCCGCACGACCTTGCCGGACTCCGGGTCGAGGAGGACAACCTCCGCCGCCACCGGAACCGCCGCGGCCAGCCGGTCCCCCGTCCACGCCAGCCCCACCACCGGCCCCGGCAGACCGGCCACCCGCCGGCGTTCCCACCCGGGGGGTGTGTAACGAAAGATCTGTTTGTTCCCGGTATCGGCCACCCACAGGCTGCCGTCGCTCCCCCACAGCACCGCGCGAGGGCTGAACAGGCCGCTGCCGACCTCCTCGATGCGCCCGTCCGGCCGCAGCAGCTGGATGCGGCCGTTCCAGGTGTCGGCGACGGCGAGGGTTCCGTCCGGCGCCAGCGCCAGGCCCGAGGGCTCGCGGAACTGCCCGGGGCCTTGGCCCTTGGAACCGGTCCCACCCAGACAAGAGCCACTTCGAGTAAAGCGCTGGATGCGGTCGTGCATGGTGTCGGCCACCGCGAACCAGCCGTCGGGCGACACCGCGATGCCGCGCGGCTCAGCGAGGCTCCCGAGACCCGTCCCCTGGCCGCGATCCCACGGCGACGCGCACGGCTCACCTCTCTTCTCAGCCACCGTTCCGCCGTCCAGTGCCAGCCACAGCCGGTCGCCCCGCCCCGAGATCGCCGCCACCCGCCCGCCGCCGATCTCCTCTTGCCAGGGCAGAATCGCGCCGCCGCTACGGTAGACGCCGTCGCCGGCCAGCGCCCACAGGTGCGGGCCGAGCCACGCCAGCTGGCGTACCGCCGCCGGCAAAACGGGAAGCCTCAACCGACGGTCGCCGACACGGCGCCAGACGACCGAGCCGTCGCTCCAGGCGATCTTGTCGCCGCTGACCGCCGCCGTCACCACGTTCCCGCGCAGCACACGCTCCCAGGAGGTCCCGTTCCTGGTTCGCGACAGTCCGTCTCGCCCCCACGTCCACAGAACATCACCATCGGCCGTCAGACCCCTAAGCGGCCGGCCGGGCGCCAACCTCGTCCAGGCGCCATCGGCCAGGCGCAGCAGCTCGCCGCCGGTGCAGACGGACCACAGAGAGCTCCGCCACACGACCGCGTCGAGCGGGCTGCACGGCGGCGGCGGCGCCGCCCGCACCGAGGCGCCATCGGCGTCGAAGCGCCAGACCGAGCCATCGCCGAGGACGGCCGCGCCGCCGCCGGCACCGGCGGACACGGTTCGGATGGCGCTTGATACGGTCGTCGTCAGGGTGACCACCGGCGTCAGCCCCGCGGGCAACGGTTTGCCGGAAACGGCTGCCGGATGCTGCGCGGAGCAGGCGAGCACCAGGTAGAGGCACGCCGGGCCCTGGTGCGCGACCTCGACCACGCCCGGAACGTCGGCGAAGGGATCGTCGCCACGCAGGTGGTAGGTCCGGCGCTCGATGTCGCCGAGCGCGATCCAGCGTACGTGGTACCACTCGAGGATGCGCCGCCGAAGGGACGGATCGTCGCCGGCGTAGAGGGTCACGAGGTCTCCCTGCCGGGCCCGCACCTCGCGCGGATCCTGACCTCGCTGCTCGAGGTGCCACTGCCACCCGACCACCGTCGGCAGGCCGGTGTGCATGCACAACCGCGTGTACTCGCGGTAGGAGGGGCCGGCGGCCTCGGCGAGCACATCGCCCGGCCGCGCTGCTGCGCGCAGCACGTCGCCGAAGAACAAGGTCTGGGCGTCGTCTCGGCGAAGGAATGCTTCGCCGTCGAGCGTCGGACGCGGGGAGCGGGCGTGGGGCTGCGCCCAGCCCTGGTACATCCCGAGCGGCAGGTTGACGAGCGCCACCAGCTCGAGCGGTATCCACACCGCGGCGACCAGGGTCCGCCGCCGGTCCCACGGACGCAGCAGGACGATCGCCAACGCCGCCGCCAGCAGCAGCCACACCCCGTTGTAGGTCTTGAAGAGCGTGTTCATACGATCAACGAGGGTAAAGCGCTCCACGACCGCGACGAGCACCATGGCCAGCCCACCGAGCGCCCAGGCCAGGCGCCGTCCCGGATCCCTCTCCCTCCACCACGCCGCGACCAGAATCGCGGCGGACGCGAGGCCGGCCGCC
>Ga0307425_1000188_pt1 | contig 38415 bp, 36 predicted proteins | sample SalMarWE160330MG_FD_202152 | JGI IMG/M metagenome (GOLD analysis project Ga0307425, IMG submission 202152) | Salt marsh sediment microbial communities from the Plum Island Ecosystem LTER, Massachusetts, United States - WE1603-30 | ecosystem: Environmental > Aquatic > Marine > Intertidal zone >... | reverse complement strand
TTCATCGTTTAGTCAGAATCTCTCCTTTCGATGCGAACAAAAGGCGTCACACATCATTCGCAGCCGTTTTCACCTACCCCGAAATCGAGGAAGATATCGAAATCGACATAAATCCCGAGGATTTGCGTATAGACACCTACAGAGCCTCAGGCCGCGGAGGGCAACATGTGAACGTCACGGATTCAGCGGTGAGGATCACCCATGTCCCTACGGGAATCGTCGTCCAATGCCAGAACGAACGATCTCAACACAAAAACAAAGCCACTGCCATGAAAGTGCTCAAATCTCGTCTGTACGAATTGCAGAAGAAGCGAAAACGTGAAAAATTCGAAAAACTGGAAGATGCAAAGGGCGAGATAGCCTGGGGAAACCAGATCCGCTCTTACGTGCTCCACCCCTATCGCATGATCAAAGACCTCAGAACAGATGTCGAAACAGGCAATGTGGACAGGGTTCTGGATGGAGATCTGGATGAATTCATAAAGGCAGCTCTCCTGTTGCGGAAAACGAACAAAGCTTAGAGTTCGTGTCTCTTGAGTTGCTCCCAGATCTCGTCCATCTCTTTAAGGCAGGCTTGCTTGAGTGTTTTTCCCCTTTCGGCCAATTCATTTTCAAGAGATTGAAACCGCGCCATGAATTTTTCGTTGGCTTTCTTCAAGGCGATCTCTGGATTCATGCCCAACAGGCGTGAGACATTCGAAAGAGCAAAAAAAACATCTCCGACCTCTTGCAAAACACGCTCTTTGGACTCTTCACGCATAGCTCTTTCCAGCTCAGAGACTTCCTCCTTGACTTTCTCAAGCGCAGCCGCAGGGTTATCCCAATCGAATCCGCAGGAAGACGCACGGAGGCCGATCTGATAGGCGGAATGCAGCGCCGGGGCCAGCTTGACGACCCCATCAAACAGGGACTCTCTTTTCTTCTCCTGTTGCTTCCCCCGATTCCACTCATCCAAGACCTTTGAAGAGCTGGCGATCGTTTTCTGCCCGAACACATGGGGGTGTCGGCGGATCATTTTCTGATTGATGCCCTCTACAACCTCAGAGATCGTGAACGCCTTTTTTTCTTTGAATATTCTCGCTAAAAAGACAACTTCCATCAGAACATCCCCCAGCTCTTCAGCAGTGGAAGACATATCTCCAGCAAGGATGGCATCAATAGCTTCATAGACCTCTTCCAGAAAGTAGTTAGATATGGACATCTCATCCTGCTCTTTGTCCCATGGACATCCATGCTCTCCCCGAAGAGCATCCAGGATCTTGACCAATTGCTCGAATTTTTGGCCTGCACGTTTGGCATCTTCCATTTTTAACTTCCTTGAATTATTGATGCGATTGTTGTAAAATTTTTCTCCAACGCAATCAAATTATCTGAAACTGTAACAAATTTCAATCCCAACCCTTTGGATGAATGATCTTAAAGTCAGGAGGACAAAATGGCCGAACAACACAAGAAAAAAGAACGAAAAAAGGCAAAAGATAAAAAGGAACCGATAAAAAAGGATAAACAAAAAGAAGAACAGCCAGAGAAACAGCAAGAAAAACCGCAAGAAACGCATGAGGAAAGACCAAAGAAAATTCTACCTCCTCTTGATTTCAGCTCCCTAGCTCTCCCCTTCTTTACCCAAGCCTTAATCGAGCTTGGGGAAACAGACGATCCCAAAACCACGAATAAAGAGGAAAATCTAAAGCTCGCCCAGAGACTGATCGATCTCCTCGACATGCTCAAAGAAAAAACGAAAGGAAATCTAAAAAATGAGGAGGAGCTCTTCTTAGACCAGTGTCTCCACCAACTCCGAATGGCCTACATGGAGCGGGCTAAGATCATCATACTGTAGGAACATGGATATTATAAGGGGCATCAAAAATTGTCCCTCTTTTTCCAAAAAAACATCTGTCGCTATCGGGAATTTTGACGGCGTCCACTTGGGACACCAAAAGATCCTGAAAGTCTTGACAGCCGACGCACAACAGAGGGACCTTCTCCCCGTGGTCATGACCTTTGACCCTCACCCTAAAAAAGTCGTGGGTAAAGGGCAGACACACATGCTGCAGACCATGGATCAGAGAATCAAAGAAATCAGCCGCTTCCACATTCACACGGTCCTCATACTGGATTTTGACAGAAAGCTGGCCGCTCGGTCCGCGCGAGACTTCATTGAAAACATAGTCCTCACACCACTCAAAGCCCGAGAGATCATCGTCGGAGAGAACTTTTGTTACGGAAAGAACCGGGAAGGCTGTGTCGACACACTCATCCAACTTGCCAAGATCCTTCACTTTCACGTCCGGTCCATCCCCCCCGTCAGAGTGGGACAAACCGCTGTGAGCAGCAGTTGTATCCGCGAGCTCCTCTTGAAAGGCGACATCGAAAAGGCCAACACTCTCCTCGGCAGGCCTTATGAGATCGAGGGGGAGGTTATCAAAGGAAAATCCCGAGGAAAAAGGCTCGGCTTTCCGACCGCGAACATCAAGACCGCCAATGAGGTCATTCCTGACGGCGTATTCCTTTCTGAGGCGCTTTTTGAAGGCCAGCGCTATCCTTCTCTCACCAACATCGGTCTTTGCCCCACGTTTCGTCAAAAAAATAGGAATATCGAAACCTATATCTTGAATTTCAATGCAGCCCTCTATGGGAGAAAAATCCAAGTCCGCTTTCTCAAGAAGGTCCGGAAGGAGATCAATTTTGACTCACCTCAAGCCCTTGCCGATCAGATCCAAAAGGATATCCAAACGGCTGAGGCCTACTTCTCTATCCATAAAATGGAAGGACCGTTGCCCAAGAGGTCCGTTCGGGGAACGGACCCTACACCATGAGGACAATGCGTGAAAATGGAATGACAGATTATTGACATTTCGGCGGAATTGTTGCATTTTTTTCTACGCAAACGCCCTTCACACGAGCGCTAAGAATCACAGAGCCGCTGAGTCGCAGGGTATTAAAAGAACAGGAGTCGCTTTATGGAAGAAAAAATAAAAGCCAGTGTAATGGACGCCCGAAAAATCAAACGATCCCTCCAGCGCATGACGACAGAGATCACCGAACGGAATCGCAATCTGAAAAATCTGGTGATTGTAGGAATCAGAACCAGGGGCGTTTACCTCGGAAAAAGGCTGTGCAAACTCATAAAAACTTTGGAAGGGATAGAGATCCCCATGGGAGTGCTCGACATCACGCTCTATCGAGATGACTTTTCAGAATTGGAAGCCCAGCATATGGTCAAAAAAACAGAGATAGACTTTTCCATACAAAAAAAAGATGTGCTTCTTGTCGACGATGTTCTATTTACGGGCCGGACAATCCGAGCAGCCATGGACAGTTTGATCGACCTCGGAAGGCCTAAAACGATACAACTTCTTGTACTCATCGACCGTGGGCACAAGGAGCTTCCCATACGAGCCGATTATGTGGGGAAAGTCCTTCCCACATCCAAAAGAGAGAGCGTACAAGTTCATCTGAAAGAGATCGATGAAAAAGACGAAGTCCTCATTACAGAACCGGGAGGGATCAAGTAGCAAAGAACGATTTCACAGGGCAAAAAGAAACGCGATCATTATACATCCGTTACCGATAAACAGAGGCATTGAACTGGCCGCAGATATGCCTGACTCCGTAGAATCCGTCATTCTTAAACAGCTCGAGAACGGGATTGCTCTGAGAATGGCAGGGCTCTGCTTGTTGTTAGGAGGAAAATACCGTGAAGACATTAATTAAAAACGGACGTGTCGTCGACCCTGCCAGCCGGACAGAAGAGAAGTTGGACATTCTTGTGGATAACGGAGTGATTGTGGATATAAAAAAAGAGATAAAGACAAGGTCCCAAGAATCCATCGATGCGACAGGTCTTGTCATTGCTCCGGGATTCATCGATATGCACGTCCACCTTCGCGAACCCGGACAGGAAAACAAGGAGACAATCCTCACGGGAGCGCGTGCGGCGGCAAAAGGAGGATTTACGTCCATCGCCTGCATGCCGAACACAGCACCCGTGAACGACAACTTGAGCGTGACTGATTTTATCATCTCTGAGGCCAGAAAGATTGCGATGGTTAACGTTTTTCCCATCGCGGCAGTCACCAAAGGGCTCGGCGGCGCAGAGCTCACGGATATGGCAGACCTGAAGAGAGCAGGTGCGATCGCATTTTCTGATGATGGCCAACCTGTGCACAACAGCGAGGTCATGCGCCGGGCACTCGAGTATTCCACACTTCTCGACACCCTCATCATCAACCACTGTGAAGATAAAGAGTTGAGCCGCGACGGTGTCATGCACGAAGGCTATTATTCCACCCTGCTCGGCTTAAAAGGAATCCCCGCTTCCTCTGAAGAAGTCATGGTTTCTCGAGATATCCTCCTTGCCGAAAAAACTGCGGCACACGTACACATCGCACACCTCAGTGTCAAACGAGCGGCCACACTCATCAGAAATGCCAAGAGAAAAAAGATAAAGGTCACCGCCGAAGTGACGCCCCATCACCTCCTCTTAGATGATTCCTACTTAAAGAGTTATGACACAAACTTTAAAATGAAACCTCCGCTGAGAAGCAGAACAGATGTCAAGGCAATGGTCAAGGCCATGAGAGATGGCGTGATCGATGTGATCGCCACAGACCATGCGCCACACACACCGGATGAAAAGGATGTGGAATTTGATCAAGCCCCCTTTGGCATAATCGGCCTAGAATCAGCCGTTTCGCTGATCCTCGACCGTTTTGTGCATACCAAGACGATCACTCTTACCCACTTTATCGAAATGATCTCAACGAACCCGGCGCGTATCCTAGGCCTCAATAACAAAGGGAGGATCGCCATCGGTGCCGATGCAGACCTTACCCTTCTTGACCTAAACAGAGATGTCGTCGTGGATGTGGATTCATTCGAATCGAAGAGTCGAAATTGCCCCTTTCATGGATGGAAACTGAGGGGATATCCTGTAAAAACGATCGTCAGCGGGAATGTCGTCTATCCCTTTAAACTTCAGTGATCGGTGAATTCAAGTGGCGTTATTGAGTATCCCAGACATCATTCATCACGGATCTGGAAATGCTTTCTGGAGAAGCTAGAGATTTGACTAAATATTGGAGATGAATAAAATACTTAGAGTCCAGCATATTGATCGTTCGACTAACTCATATGAAGGCATCGATAGAACCATGTTATGATAGGAAGCATCCTTATTTCTGCGATGCTCTCAAGCCAAATGATAATAACAGGAGCGAGGCACAGTCCATATTCGTCGAAGACCCCCCCACCCCCCTCCATCCGACTTATAAGGACAGTGACTCGCTCTTTTTTGCGTCTAATGCCCTTATCACAGAAACAAGAATGCTTACGTTATGATAAAATCTTCATCAAAATGGAGTGCTAAATAAAGAAGGATGAATGATGAGTCTATATATTGCACACTGTGAAAAAAAAATCGGTTATCGATTCAAAAATAAAGACCTTTTGCTACAGGCATTGACACACAGTTCCTATGCCTATGAAAACCAGCAAGAGGATATCTCGGATAACGAAGTGCTTGAATTTTTGGGAGATTCTGTCCTGGGTCTGATCATTGCGGACTTCCTCTGCCGTTCTTATCCCGAGCTCTCGGAAGGGGAGCTTTCGAAGCTCAAATCCGCTGCTGCCAGCACTTCCGCTCTGGAATACTTCGCCAAAAAAATCCGCCTGGACAGGTGTATCCGTTTGGGTAAAGGCGAAGATAAGAGCGGGGGGAGAAAGAAAAAAACCATCCTCGCAGGATCGTTTGAAGCCGTGATCGCCGCCATCTATTTGGACGGAGGGCTCGATCCAGCAAGAGGCTTTATCATCAATTACTTGAAATCCCTGTTTAAAAAGATCAACATCAATAAATTTTTTGTGAATAACTACAAATCTGCGCTCCAGGAATATCTCCAAAGGGAGAACTCCACAGCACCCATCTATAAAACTGTCACGACAAAAGGGCCAGACCACAAAAGGAGCTTTGTTGTCGAAGTTTTCGCAGAGGAAAAACTCCTGGCGAAAGCCAAAGGGAACTCCAAAAAAGAAGCGGAGAAAAAGGCCGCACAAAAAGCTCTCAAAGGCCTTCTCGGACGAAAAATAAAAGCATTAACGACAGACACTTTTCTTCTGAAGAAAAAACATGGTTAACGCCTATTCCTTTGGTCGGATCACCATCGAGGGCCAGACCTACTCTTCGGACATCATCCTGTTCCCCGACCGTGTTGACTCCTCTTGGTGGAGAAAAGAGGGCCACACACTTTCTCTCGATGACCTTAAAAAAATCTCTTTTGACGAAACGGACGCATTCATTGTGGGGACCGGTTTTTTCGGTCTGATGAAAGTCACTGAAGAGGTCCGAAAATTCATGCATGAGAAAGGGATACAGTTATTCGTGGACAAAACCAAGGAAGCCGGCCGCAAATACAATGAATTAGCTCCGCACACAAAAATTATTGCGGTTTTCCACCTCACCTGCTGAACACTCAGCTATTTTTTCCGAACCTCTTTCACTTTTCGTTTTTTATTTGATCTCCTTTAAATGGAGGGTCCGCTCCCCCAAACAGACCTTTTGGAAAATGGAGCCTTCAATGTGTTCAGGAGTGAGTGGATCGTATCCGGAAGCATCCTTATTGCCGTGATGCTCTCAAGTCAAATGATAATAGCAGGAGCTCGTTACAGTCCATATTCGTCGAAGACCCCCCCACCTACCAACATCCGACTCATAAGGACATTGACTCACATTTTTTTGCCTCTAATGCCCTTATCACGGAAATAAGGATGCTTAAATCGTATCCTGGGGTTTTGCATTTAAGCCCAGGCTGTATTATCATAAATTAACAAATGGCGAAATGCATTAAGTGCGATAAAAGAAAGGGAAAAAGACAGTGCCCCGCTCTGGGTCAAATGATATGCAGCCTCTGCTGTGGCCAGCTCAGGGAAAAGGAGATCCACTGCCCTCTTTCCTGCTCATTCCTGGCCCAGCACAAACCCTATCAAGACCAGCGTATTCTGGAGAAGACTCATGCCCAACGCCCTTCAGCCGCCGCCCGTGAGCCGGATATCCTCAGCGATGAAAAACTCGCCTGGTTGGTTTTTAACATCGAACTGCCGATCGCGCAAACCGCAAGAAAAGATAATGCACTTGTGGACAGAGATGTGCTTCTAGCCATCGAGTACGCACGGGAGAAAGTGGAAAAGGAAAAAGCACTGCTTATTATTCCCGGAGAGGCGCTGCAACCGAAAAACGAGCTGGGCGAGGCTATTTTCCAGAGGCTCCTCGAGTGCAGGTTCGAGAAAAAGATCATCGTGCCCGGGTCCCTCCAGATGTATAAGCGGGATGAAAAAATTCGATGCTTAGACAGGGTTGTCCTCGCTGTTAAACACCTCTCAGGCGACCAAATCCAGGGGAGGAGATACCTTCAGCAGCTTATCGACCGCTTTGCCAAGCTTGACGAAATGTCGCGCCAGCCAAAAATAATCGCACCTTCCTCCTAGAACGGTGAGGCACAGGCGAGAGAAAGTCACTATTTAGACATAAGTGCAGCCACTATCCCCAATTCAGGAACGTTGCTGCAGACGATCTTCACCATCGCTGTCATGGGTACAGCCAGGATCATCCCGGGAATCCCCCAGAGCCACCCCCAAAAAAATAGGGAGAATAGGATCACGAGGGGGCTGAGTCCTAGCCCGTGACCCATCAGCCGCGGCTCGACAATATTCCCCATGAGCTGATGTATGGTTGTCAAAATGACAAGTATCCAAACAGCGGGCCAGATCGTGTCATACTGAAATATCGCAATGGCCACTGGGAATACTGTGGCTATGAACGAACCAATGTTAGGAATATAGTTCAGAATAAAGGTGAGAAAAGCAAAAACGATGGCAAATTCAAGTCCCCAGAGCAAAAGAACGATTCCTGCGAAAATCCCTGTGAAGAAACTGACTAGCGTTTTGATGGCGAGGTATCTTTGGATCTGGCTGTCGATATTCCCGATGATATCAATAGCGCGTTCAGCTTTACCCTTCGACAGGTAATTATTGATCTTATTTTTGACTCGACCCCTGCCGGAAAGGATGAAAATGAGGAAAATAAAGATGAGGAATAAATTGGCTATGAAGGAGAAAAACGGACCTAAGGAGGATAGAACAAACCCCCCGACTTTACCCAGATCGAGCTGTTTCGTCCAATCGATGTCCTCCCATTTCAGTTGCGGCATTTTCATCTGAACAGAATTTATGATGGATTCGAGCCGTTGCCCATAGTTTGGCAGCTCTGAGGCGAAACTCTTCCCGCTGGAGTAAAAAAGGGATCCCAAGAGATAGAACAGGAAAAAAGTGCCGATGACCAGGAAGAGAATGGAGGCAGCTTTGGGAACCTTATGCCGTGTCAGGAAATCGAGAACAGGAGACATCAGGAAATACAGCAGTACAGCTAAGAAAAAAGGGAAAAAAACAGGCTTGGCCACTTTTAAAAGCAGCCCAAAGAGAAAGACAACGATGATGACGAGGGAGGTGGTGGCGACCTTGTTACCGTTCATTGCATCAATGAATTATGTGTATTATAAACTAAACAAATAATAAAAACCAAGAAGTTGACCTCATTAATCCTCTCCGATGAATTTTATCCCCCTTTAAGGTGACAATCAGGGGAAGAATATCACCCCTGTTTTCATCGACAAAGGCGATTGACCAAATTCCTGACCTTAATAAAATGGATAACGAAGACAATATTGGACCCAGATTATGGATTCGTAAAATAGTTCTATAATCCAAATGGATATATGAAACGATGTGTACGAAAGTATTGATCGCCGAAGACGACATCATTTCCTGTAGAGCTCTGGAAAAGAATCTGCAAGACTGGGGATATGAAGTGTTCGTTACCAAAAATGGTGAAGAGGCGTGGCAGATCATCCAAAAGGGAGGAATCCGGCTGGCCATACTGGATTGGAGCATGCCCAAAAAGGATGGTGTGGAGCTATGTCACCTGATCCGGAATGAATACCAGCCCAAGGAGGAGAAATACATCTACATCATTCTGCTCACTGGACGAGACCTGGAAGAGGACATCATCAAAGGCCTCTCCGCAGGAGCCGACGACTACATGACAAAACCCTTCAGCTATTTGGAGTTAAAAGTCAGGATCCAGAATGGTGAACGCATCATCGATATGCAGGACATTCAACTCCAGAAGGCAAACACAGACAGCCTGACACAACTTTGGAACCGGAAAAAAATCCTGGGAATCCTCGAAGAGGAGTTGAACAGAAATTTCAGAGATAACAAACCCGTGGGTGTCATGATGCTCGATATCGACAACTTCAAGGCGATCAACGACACATACGGTCATTTGATCGGTGATAAAATAATCATCGAAGTGACATCTCGTTTGCAGAAAAATTTGCGTTCATACGACAAAATTGGTCGATATGGAGGTGACGAATTGCTTTTGGTTCTCCCAGGCTTGGATAGGGACGATGCTAAAAAAATTGCAGAACGGCTCAGAAATTCTGTCTGTGCTGAAAAAATTCAAACTGATGCCGGAGCCCTCGAAGCAACGGTGAGCCTGGGTGTCTCTATATTCGACAATACATCCAGGCCTTCAGTAAAAAAGATCATCGAAGCGTCAGACAGTGCGCTCTACATGGCCAAGAAAAGAGGACGAAACATCTCTGTTGTGGATGAGTCCGAAGACTCAGCAGCGAAGGGCGCAAAATGACGGATAAGGTATTTTTCGATTTCCTTGAGGATAACAAGGAAAAGAAGAATCACAAAATCTTTCTCGACCACCTCTTGAGTATTACCAAAGAGGCTGTCATGATCGCTGACCAAGATGGGGAGATATTTTGCGTTAACGATGAATTCAATCATCTCTTCGGGATTCGCCCAGACGATGTTATCGGAAAATCCATCGAAACGTTGATCGGATCTCAAGAAAGCGAAGAGAAAAATATCACCATCTCGCAGAAACTTGCTGCAGGTGAGAAAGTTGAATTTGAGGCTGTCCACCAAGACAATGAGGGCAACGAGGTTCAAATCTCCGCTTTTGCATCTCCTGTTCTCGAGAATGGCAAAACCATTGCATCCTTTATCATCTACAGAATAAAGGGACAGCCAACAAGAGAAAAGGATCCGCCCGAAAGGGAAACAGCCAAATTTTTAGGGATGATCTCTGAAATGCAAGAGGGCGTGCTGTATGTAGATAAAGATAATCGTATGATGCAAGTCAATGCATCTTTCCTGAATTTTTTCAACAAGCGCAAAACGGATATCATCACCAAGAATCTTTTGGATGTTGATTTCGGACTCTCAAAAGAGGAGATCAAAAAGCACATCTCTCTCTTCAAAAATGAAACACAATCCTCTCACGCAGTGCTGGACAAAACCGTCAATGGGAGAAACTCCGTCATTCGTCTCCAACCCGTTTACTTGAGGAATGAATATCAAGGAATGATCTTTGTGATCAAAGACGCGACAGACCTCGTTGCCGTCAACCAGGAAACCGATTCCGCGACTACAGCAAAAAATGAATTCCTGGCGAATATCAGCCATGAGCTGCGAACACCCATGAACGGAATTCTGGGGATGGCTGAGCTAGCTTTGGGAACGGACCTGAATCCTGAACAATTGGAGTTTGTCAAAGGGATCAAATCATCCGCCGAATCCATGATGACTTTGGTCAACGATATTCTCGATTTTTCAAAAGTCGAGGCAAAAAAAGTCGAATTGGAATCCTCGACCTTCAACCTTCAGGATTTTGTTTACGGAGCCGTCTCCCCGCTCGGGCTTCAGGCACACAAGAAAAAGATCGAACTCATCTGTGACATTCCCGCGTCGATCAACTACAGCGTGATCGGAGATCCTGGCCGGTTGGGACAGATCTTGACGAATCTTGTCAGTAATGCCATCAAATTCACCGGGAAAGGTGAGATCGTCATCTCCGTGAGGGAAGAGTCCAAAACGGAAAATGAGGTGTCTTTACTTTTCACGGTGGAGGATACGGGAATTGGAATATCGGAATCGAACCAACAGATCATCTTTGATGTCTTTGCCCAAGCCGATGGATCGATGACGCGCAAATACGGTGGCTCAGGACTCGGTCTGGCGATCTGTTCACAACTTGTCGATGTCATGGATGGTAAGATCTGGGTGGAGAGTGAAGAAGGCGTGGGAAGCAAATTTTTTGTCTCACTGCAGCTTGGCCTGGATAAAAGTCCCAAACAAGACACAACACAACCTGATCCCTTCGACTTAAACGGCCTTCGTGCCCTTGCCCTCGATGACAACCCAAAGATTCTCAACATTCTTATAGAGATGCTCGGCCATTGGAATCTTCAAATCACCGGCTCACCCAGTGCCGGGGATGCCATGTCTCAGCTGGACCGCATCAACAGAGAAAATGCGGTTTTCTCGATCATCCTTTTCGACCCCTATCTGCCTGGGACCGACAGCTTCATGTTCATGGACTACATCAAACAGAATCCAGAACTCGCGAAATCCATGATCGTTATGGTGGGTTCTAGGGGAAGCCGCGGGGATGCAGAACCCTGGTTGAAATTGGGAATTCCGGCATTTCTGGGAAAACCTATCAAAATATCCGAGCTTGCCGATGCGGTGAGCACAGTCCTAGGATTCTCAAAAAAAGCAGAGATCCAACCAGATCCCCCGAAACCGCAACAGGCGACAAAGTCCCAGGATCGCTATCGGATCCTCATCGTTGAGGACAATTTGGTCAATAGAAAGGTGGCTTATTTTATGCTCGAGAAAAAAGGACATCAAGTGACGGGCGTGGAAAACGGAAAAGAAGCGCTCGCCGCCTTAGAGAGCAATAAATTCGACCTGATCCTCATGGACGTTCAGATGCCTGTCATGGATGGATTTGAAGCTACCGCATCCATCCGTAAAAAGGAAGAAAGCACAGGAGAACATATCCCTATCATCGCCATGACCGCGCACGCCATGAAAGGTGACCGAGAGCGTTGTTTAGAATCAGGAATGGACGATTACACATCCAAGCCGCTCAATCCTGAAGAAGTCTTCCAAAAAATCGATGACGCTATGGAAAAAAAGGAAACAATTGGCTTTAACCAGTAAGGAGAAGAATAGTGATACAAGTTCTCATCGCCGAAGACGACAAATTGTGCCGAACAATCCTAGAGAAAAACCTTAGGAATTGGGGTTATAAGATCATATCCACAGAAGACGGAAATGAAGCATGGAAAGTGATCCAAGAAGGAAATATCCAGATCGCCATTCTGGATTGGATCATGCCCAAAATGGATGGTGTCGAGCTGTGCAAAAAAATCAGATCGCATAAATGGGATGAATACATCTATATCATCATGTTGACGATAAGGAGCAAACAGACTGATATCAGGAAGGGTTTTGCCGCAGGTGTTGATGACTACATTACCAAACCATTCGACACCCATGAATTGAAGGCGCGCCTTCAAACAGGAAACCGGATCATCGGCCTGCAGAATCAGCTTCTCGATTCCCAGAAAAAACTCCAAGAGATCGCCACACACGACACACTGACAAATCTACTGAACCGATATGAGATCCTCAACGTCCTCTCCGATGAATTCCATCGGAGCCTTCGGGAAAATAAGCCTTTGAGCACAGTCATGCTCGATATCGACTACTTCAAGAAAGTCAACGACTCCTACGGCCATGATGTCGGCGATGAAGTTCTGGTCGAAGTGGCCTCCAGGCTGACAGGCACATTACGCCGCTACGACAAAGTCGGCCGGTATGGCGGAGATGAATTCTTGGCTGTCCTCCCCGGATGCGATTTGAAAAATGCCACCAGAATTGCAGAAAGGCTCCGCCGTGCAGTCTTCCAGGAAAGGATCCAGACAGAAGCGGGGCAGCTGTGTGTCACAATCAGTGTGGGATGTGCCTCCTCAGAGAGTCAATCCCATAAATCCATCGAATACCTTGTCAAATTCAGCGATAAGGCCATGTATCATGCAAAAAATATGGGTCGGAATTGTGTCATTGCCTCTTGATTTTTATGTCTATAAGAAAATGCCGATTCTGATTTTAAATAAAACAATGTCAAGATTTCATCTAAATGTATTCGATAATTATCGTGCTTTTAAATCTCCTCCTCTACCAGTGAACAATAAAAATAAATTCTTATAAAGTGAAGGATAAGGAAAAAATAATGATCAACAATGAATCTTCTCCAAAAAACAGTCCTATCGACTTTCCATCCGCACTGGCGCGAATCGGTAATGACAAAGAATTTCTCGCAGAATTGCTCAGCCTCTTCAAGACGGATTACGAGGCAAAAATGGTAAACCTCAAAAATGCCGTCGATCAGGAGGACTTCGTCTCCATCCAAGAATTGGGACACAGCCTAAAAGGCGCTTCTGCGAATCTGAGCCTCCCCTTCATGCAGCAGGCTGCATATGATATGGAGAGCGCGGGCAAGGACAAAAATATCAACAAGGCAAAGAATGCCTTGAGCACACTGGGCCGAGAGTTCCAGAATTTACAGGAATATCTCGCCTCCACGTCATAATCCCTTTAGAATTGATAGTCTTTCTGGCCATTCATCCCGCAGAACTCAAGACTCAGGCATGGGAAATGGAAGGATCTAACTCAGCGTCATAAAAATCCTGCAAAATCCAGATTTTTATAACTCCAAGTCAAATTCCCCCTAAAGTGAAGTTCGCCTCCTTATAACATACACATCAGGGTTTAATGGTTTTCAGGTTGTCAATGAGTGTTTTTAAATATTCGAGGCCGATCTCTTCTGAGCCATCCTCGATCTTCATCACGCCACAAAGCCTCTTGCCCAATTGAGAGATGTAGATGTTGTGGTAATACTTGTCCTTGACGTGGTACCCGGAAGCGATCTCCTGGACATTCTGGCTCTTCTTGGCGTCCAAATATTTCTGTAGCATCTCTGCCGCATCGGCATCGTCTTTGCCCTCTGCGAGAAAACAGTCAAATTCCTGATCGTCCAGTTTGTATTTGGCTGAGTACCCGTTATGGAGGAAACTATATCCCATAAAATTGCGCAAGATAAAATTTTCCGAGTTGGGTTGTAATCCTTTTGATGGGAAAGCCTTGAGCAAAGGAGGGAGATCCCCTATATGCCCCACCTTCTCTACGATCTTTTGAGAAAAAGTTTTGAGGACTTCCTCGGATTGGTCCTCACATTCAAAACAGAGAAGCTTGACATAATACCTGCCCACGAGAAAATTCAGCGTCCCTTCCTCCAGATAACCCTGAACCCCTATTGGGATAAATCGATTGTCCGGATAGCGCTCAGCGCTGTAAATGCCGAAAGCATTTGTCCCATTCCCCATATCATAGATCTCTATGGCCACATTCATCGCCGATTGGTCCTTATTTTGCTGGGCGACGATCAGCTCCTTGAACTCATAGGAAAGATAGATCTCTGCCGCTCCGTTAATGTACTCGAAGAGGTTCTCCGGGTAATAGTTTTCGGGCGTTTCCGTCAGGCTCCACGAATCCACCTCGGGGAGAAGAGAGAGCAAATCGGACTTTTTTTCATCCTCTGGCACATCCCCTAAAGCGGTTCCCAAAAAACAAAACACAACACAAATGGCGCATATTTTGAGTATGACTTCCTTCATTTTGTCTTCTCCCTAAAAATTTCGATGTCTCCCGTTAATATAATCGCTAAACGCTATTTTTTCAATCATCAATCTTGGTGCGGCCGCATCTCCAAATCCGTGGCTGTGTGAACACGCGTTGCGTTATTGAGTGTCGCAATTGCGTGTTTTTTGCGATAACATATTGGGACACTCGGATATCATTCATCATGGATATGGAAGTGCTTGCTTTTGGTGTGCTGGCACTCTCAAAGCTAAGAGAAAGTTGACAGAGATTTGAATGAGGAGTACTTTTAAATTGAAACCTATGAACACGTCTACGGTTGTCATCGTCAAGAAATACAGCAGCCAGAGCCCTGGGAGTATCGGTCCAGAATCACTCAGAGAAATGTATCTTCAAGGCTTGTCAACCCTGGCTGGCCAAAGAGATTCGAAGGACACCGTCTTGGCCTACTTCAAGGACAAAGACAGAGTTGGGATCAAGATCAACACGATCGGTGGAAAAAAAATCTCAACGGCACCCGAGACATCTTTAGCTCTAGCGAAACTCATTACAGAAAACGGATTGGCCGAAAACAATGTCATCATCTGGGACCGGACTAACCGCGAGCTCAAAGATGCAGGATACAGTTTGAATATGAATCAGAAGGGGATCAAAGTTTTTGGTACGGATTCAAAGAGCGTGGACTACAACCGGAATCTCATTTCCTTCCTGAGTATCGGGAGCCTTTTCTCATCCATCCAGGCTGACACCATCACAGCTTCTGTAAGTCTGGCCGTGTTGAAAGATCACGGATTGGCCGGTGTAACAGCAAGCATGAAGAACTACTTTGGCGCTATCCATAATCCAAACAAATATCATGACAACCACTGCAATCCCTTTGTGGCAGAGTTGTTCGCCAGTCCTCCGATCCGCAACAAACACAGGATCTCGATTCTTGATGCTCTAACGGTCCAGTATCATCGAGGACCATCATATCATGCCACTTGGGCGGAAAATTACGGAGCCCTTATTTTTAGCAAAGATCCTGTCGCTGCCGACACTGTCGGCTGGCAGATCATTGAAAAACTCCGGCGGAAAAAAGGACTCCCGTCTCTCAAAGAAGAACAGAGAGATCCGGTGTACTTACAGACAGCTGAAAAAATGGGGCTGGGCACATCTAACCCTGAGCATATAAATATTTTAGAAATGGAGGTATAGCGGCCGACTTCGGGCATAAAATCTTGGGCGTTCGAGATCCCTCAGGATTCTCACCCGGAACCTGACGCGAGAAAAGATGAACAGACGGAGGTTCCTTAAAACCACAGGATGTGCGGGGCTTGCCATGGGTGCCGGCATGAGTGGTTGGCTGATGGATCTTTATGCGTTCGGGGACGAATCCAACCTCTCTGAAGTGGAGGCCCGCTTCTACAAAAAACACCCCGATCGGGAAATCGAATGTGTTCTATGCCCTAGAAACTGTAAACTGGGGGATAGGGAAAGAGGGTACTGCGGCGTTAGAGAGAACAGAGATGGAACCTACTACACATTAGTTTATGGGAAGGCCTGCACTGTTGCTGTCGATCCGATAGAAAAAAAACCCCTGTTTCACTTCTTGCCCGGAACTTCAGCTCTGAGTCTGGCATCTGCGGGTTGCAACGTGAATTGCAAGTTCTGCCAGAACTGGGAGATCTCCCAGGTCAGACCCGAACAAGTTCGCCACGTGGATTTTCCACCGGAATCTGTAACCCGTGCGGCCAAGCAGTATAACGCGCCGGTGATCGCATACACCTACTCAGAGCCCATCGTATTCTATGAGTACATGTACGACACTTCTGTCGAGGCCCGGCAGAGAGGCATTCGAAATGTCGTCATCACAGGTGGATACGTCAATCGAGAACCCCTTGAAGAATTGACCAAGGTCGTCGATGCCATAAAAGTCGACCTGAAAGCCTTCACTCAAGATTTTTATACGGACTACGTAAGGGGTGAGCTCCAGCCTGTGCTCGACACCATCAAGACTATTGTTCAAAATAAAATCTGGATAGAGATCGTCTATCTGGTCATTCCCACTCTAAATGATAGCGACGCAGAGATCAGACGCTTAAGCCAATGGATACTCAAGGAGATAGGACCCGATGTCCCGCTCCATTTTTCTCGATTCCATCCCATGTATCTCCTGAAGAACCTCCCGCCCACTCCGATATCCACGCTAGAGAAAGTGAGGAATATCGCCCTCGAAGAAGGGATCAACTACGTCTACATCGGAAATGTTCCTGGACACGAAGCGGAAAACACATATTGTCCCGAATGCTCCAAGATGTGTATCGAGAGAAGAGGCTACACCATCAAGAAGGAAAACCTAAAGAACGGAAAATGCAAATTCTGTAATCATCCGATCCCCGGCGTTTGGACTTAGCCTTCAAATCCTTTATGTCTCATGGTTCATTGGACAAATATGCCCCCTGAGAGGAAATCAGGGGAGATGGACGCCGCGAAAAAATCAATGAATGTCCTGGATTCTGGATTCTGACTTCTGTATCCTATGCATGTAGCGATGCGTGATAAGGGCCCCCCTTTGTTGCTGGGATTTATTGCAATTTCATTTCAGATCGTTCTGTTGAGAGAGTTTTCCGCTTTTTTTTATGGGAACGAGATCACCTTCGGCATTGTCCTGGGGGCCTGGCTCCTCTGGGGAGGTACAGGCAGCATCCTCGGTGAAAAAGTCAGGTATTCTACACGGAGAGTCGTTTCCGTGGTCCTGGCCGTTTGCGTCCTTTTTCCCATCTGCCTGCTCTGTCTGAGATTCTCTCGTTTTTGGCTGAACATCCTGCCAGGAGAGATGGCCGGCGTTTTTTCCATGATTTTAGCCGCATTGCTGCTCACCCTTTTTGTCAGTTTCCCTCTCGGCGTGCTTTTTGTGTTCAATGTCAAGTATCTCGGGGGCGATCTTTCACAAACCTATTTCTTAGAGTCCGCGGGGGCATCGTTTGGTGCTCTTTTGATCTATTTTGTCTTCATCCCTTTTTTCTCCAACTGGCACACCACATCCATCATCTGTATTCTCGGATCATTGTTTGTATTCCTCGTTTTCAAAATCGGCTCAAGAATGCTTATTTTTGGCGCTCTTTTTGTCCTTTTTGTGGCATTTTTTATGTTCGATCTTCCCAGTCAAAAGATCTTCTGGAAACCCTTTGCACTCATCCAGAGCCTGGACTCCCGCTACGGTAAGCTCCAGGCGATCCAGGCGGAGGAACAGGTCTCGCTCTACAACAACAATCTCATGGTTTTCTCATACCCTGACCTGGCCACATCAGAGGAGTCCGTGCATTTTGCCATGCTCCAACATCCAGACGCAAAAACCGTTCTTCTCATCGGAGGGGGTGTCGGAGGAAGTTTGGAACAGGTCCTCAAATACCCCACGACCTCCATCGACTACGTCGAACTCGCCCCAGAGATCATTCGATTCGCGCTCGCCCATCTTCCCCAATCAGAAAAAAACCTTATGCAGAATACGCGCATCCAAGTCCACTATCGAGATGGACGGGCATATCTTGCCCGGTACACCAAGGTATATGATGTGATCATCCTGAACCTCCCCGAGCCCGCCACAGCTCAGATCAACCGCTTCTTTACCAGAGAATTCTTTCTCACAGTCAAAAACAGGCTTTCCAGAAAGGGAGTCTTTTCTTTCCGGGTTCCCTCAGCCGAAAACTACATCAGCCCCAGGCTGCAAGACTTCTTGTCTTCTCTGTTCTTCACCCTGAAAGAAGTTTTCCCGTTTGTCGCTGTCATCCCAGGAAACACCAACGTATTTCTCGCCTCCAACGATCCTCTCTCTCTGGAATACGGGAGAATCGCAAAAACGATCGAAGATCTGGGATTGGAGAATACTTACGTCATTCCCGAAATTCTCATCGACCGACTCTCCCCTTTGCGGGTCGAACGTTTAAGGGAGACCCTCTCCAGCGGCAGAGGACAAATCAATCGAGACCTCTCCCCCATCAGCTATTTTTACGACTCGGTCCTATGGGGCACTCAGTTTGGAGACACCGAGGCCAGGCTTTTTGTCTTTCTCTCGCGTCTTAGCCCTTTTTGGCTGTTGGACCTCCCGCTGATCCTCGGCATTGCGTTTTTGTTTTTTCTTGGCATCCAAAGGAAAAAAACTTACCTTTATCTGACGCCCTTGGCTATAATGGGATTCACCACAATCGTCACCGAGATCTTGCTGATCATTTCCTTCCAGACATTCTACGGATACCTTTACCAAAGGATCGCTCTTCTCTTTGCGGCATTCATGATCGGCCTCAGCGTGGGTGCTTTTTTTGGGAAAAGCAGAAAATCAGCACGGTTTGTGCATGTTCTCCTTATCCAGTCCGGATTTATTTTTCTCCTCTTTGCCTGCTTTCTGCTGTTAAAACTCCGGCCCCCTGAGGTTCTGTTTTTTTGTGTTCTTATGTGCTTAGGGTACTTTGGGGGGGAGTTCTTTATCGTTTCCAACCGGCTTTATCTCAAGGAGAAACAAAATTTTGGCATGGGCTACGGCTTGGATCTGGTGGGCTCCTTCGCCGGAGCTATACTCGTGTCCTCAGTGATTTTTCCCCTGGTGGGCCTCTTGCCTCTTTTGAAATTCCTCATCCTCCTGAATTCATTCTGTCTTCTTTTCCTGTATTGGGGCCTTAAAAGCACTCCCTAAATAGAGACTCATTCGCCCAAAAATGCAAAGCCGCCGATCGCGATGAAAGCATCATGCAATCCACACAAACAATGCCGAGAATCCGGGCAAAAAATCAATTTCAAGAGTCCGTATCTGAGGGAATACACTTATGTATGGCCAGTTTTATAGGGAATCTCCAAATCCGTGATTGTATGAATACACGTTGCGTAATTGAGTGTCTCAATTGGCGGTGGAGAAAACCGTGTGGAGGGCTGGACGGGCATGGCACATCTCCCTGGGGGAGATGTGAGGGAAGCCCGGAACCGAGCGAAGTTTTCTCGCTGGGGAAACTGAGCGTGTTTTCGCAATCACCAATAGGGACACTCGGACAGCATCCATCACGGATTTAGAAATGCTGGCGTTTTATGAATAGAGCCGAATAGACCTTGACAGGTATGGACAATTATGTTTTACTGTCATGTTTTAATATGATTATATTAATATGATTATATTAATATGATTATATATATATCTTTGACCCCCGAATAAGAGGAAGGATTTCTAACCGAAAGGTCAATTCCCATGAGAGTAAACATCTCAAAAAAACGAATCAGAGCTCCTTTTATCCAAAAAGTGGAGGAATTGAGCGGACAAAATCTTATGGTCTGTTATCAGTGCGGAAAATGCTCAGCAGGATGTCCTGCTGTCGAGGAGATGGACATCCTGCCCAACATGATCATCCGCTTCGCTCAACTGGGCTTAAAGGAAGAACTTCTCAAGTCCAATGCCATCTGGGTGTGCGCCTCGTGCTTAACCTGCAATTCCCGATGCCCCAAGGGAATAAACATCGCAGAAGTGATCGAGGCCATCCGGCAGATCCTTCTCCGGAAGCGGGAGGACCACGTGAAAGTCGAAAAACTCACGGATAAAGAGAAGGGAGATGTTCCTCCCATTGCTTTGATCAGCAATTTCCGTAAATTCACATCATAAATATTCTCATGTTCCACAATTCAAACAACTTCAATACATTAAGGAATCATCATAATGAAACTAAGCTACTTTCCTGGGTGTACGTTAAAAAACCACGCCAAAAACTTTGAAGATTCAGCCATATGCGCTCTTGATAAACTTGGAGTCGAGGTTCAAGAGCTGCACCGTTGGAATTGCTGTGGGACTGTTTTTTCTTTTGCCACCGATGACCTGATCCATCATGTGGCTCCCATCCGGAATCTCATCCGGGTCAAAGAACAAGAGTCCGATAGAGTGATGACTCTGTGCGCCATGTGTTACAACACACTCAAAAGAGCGAACGAACGGTTGAAAAACGACCCGGAAAGCCTCGAGAGAATCAATGATTTCATGTACAAAGAAGAGGTTAAGTACGAGGGAGATGTTTCCGTTTTTCATCTACTGGAGTTCCTCAAGGAAGAGATCAAATTCGAAAACTTAGCCAATAAAGTCGTCAAGCCCATAAAGAACCTCAAGGTCGCCAGCTATTACGGCTGCCTTTTGGTGCGCCCGAAAGAGATCGGGTTTGATGACATGGAAAATCCCGTAATATTAGATAACTTGATGGAGGCTTTGGGTGCGGACCCGATAGATTTTCCCTATAAGACTGAATGCTGTGCGGCTTACCAAACCGTAGATAAACCCCAGATCGTTGCAGACAGGACCTACCATATCCTCACCTCTGCCCAGGAGCAAGGTGCGGAAGTTGTTGTCGTGAGTTGTCCCCTGTGCGCTTTTAACTTGGACACGCGGCAGAAAGAAACAGTCAAGAAGTATCCTGATTTCAAAAACATCCCCATACTCTACTTCACACAGATCCTCGCCATAGCCCTGGGGTGTCCGGAAGAATCTTTAAGGTTGGACCTTCACTACATCGACCCAAAGCCCATCCTCAAAGAAAAACAATTAATCTGAGGTTCCAATGGTACACTTCGGTGATTTAAAACCAAAAAAGGGAAAAATTCACATCAACAAGGACAGGTGTAAGGGATGTGGGTTCTGTGTGGAATACTGTCCTGAAGACGTCCTCGAGCTGTCTGAAGAATATAATGCTAAGGGTTATCATCCCCCCTTCGTCAAGCATGAGGACAAGTGCCTTTACTGTCAACTCTGTGAGACGATATGCCCTGAATTCGCCATATTTGTAACCCTCAAGGAGGAGGAAGAACGTGAAAAAGACGAAAGCAGACCCTAAGGGAGTCTTGACTGGAGCCCACTACATGGATGGAGATTACGCCCTTGCTGAAGGAGCTTTGGCAGGCGGTTGTCGCTTTTTTGCTGGATACCCCATCACTCCTTCCACAGAAACCGCTGAGAGGTTTTCAACCCGGATTCCCACCGTAGGAGGAGTATTTATCCAAATGGAAGACGAACTCGCTTCCATTGCTGCTCTGATCGGTGCCTCGTGGGGAGGGAAAAAACCTATGACCGTGACATCGGGTCCTGGATTCTCCCTTATGATGGAGAATCTGGGCTTGGCGGCGATGATGGAAACTCCGCTTGTCATCGCCAACGTCCAGAGAGGAGGCCCTTCTACTGGGCTGCCCACTCTCACCGGGCAACAGGACATGATGCAGGCAAAATACGGATCCCACGGCGACTATGAGATCATTGCCCTCTCGCCCGACTCCCCCCAAGAGTGCTTTGACCTGACCATAGAGGCATTAAATCTTGCCGAGACCTACAGAGTCCCTGTGCTCATCATGACTGATGAGTGTGTGGGGCACATGCATGAAAAAGTCATCATTCCTCCTGCTGAGGAGATCGAGATTGTAGAGAGGAAATGGTACACGGGTCCCAAAGACGAATATCTTCCCTATAAAAACGACAAGGACCTGGTCCCCTTCATGGTCAAAGCCGGAGATGGATACCGTTTCCACACCACTGGTTTGACCCACGATGAGCGTGGATACCCGGTCATCACTGCTGAGTGTCAAAAAGTCAACGTCACTCATCTTATAGAAAAGATTAGAAAAAATGCGGATAAGATCATCAAGATCGAAGAGGACCAAACGGATGATGCCGAGATAGTGGTCGTCTCTTATGGGATTACATCTCGAGTTGCCGTTCGTGCTGTGCAGAAGGCAAGGCGGGCCGGTATTAAGACCGGGACATTGCGACTCATCACCGCCTGGCCCTTCCCTGAGAAAAGGATCCGCGCGTTGTCGAAAAAAGTCAAAGCTATCGTCGTCCCGGAGATCAACTACGGGCAGATGGTGAAAGAAGTTGAGCGAAACTCCTTCGACCGTTGTAAGATCTACAGTATTCCTCACCTTGGCGGTTGGGTCCACGATCCCGAAGATATCTACAAAGTCATTAAGGAGGCGTCAAAATGAAGAAAGAGGACCGTCTCGAAAAAAACCCGATGGAAGAATATTTGAGAATGGATAGAATCCCCCATATCTGGTGTCCCGGATGCGGTATCGGCACAGTTGTGACGTCTTTTGTCGAAGCTCTAAAAAAGAACAAAGAGGACCTGGATAAGGTCGCTGTCGTTTCCGGGATCGGATGCACAGGAAGGGTTGCAGGATATGTCAAACTCGACTCCTTTCACACCACCCACGGCAGGGCTGTGCCCTTCGCCACAGGTCTCAAGCTCGCTAAGCCCGACATGAAAGTTGTGGTTTTTTCAGGGGATGGCGATATCTTCGGAATTGGCGGAAATCATTTCATCCATGCGGCAAGACGGAACATGGACATCGTTATCATCTGTGTCAACAATTTCAATTATGCGATGACAGGCGGCCAGGTTGCAGCCACAACCCCGACTACAGCCAATGCCTCGACAGCGCCCTACGGGAACTATGAATATCCGTTCAGCCTCCCCTATCTCGCAGACGCCGCAGGTGCGACATATGTGGCCCGCTGGACAGCGCTTCACATGCGACGGGTCACCAAATCGATCCAAGAAGCCCTCAAACACAGAGGCCTCTCTTTGATCGAAGTGATCACACCATGCGTCACCCTGTATGCACGGAGGAACCGCCTCGGAGATGGCTTAAACCTGCTGAAATACTACTATGACAAGTCCGTCATCGAGCACGGTGCGGATACGAGGACGCTTGATATCTCGTATCAAGGAAAGCTCGTCTGCGGCAAGTTTATCGACAAAGAAAAACCAACATTCCTGGATGCCATGAATACACACCTCTCCAATGTCTTGGGAGACGATTACGTACTTTACGGGAGAATCAACAATGACAACGACTGAAATCAGGTTTTCGGGTTTTGGAGGACAGGGAATCATCCGCTGCGCACTCATCTCCGGAAAAGCGCTTTCACTCTACGACGATTTAAACGCGTCGATGAATCAGAGTTTTGGACCTGAAGCACGGGGCAGCGCCTGCAGCTCACAGCTCGTTGTATCTGACGAGCGAGTTCTTTACCCCTATATCACTCAGCCTCAGATCCTCATCTCCATGTCTCAGGAAGCCTACGAGAAGTACGAACCAGAACTTCGTGATGATGGGATCCTCATCATCGATACGGATCTGGTGAAATCAAAGCCTCTCCGTGGAAAAATAAAAATGTTTGCGATCCCCGCTACACGATTCGCCGAAGAATTGGGGAACCGGATCATCGCCAATCTGGTCATGCTGGGATTCTTCACAGCGGTCACCAAAGTCGTCACTCCTGAAGCCATGAAAAAGGCTCTTCCCGGACTGGTCCCAAACAGATTCCTCGACCTCAACATCAGGGCCTTTGATAAAGGCTATGAGTACGGTCTCCGGATCCTCGAAGAGTCCAAACAAAAAACGACAAAGGCAAAACCTATGGCTAAGCCAAAAGCAAAACCGCAAGCCAAAACAAAATCAGCAACCAAAGCAAAGCCTAAAACAACGGCAAAAACCAAAGAAACGCCCAAAGCAAAACCAAAGGCTAAAACAAAACCAAAAACCAAGACAAAACCAAAAAAAAAGTAGAACGGGAAACATGAGACAAAAATTGTATGGTCCATTCCCCGAATGGGCTGACACTCAAATGAAAAAAAACAAAAAACACACCGTAAGGATTAAAAAATGAAGAAAAAAACAGGTGTTTTTGTTTGCCATTGCGGCATAAACATCGCGGGCACAGTGGATGTCAAAAAAGTGGCCAAAGACCTTGCCAAACATCCCAGCGTTGAACACGCCGAGGATTACGTCTACATGTGTTCTGATCCCGGACAAAACCTCATCATAGATGCCATTAAAGAGAAAAAACTGGATAAAGTGGTCGTGGCCTGCTGCTCTCCGACACTGCATGAGACGACATTCAGGAATGCCGCTAAATCTGCGGGTATCAACGAATTCCAGTGTGAGATCGCCAACATCCGCGAACAGTGCAGCTGGGTCCATAAAGACATGAACAAGGCCACGGACAAAGCCACTAAAATAACTCGAAGTGCAGTGGAGAGAGTCCAGGGCAACGAATCCCTGGAACCCTTCAGCATTCCCGTGACCCGAAGAGCCCTTGTGATCGGAGGAGGGATAGCCGGTATCCAGGCATCTCTGGACATGGCCAACAGCGGCTATGAAGTTGTCCTCGTTGAGAGGTCCCCCTCCATTGGCGGCCACATGATCCAGCTGTCGGAAACCTTCCCGACTCTGGATTGTTCCCAATGTATCCTGACACCAAAGATGGTGGAAGTGTCTAAACACCCCAAGATCAAACTCCTGACTTACAGCGAAATCCAAGAGATCTCCGGGTATGTTGGGAATTTTAAAGTTAAGATCCTGAAAAAACCTACCTATGTGGATCCGGATAAATGCACACTGTGCGACGAATGCACAAAGGTCTGCCCTGTTGTCGCTCCCAATGAATTCGACCTCGGTTTGACCGGACGCCGTGCCATCTACATCCCCTTCCCCCAAGCTATCCCGGCCACATACACGCTCGATATCAAGAATTGTCCTGGTCTCCTTCCCATCGCCTGTGGCAAATGCGCGGACGTGTGTGAACCCGAAGCCATCGATTACGACATGAAACCTGAGATCATCGAGGAAGAAGTGGGAGCGATCGTTGTTGCCACCGGATTCGACCTCTATGAGAAGGAAAACCTGGCTGAATACGGATATGGCAAATACCCGGATGTCCTGGACGGACTCCAGTTCGAAAGACTCTTATCGGCATCCGGACCCACTCAAGGGAAAATCCTGAGGCCATCCGACCGCAAAGAACCCAAAGAGGTGGTGTTCATCCAATGTGCGGGTTCTCGCGATCCCGAGCTCCATTGTGCTTACTGTTCTAAGATCTGCTGTATGTACACCGCTAAACATGCCATGCTCTATAAACACCATGTGCATGACGGACAAGCCTACATTTTCTACATCGACATCAGGTCCGGAGGCAAAGGGTACGAAGAATTTGTCCAGAGAGCTGTCGAGGAAGACGGCGTCCTTTACCTTCGTGGAAAAGTCTCCAAAATCTTCGAAGAAAAAGGAAAGATCAAAGTGTGGGGTGTCGACACCCTTTCAGGCAAAGACATAGAGATCGATGCAGATATGGTCGTTTTAGCTACAGCCATGCGGCCCTCTGTGGGGGCACAGGATTTGGCGAAAAAACTCAAAATCGCCGTGGATAAGGATGGATTCCTGGCCGAAGCTCACCCCAAATTGAGGCCTGTTGAGAGCGTTACTTCAGGAATGTTCCTCGCAGGAGCAGCGCAAGCTCCCAAGGACATTCCCGAAGTCGTAGCGCAGGCAAGCGGAGCGGCGGCGAAAGCCATCGCCATCCTGTCGCAGGAGCGACTCTTTCACTCGCCCAATGTGGCCAAAGTGAACCTCCATCTCTGCACGGGATGCGGAATGTGTGTCGATGTCTGCCCCTATGAGGCGATTTCCCTCAAAGACGGGAAAGCAGAAGTCAATGAAGTGTTGTGTGAAAGCTGCGGAACGTGTCAGGCGACCTGCTTGAGAGCAGCGATCGCGGTTAAGAACCTCACCCCGGCTCAGGTCAATGAAATGATCACAGCAAGTCTCGGAGGCTGATAATGGCAGAAGAATTCGAACCCAAAATCGTCGCCTTTCTCTGCAAGTGGTGCTCTTCAGCTGGAAGCGACCTCGCAGGCGTTTCCCGGATGGAATACCCTCCCAATGTCATCCCCATCCAGGTCATGTGTTCAGGCAGTGTGTCCCCTCTCTACATCTTATCGGCCTTTAAAAAAGGCGCTGACGGAGTGCTCGTCTCCGGTTGCCATCCGGGTGACTGCCACTATATCAAAGGAAATTTCTACGCGCGCCGACGCATTGCTCTGGTGAAAGAGCTATTGGAGTTCGTCGGACTCGACCCCGAACGTTTCCAGATGTCCTGGGTTTCAGCTGCAGAAGGGGTGAAATACACAGAGATCATCAAAGACCTCGTGAAAGAACTCAAACCCCTCGGTCCCCAAACAAAGTTGAGGAGAAATCCGTAATGGTGAAACTGGAAGACCTCAGACAAGAAGCTGCAGGGATTTTGAAAAGCGGCAAAGTCAAATACATCATCGGTTATACAAGGGGAACCAATGGTTTTCGGCCCATTCCCGCCTTCATCAAAGATCCTGACGATGTCGAGAACCTCATCTGGAATCCTGCTTGTGTGCATAATCTAACCAAGTTTATCGTCGACGAGAAAAAACGATTAAAAAAGGAAAAAAATCCGGACAAAAGGCCGATAGGTATTATCGTCAAAGGCTGTGACAGCCGTGCCATAAATGTCCTCCTCCAAGAAAAATACATCAACCGTGAGGATGTCTATCTCTTGGGTGTATCTTGTGAAAAAACGGGTGTTCTTGACGAAAAAAAACTGAATAAAAAGCTCAAGGGTCGAAGAGCCCTTCAAGTCGATTTCAAAGACAATGGCAGCTGGCTCGTCACCACAGACAGCGGCCAGGAAAAAATCCAAGCCGAAGAGCTCCTCGCTGATCGATGTATTGAATGCAAAGCCAATTTTCCCGTTGTATATGACATTGTTTTTGGAGATAAATCACTGAGAAAAACGGATCGACCATTCCAATCTGTCGAAAACATGGAGAATCTCTCCCAGAAGGAACGCTGGGAGTTCTGGAAGGAACAGCTGGATAAATGCATACGCTGCTATGCCTGTCGTTCCGCCTGCCCCATGTGCTATTGCGACGAATGCGTGGTGGATACGATCAGTTTCGCTGTTGAGCCGGATACCCCAGCTGAAGAAAAAGCTCAAAAGATCAAATGGATCGAAAAATCACCCAACCTTTCAGAAAATATCATCTATCATCTGACCCGAGCCATGCACCTTGCCGGGCGCTGTATAGATTGCGGTGAGTGTGAGAGAGTCTGCCCTCTGGATATTCCCATCCGATTCCTGAACAAAAAAATGGAAAAGGAGGCCAAAACCCTTTTCGATTATGAGGTCGGGTTTGACCCGGGCAAACCCTCTCTTGTCTCAAGTTTCAAAGACGAGGATCCCGAAGATTTTATCAGGTGAGACAATGGAAAAGATACTGACAAAAAAATCCTTCCCCGAATGGGCGGAAAAACTCAAGGCCTACAAGATATATGCTCCGATCTTGGATGACGGGACCTGGAGTTATGAAGTTATCAACAAAGCAGGAGACATAGATCTCGATTTTCCCAATACCGTGCAGGCTCCCAAAAAGATCATCAATCCCCAGAGAGAGGTTTTTTTGGAATTCGGACGCTCAGATGAAGATACGCCAGAGATCAAAGAGGTCCTTCCTGAAGAAAAACCCGTCGTCATCTTTGGTGTGAGGCCGTGTGATGCCAAAGCTTTGACTTTAACAGATATGGTCTTCGACGGCGATTCTAAGGACGTGTACTATTTGAAGAGAAGGAATCAGACTGTGATCATCGGACTCTCCTGTAATACTCCCCCTTCTCCCAATTGCTTCTGCACCTCTGTCGATGGGTCCCCCCATTCCGAGGAGGGTTTTGATATCCTGTTAACGGACTTGGGAGACCGCTATTTTGTTCGATCACTGACCAAAAAAGGAGACACGCTCATAGATCTGGGAAAAGCATTATTTACTGCTCCAAAGGCCAACGATAAAAAAGAGTTGACCAAAATACACACGGACGCAGAGAAAAAACTGAAAAGAGAAATCAAGGATGTTGCCAAGATCCCGCCCAAACTCAAAGAGATGTTCGAATCTCCCCTTTGGGATGACGAATCCATGAGCTGTTTACGGTGTGGCATATGCACATACCTTTGTCCCACGTGTCATTGTTTCGACATATCCGATGAAGTCACGTCCGTTTCCCCGTTCAAGGGATACAGGATCCGAACATGGGATAACTGTCAGTTCCCCGATTTCACTATGCATTCTTCCGGACACAATCCCAGGCCCGATAAAGCTTCCCGGCTCAGACAGAGGATTATGCACAAATATCAGTATTTTGTGGAGCGTTATGATCATTACCAGTGCACGGGTTGCGGCCGCTGTGTTTCAAAATGCCCAGTGGGAATCGATATCATAGAAGTACTCAATAAGGTGAGAGACTATGGATGATACAAATGTCTATATCCCAAAACTTGCCAAGATAATCAACATCAAAGAAGAAGTCGGAGGCGCCAGGCCCATAAAAACATTCCGGACTCAGTTCCTGACGGAGACAAAATTTGCCCATGATTGTGGCCAGTGTGCAATGCTGTCTGTTTTCGGAAAAGGCGAATGTATGATCTCCATTTCGTCCTCCCCCCTTGTACAGGATTATCTCCAGTTCAGCATTCTCAAAACGGGGCGAGTGACCACAGCACTCCACGACACGCAGGAGGGGGATATCATCGGGATCAGAGGTCCATATGGCAATGGTTTTCCGGTCGATGCGTGGAAGGGCAAAAACCTCATCTTTATTGGCGGAGGCATCGGCCTCGCTCCGATCTGGTCGGTTCTGCAAACAGCGTTGGGGCGGAAAAAAGACTATGGCAATCTGATGCTGATTTATGGTGCACGAACGTCCAAAGACATCGTTTTTAAGGAAGAATTGGAGGAACTCCGGAAGGAGATGACCGTCCATCTCTCTGTGGACGTGGAAGAAGAGGGATGGAAAGAGTTCGTCGGATTTGTCCCGCAAAATGTGACCGACAAGAAACCGTCGCAGAAAAATGCGATCGCGATCACCTGCGGTCCTCCCATCATGATCAAATTCGTCATACAAGCCTTGGGCGATTTGGGGTTTAAAGACGAACAAATATACACCACGGTTGAGAACAAGATGAAATGCGGCATTGGTATATGCGGAAGATGCAACATCGGCATGCACTATGTCTGTAAAGATGGTCCAGTCTATTCCTGGGCCGAACTGAAAGAATTGCCTCAAGAATATTAAGAAGGAGACAGCAAGATGGCAACAAAGAAAACAGCTAAAAAGAAGCCCGCAGCCCCCAAAAAGAAAAAGACTAAAAAAGGAACTTCTCAAGAACTCATGGCAACAGTCTTTATTATGGGAAAAGCCCACAAAGTCCCCGCAGAGGCGACCATTATGGGAGCGATCGAATATGCTGGGTATCAACTCAAAAGAGGAGCAGGCTGCCGCGAGGGTTTCTGCGGTGCGTGTGCGACTGTTTATCGGTTGCCGGGAGATTACAAGATCTACACCGGCCTTGCCTGCACAACTCTTGTCAAGGATGGGATGTGGCTGGCACAGCTCCCCAGTTTTCCGGGCCAGAAAGCGATCTATGACATCGATAAGATCAAACCCAATGTGGAAACCATCCAAATGCTCTATCCTGAAGTTTTTCGCTGTGTCGCCTGCAACACATGCACGAAGTCCTGCCCCCAGGATCTGGAGGTCATGGACTACATCCAAGCTGCGATGAGAGGTGACATCGCCACAGTCATGGACCTCTCCTTCGACTGCATTTCCTGTGGGATGTGCGCGATCCGATGCCCGGCAGAGATCGTCCAGTACAATGTGGGCCTTCTGGCCAGGAGGCTCTACGGAAAATATTTAAGCACAAAGAGCAAAGCGCTGGAAAAAAGGCTCGGCGAAATGAAACGCAACAAATACGCAAAAGAGTATAAAGAGCTGATGAAGACAAACAAAAAGGATCTAAAGAAAAAATATTATGAAAGAGATACGGAGTAGGAATATAGAAAGGAGTGTCCGATGTATCCAGATTATATGAGTGAATCACTGCAAAAAGTCACCCAATCCCGAAACAAGCGATTCGAGCTGGCCAAATCAGGGAAAGCTGTCTTCCCCCCCATGAACGCTGAGGAAAGGGAGGATGTGCTCAACAAGTTTCATCCTGATTATAAGGCCGAATCTAGGCGCAAAATCAGGATAGGCCCTAACAAAGGGGAGCTGCTCACCACAGAAGTTGCGGACATACTGGAGTCCCACTCCAGGATCACATCCAAGCTCTTTGACCTGTCCACCCCAGATTACGAAACCGACATTCTGATCATAGGCGGTGGTGGGGGTGGGTGTGCAGCGGCCATCATTGCCCAACAAATGGGGGCCAAATCCATAATTTCCACCAAACTCCGTCTGGGAGATGCCAACTCCATGATGTCCCAAGGAGGCATGCAAGCCGCTGTCACTCCGCAGGACCCCCCTACCAGACACTATCTGGATGCGATCGGTGGCGGACATTTTGACAACAAACCGGAACTCGTTAGAGCCTTGACCGAAGACGGCCCGGAAGTCGTGAAGTGGCTCGAAGATCTGGGTGTTGTCTGGGACAAGGCTGAGGACGGCACTCTGCAGGTCCTTCACGGTGGCGGCACATCAAGGAAGAGGATGCTCTCATGCCGCGACTACACGGGAGCCATTATTCTACGGACACTGATGGATGAGGTAAGAAATCACCCGGAGGAGATAACTGTATTGGAGTTCATGCCGATCATCGAGTTGATCCTGGATCACAAGGGCCAATGCGCAGGAGGTGTTCTCTACAATCTAGAGACTGAAGAGTATTTCACAGTCAAAGCCAAAGCGACGATTATCGCAACCGGCGGATACGGCCGCCTTCATATCAGAGGGTTTGACACCACCAACCATTATGGCGCCACCGGAGATGGACTTGTCATGGCGTATAAAGCAGGGGCCAGACTCCTCTACATGGATTCCGTTCAATACCATCCCACAGGGTCTGTTTTCCCTGAGCAGATCGCAGGATTTCTCATCACCGAAAAGATCAGGGGCGCGGGAGGACAACCCATCAACAAATACGGCGAGCTTTTCGTTTTCCCGAGAGAGCCTCGAGATGTGGAAAGCTCAGCTTTCATCAGGGAATGCCTCGAGCGGAAGAACGGTATCAAAACACCCAGCGGCCGCGTCGGGATCTGGCTGGACTCTCCGCTTATCGAGATGCTCCAGGGAGAAGGCTATATCAATAAACAATTCCCCGCCATGCACCGCCAATTCATCCGGTACGGGATCGACATCACAAAAGAACCGATGCTCGTTTATCCCTCTCTCCATTACCAGAATGGGGGCATCGAGATCAACGAAAAAACCGAGACCAACATACGGGGTCTTTTTGTGGCGGGCGAAGCATCGGGCGGTGTACACGGCCGCAACCGGCTCATGGGAAATTCGGTCCTGGATTACAATGTGTTCGGTCGCAGGGCTGGAAAATACGCTACAGACTACATCAAAAAGGCCAAAATCGGCAAATTGACCTTGGAGCATGTCGATAAATACGAGAAAGAATTGAGAGACGCACGCATAAAAACGGATAGAGTTGCACCCGTTCTCTTACCCTCTTACACTCCAGAAGATGTGCGAAAGAGGCAGCTCACCGCCTGCTACGAAGGAACCTTGCGCTAGTCAACAGCCACAAATTCCTTAAAGCAGACATAAAATTCTGAAAACCTGGAGACTCCTTTTCTGCTTGGCTCTATTCTTTATCTATGGGTCAAAAGAGCAAGTCAACTCCTTGTGGTGAATGCCAGGGTCTCAGATGTTTTACCATTTTTCTCCCCCACTGCCCGACAAAATTAGAAAAGTATATGCATGTTTTTTTTTGACATTTATTGCAAATTTGATATATGCTATCTACCGACAAAAGCGTACGTCACCGCTTAGAGCAATGCAGGAGGAATTTCATGGAGTACAGAGGGATTGAAAGACGGACTTGTATCCGGTTTGAAATTCCAGGAGCTACCCTAAGTTATAAAAAGGACAAAGGCCTTCTCCCTGATGCAAAATACGGAGCGGAATTCTGTCCTATTCTGGATATCAGTCGAGGCGGACTTCGTTATCTCACTCAAGAAAACCTCAAAATCAACAGCAATGTGATATTAAAGATATCTCTTCCCGGAGAAAGAGTTCCGCTTGTCATGAAAGGCCAGGTCAGGTGGGTGGCAATCAATGCAGGTAAGAGTTACAAATACCAGATCGGTGTTCAATTCAATCCCTATGGCGAAAAAAAGGGACAGAACTACCCCGGTGCTCTCGTCAAGATCATTGCTCTTGAGCAGAAATTCGCTCCAATGGAGAAATCCGACACAGATACAGAAGGGGGCGATTTCGAGATCGATACCGAATAACTCGCCTCTATTATTTTAAAGATCTTATTATCTTTTTTAGAAATACTCCCCTCCCAGAACTGTCAACCTGGATTATACATGAGCTTAGGTTGCTGCAAAGGCGAGGCAGTGGCCCATGAATAAGTATCGACATTTTTTATGAATAATTCAGGAAAAATGGCTGGATTATTCAGATACGACGACCTTCGAATAATCCGCAATTTGGTTGAGGACTTTACTGATAGCCTGAAGAAGTGCCAATCGATTCCGCTTAAGCCTTTGGTCCTCTTCCATGACTAATACATGATCGAAGAAGCTGTTGATGGATGAACGCATACGAAAGACCATTCTTTGGGCCTTTGCGAAGTCCCCGTCAGCAATCATGGAAAGAACATTCTCCTGGATGATGGTAAAAGTCGTGTACAGCTCCCGCTCCTGCTTCTCGAAAAGCAAGTCTGGATTGATCTTGTATCGGGGTTGATTGCGGAGAATATTGTTCACTCTTTTGGCGATGAGGATCATCGGCTCAAAATGAGCGCTTTCCTTGAGGCTGTCTAAAGCCTTGAGCCTGAGATAGGTGCAGTAAATGTTGTCTATTCCGGGACTGAGGGCGGCATTCACAAGGTCGTAGCGAAAGCCCTGGCTCTCGAGAATGTGCTGCAGACGCCCCTTAAAAAACTCCAGGCAGCGGTTTTTGACGTCTTTTTTGTCTATTTCAAAAATATCCCCATAAATGGCCAAGACCTTATCCACCAACCGGCAAAAATCACAATTGATTTTTTTCTCCAAGATCGTCTTACAAATTCCCTGGGCATTCCTGCGCAAGCCGAACGGGTCCTTCGATCCGCTGACTTCCATCCCGATTCCGATAGCGCCAATGATGGAATCCAGCTTATCCGAAATGGAAATGATCGCACCGTTCAAAGAAGAAGGGACATTGTCATCCATACTCTGAGGCAGGTAGTGTTCATAGATGGCCTTCCAAACATCTGCAGGGTATCCCTCTTCCTGAGCATACAGCCCTCCGACTTTGCCCTGGAGTGTGGGAAATTCCCTCACCATTTCGGTCAGAAGATCGGCTTTACACAGTTCCGCAGCCTCGACCGCAGGCTTCTTGTCTCCTTTGGCCTCGAGTTTGTTTAGGAGATACGCGGCGATCTTCTTCAGGCGCTGAGTTTTATCCTCATAACTTCCCAGTTTCTCATGGTAGATCACACGGTCCAGTCCCTCGGCTCTCTTTCGGAGTTTGACCTTCAAATCCTGATCCCAGAAAAACTTCGCATCTTCCAAACGCGCCTTGAGCACGCGTTCGTTTCCCGCACGAATGAGTTCTTTAGCATCCCTAGGAACATCAGCGACTCCTAAAAAATAGGACAGTTGTTTTCTTCCCTTGACTACAGAGAAAAGACTCTGACCTTCCTTCATGGCCGTGCTCAAGACATCCAGAGGCAATTTGAGGTATTCTTCGGGAAACTGTCCAAGTATCACGCAGGGAGACTCCACATCAAAGGACAGTTTCTCTAAAAGTTCATCGTCAGGATACATCTGGGCACCTAGAGATGACAAGATTTTTTCAGACTGTTTCAGAATGATTTGTTTTCGTCTCTCCTGGTCCACGATAACATGGTTTTCAGCCAATGCCTTGTTGTATTCAGAAAAGCTCTTCGGCCTGATTTTTTCCGGAGAAAAGATTTTGTGGCCGGTCGTGAAATCAGATGCCCGGATCTCATCCACTGAAAAGGACAGAGGGCTCTCTCCGAACACACACAGGATGTTCTGAATGGGCCGGGAAAATCTCAGAGAGCTTTTGCCCCATCTCATCATTTTAGGAAAAGAGAGTGAGGCAATGATCGTGGGGAGGTTATCCGTTAAGATATCCTGAGCACGGGCTCCCTTTGTGATCTTTTTCGCCCCAACGTATTCTCCCCTCTCTGTTTTGAGCACGACTAGCTTTTTGACGTCCAGGCTGTGTTTCTTGGCAAATCCGACAGCAGCCTGAGTGGGAATCCCGTCCTCATCAAAAGCTACAGTTTTGGGAGGGCCGATGATATCCTCTACCCTGTCTTTTTGCTCAGGAGAAAGATCGCCAACAACGACAAGCCTCCGGCATGTGCCGTAACTTCTCATTCGGGAAAAAGAAAGACTCGACACATGGAGGGCCTCTTTCAATTTTTCCTCGAGCTGTGATAGCCCAATTTTCACATGGGATGAGGGCATCTCTTCGGTGGTGATCTCCAGAAGGAATTCCATCAGGAAACATCCTCCCGGGACGTGTATTTTTCAGCGATCTGATTGACAAGGATCCTAATCTGGGAGATCATTTTCACTCGTTCTGTCACGCTGATAGCTCCCCTTGAATCCAGTAGATTGAACAGATGGGAGCATTTGAGACAGATGTCGTAGGCCGGAAGGAGCAGGCCTTCCTTGCTCATTTTATGCCCTTCTTTGATCCGCATATCAAAAGATTTTTTGAGAAGCTTCACATCGGCCTGGTTGAAATTGTACTCGGAAAACTCCTTCTCCTCAACGAACCTCAGATCCCTGTACGTCACGTCATCAGACCAATCGAGATCGTACAGATTGTCTTTCCCTTCCAAGAACATCTCCAGTCTCTCCAGCCCGTATGTGATCTCAACGGGGACAGGGAATGTGTCGATCCCTCCCGCTTGCTGGAAATAGGTGAACTGAGTGATTTCCAACCCATCCAGCAGGACCTGCCACCCGACACCCCAGGCCCCAATTGTCGGGGATTCCCAATTGTCCTCATCGAACCGCAGGTCGTGATCTTGCAGGTTAATGCCCAGTGAGCTCAAGCTCTTCAAATACAGATCCTGAATATCTGCCGGTGACGGCTTCATGATCACCTGGTACTGAAAATGCTTCTGGACACGGTGCGGATTCAGTCCGAACCGGCCATCGGTCGGCCGCCGCGCAGGTTGAACATAGGCAACTTTCCATGGCCTTCGATCCAGCACTCTAAAAAATGTATCCGGAGTCATCGTCCCCGCCCCCACTTCGAGGTCGTAAGACTGGGCAAGATAACATCCCTGATCTGACCAGAATTTCTGGAGATTCATTATTAACTTTTGGATCGACATTTGATTTTACCAATATATCATGTTGTGTTCGTTATGTCCTTTAAGTCTGCGAGGATTTTTCAGATCGACTTCCTCATGATCCGTTTTTATCTTTTTCATTCACCCCGGAAGTCCAGCGGAGGATGGGTTCCCGCGCTGCTTTGGTCTCATTCAGCCTTCGCACATAAGACGTGTGCGGCGCTTCCTTGAGCAGTTCGGGATTGTCGCGGGCTTCTTTGGAGATCTGTTTCATCGCCTCTATGAACAGGTCAAGATCCCTTTTGCTCTCCGTTTCCGTCGGCTCGATCATCAACGCTCCCGGTACGATGAGCGGGAACGACATCGTCGGCGGGTGAAGTCCAAAATCGATCAGTCTTTTGGCGATATCGATGTTCTGGACGCCAAACTCTCTCTGATATTTATCCGAAAAAACACATTCATGAAGAGTCGGTGCCTTGTATTTCAGATGATACTCCTCTTCAAGGCTCTTCCGGATATAATTCGAATTCAACACAGCGATCTCAGAAACCTCTTTCAATCCCTTCGGGCCTAACGAAAAAATATAGGCCAGCGCTCTGACGATAACCAAAAAGTTTCCGTAAAAGCTTCTGACGCGGCCGATACTTTTTGGCCTGTTAAAATCATAAAAATAAGCATCCCCGTTTCTCTTGATCGTGGGGATCGGAAGGTAAGGCTCCAGCACTTTTTTCACGCCAACCGGACCCGCACCCGGCCCTCCACCACCATGGGGAGTGGAGAAGGTCTTGTGCAGATTGATATGGATCACATCCACACCCATGTCTCCAGGACGGCATTCTCCCACGAGAGCGTTCATGTTGGCCCCGTCCATGTACACAAACCCGCCCTTTTCATGAACGATAGCGCAGATCTTGGCGATATCGGATTCAAAGACGCCCAAAGTATTCGGATTCGTAACCATCAATGCTGCCACATCCTCTGTCATTGTCCTGGCAAGATCCTCCACGTCGACAGTGCCTTGCTTGCTGGACTTGATCTCCTGCACCCTATATCCGCAAAGATGCGCGCTTGAGGGATTTGTTCCGTGCGCTGAATCCGGGATGAGAACGATCTTCCTCGGATCGCCCCTGTCTTCAAGACATGCCCTGATGAGCATCATTCCGACAAGCTCGCCTTGAGCCCCCGCCGAAGGCTGCAAGGTGAAGCTATCCATGCCCGCAATCTCCATAAGGAATTCTTCAGCAGTTTTAAGAATCTCCAAGTTTCCCTGGACAAGCTCTTGAGGTGCAAAAGGATGGGACTGGGAAAGCCCCGTCATCGACGCGATTTTCTCATTGATCTTCGGATTGTATTTCATCGTGCATGAGCCGAGTGGATACAAGCCGACATCGATACAGAAATTCGTCCGGGAAAGCCGCGTAAAATGCCTCACAACTTCGATTTCTGCAACCTGAGGAAATCCATCCACACATTCCCTTGTCCGAACTCTCTTTAGGACATCCTTTTTTTCCGGGACATCGAGCTTGGGCAGCCGATAGGCCCTTTTGCCCGTGTCGCTGATTTCAAAAATCAATGGTTCTCTGATCATGATTCACACACAGACGAGCGGCCTCATCAAGAAACGGGCCTTACATCGCCTCCTTTAATTCTTTAACCAGTAGGTCGATATTGTCTTTAGAATGGATTTCTGTCACACAGCAAAGCACACAGTTTTTCAACTCCGGGAAGAATTTATCCAGGGCAAGTCCACCTATCACTCCCTTCTTCAACAAAGTCCGGTTCACATCATCCGCAGGTTTGGCGAACTCTAAAACGAACTCATTAAAAAAAGCACCGCTGAACTTTCTCTGGATTCCCTTGATTTTTTCGCATTTTTTAAGGGCATAGTCGGCTTTCTGGACGTTGTGCCAGGCTAACTCCCTGATCCCGCTTTTCCCCATCGTTTCCAGGAAGATAGTGGCTCTGAGGGCACACAGGGCCTGGTTCGTGCAGATATTGGAGGTGGCCCTTTCCCGCCTGATGTGCTGCTCTCGTGTTGACAACGTCAGGACATATCCTCTTTTGCCCTCAATATCGACAGTTTCCCCCGAGATGCGGCCCGGGAACTGACGGATGAACTCTTTCGAGCACGCCATAAATCCCAGGTATGGCCCTCCATAACTCAACGGCAGGCCGAAAGACTGAGCCTCCCCTGTGACGATATCTGCGCCCTGTTTTCCCGGAGGTTCCAAAAGGCCGAGAGAAACAGGCTCAGAGACGACGACAACAGACAGTGCTCCGTTTTTGTGTGCCACCTCTGAAATTTTCTCAAGGTCTTCGATCATTCCAAAAAAGTTTGGAGACTGCGTAACGATGGCGGATGTCTCGCTGCTGACTTTTTTTCCAAGATCATCCATGTCCACAGTCCCATCCTGCGAATAACGGACAGTTTCCACAAGAATCCCTAAATTCTTGGTGTATGTGTGTATCGCTTCGCGATACTGGGGATGACAATTACTCGCGATTAGAACATTGGGTTTCCCTTTAAGGCGATGGGCCATAAGCACAGCCTCAGCGGCTCCGGAGGCGCCTTCATAAAGCGACGCATTCGCAATATCCATACCCGTCAATTGGCAGATGAGCGTCTGGAATTCAAAAATGATCTGAAGGGTCCCCTGACTGACCTCGGCTTGATAGGGCGTGTAGGGACTGACAAATTC
>Ga0307425_1000187_pt1 | contig 38493 bp, 35 predicted proteins | sample SalMarWE160330MG_FD_202152 | JGI IMG/M metagenome (GOLD analysis project Ga0307425, IMG submission 202152) | Salt marsh sediment microbial communities from the Plum Island Ecosystem LTER, Massachusetts, United States - WE1603-30 | ecosystem: Environmental > Aquatic > Marine > Intertidal zone >... | reverse complement strand
CCTCGCGACTTTTATAAAGTTAGCGGTGAAGCCATCCAGGAAAACCTTTTTAAACGAGGGGGCAAGATGCATGGCTGTATGCCGGGCTGTGCCGTTAAATGTTCAATAATCTACCCTGATGCAGAAGGTAACCGCCTTGCCTCAGCCTATGAATATGAGATAATCGCCATGCTCGGTACGAATCTGGGAATCATGGATTTGGATGCGATCGGAAAACTGAAATTCATGTGCGACGACCTCGGCGTCGATGCAATTGAAATCGGATCCTGTCTCGGTGTGGCGGCCGATGCAGGGAAGATGGAAATGGGCAATTCGGCGTCAGCAGAGAAGCTTCTTATGGAAATAGAACAGGGCACCGCCTTAGGTGAAGCCTTGGGAAATGGGGTTGTCAGCACTGCGAAGGCCTTAAATGTTCGGCGTGTTCCCGCATATAAGGGACAGGCGTTTCCAGGGCATGATCCCAGGTCAGTGAAAGGAACCGGCGTCACTTACGCGACAAGCCCCATGGGGGCTGACCACACCGCCGGTCTTACCTATCGGGCACCTCGGCAAAGAGAGAAGCAGGGCCAAAACTCGCTCCGATCGCAGGTCCAGGCGGCTACCTGCGACACACTCGGATATTGTTTAAACTCTGTTCCGGGTGGGCAGGAATCCATATATGATTTTTTTGCCGATTTGATGAACGCGCGGTACGGGATGGGGTTAACGCCGGATGATATTGTAGAAATCGGCAAGCAGACCTTAAAGGATCAAATCAAGTTCAATGAAAATGCTGAATTTAGCAGCATGGATGAACTTTCACAAAACTTTATTCGATCCGAATCATTAGCGCCAACCAATCAGGTTTTTGATGTTCCGGAGAAAGAGTTGCGGGATTTCTGGGATGGGTTAAACGCCTTCAAAGTCCCCAAAAAACATTGGGAAGTTCGCATACCGCCAATGCCTGAAACGCTGTTTGGCACCCATGTGGTCCAAAAAGTGGGGGCCGCGGCCAAAAGATTGGATATGAGAAATGCGATGATTGTCTCAGATCCGGTTATGAAAAGCATCGGGCGTGTTAATGAAGTACAGACAATCCTCCAAAGATCCGGCATCACGTCTGAGATATTCCTGGATGTTGAGCCTGATCCTCCCGTAGAATTGATTGAGATAGCGGGGGATTTGTACAAGACCAAAGGTTGTGACGGCATTATCGGCTTGGGCGGTGGCAGCAGTCTGGATGCTGCCAAAGCAATCGCTTTGCGGGTAACGCATCCCGGTGAATTGACCGAATATGAAAGCATTGTCGGCGGAACGGCAAAGATAAAACCGACATTGCCCCCGTTGATCTGTATTCCAACCACCTCGGGCACCGGTAGCGAGGTTAATCCGTACGCGGTTATTACGAATAAGCAGCGGAACGTCAAATTTATGCTTATGAGCAACCATCTGATCCCCAAAGTAGCTGTTATCGATCCAAATTATTGCAGGAGCATGCCTCCCGAATTGACGAGAGAGTCAGGGGTTGATGCCTTGGCCCACTGTATCGAAGGCTATGTCGCTCTGGCAGCGCCGTATCATCCTTATTTCGAATCCATGGCCCTTTATGGAACCAAACTGATTGGTCGAAGCTTAGTGAAAGCATACAAAGAGCCCCGGGATCTCGATGCCCGAACCGACATGTGTATGGCGGCTGTCTACGGGGGAATCGCGTTTAGTAAGGGGCTTGGCGTGGGCCATGCCATAACACATGTTCTCGGTGCGCATTACCATATCCCCCATGGAAAAGCCGCAACCATCGGTCTGATTTGCTTTGTCAGAGCAAATAGGGCAGTATGTGATAAACAATTCTTGGATCTTGCTTTTATGCTGAACGGTTTTGAGGATTTAGAAGCGGCCCTGTTGAAACTGTATAAAGACCTCGGAATTACAGCAACCCTTAAAGACAATAATATCCCTGAAAAAGACCTGAAAAAGATCGCTTTCTACACCTATAGAGATGCCGTCAATATTGCCACGAACCCGGCAAAATTGAGTGAAAAGAAAATCCTTTCACTTCTCGAAAATGTCTATGATTAGTCACCCGTTTCAACAAAATTCGATGCATCAACGTGGGCATCTGTCAGTGCACGTTTTCTTTTTTATCAGTATCCTGCTTAGCTGGGGTCTGCTTCCTGCTACTGCGCAAGAACGCGGCCAAGCTGGATGCCCTGGTGTTAGCCAAGGCCCGGAACAGTTAGTTGCCTACAAACTCACCCCGGGACAGTTGGCTATTAGCTTATGGGCACGAGCGCAGGTTCAGGCCAGGGTCGGAGATCATGCTGTCCGTCAAGAGAGCCACGATCTTGAGACCCTCTACGCGGAAGCCGCGGTAGCTGAAGTGGAGGCCAAAAGGATTACCCGGGCCCTGGCAGAGCGCACCGGTGGAATCGCCGTCTTTCCCACGGGAGGGAGGTTAAAAGGAAAACAAAGGGCCAAGGAAAAAATTGTGATTGAATTGGGAGGAGATGCTTCAGGACTCATGGATATTGCCCGCGGCTCTATAGAGTACCCTACCGTTGACGCAGTATACCAGGGCCTCCGATATCTTATTCTGCATGGCTATGACGTTGTTCGGATCAAAGACCGTGCTATCGATCCTTTGGCCTCTGGATTTTGGAATATCCACCTGAACCTGCGCACGTCCAACCACCATATCATCGAATTACAGCTACATCTCAGGGAAATTCTGAGGTACAGTATGGGTGAGGGGCATAAGAAGTACGAACAGGTCCGCAGCATTGAAGCAGCAGCCGTTCGTGAAGGGCGGTTGCTTACGCCGAAAGAACGGGCAATGATTGATCAACTCAATTGTGAGCAAAAACAGTTCTACAGGGCAGCCTTCCAAAGGGGACAGGCTCCCCATAAGGTTAAAGATTGACTATTCTTGTTTGGCCCTTTTAGCTTCTCTGCCGCCACAATGAATACATTAGTCGGGCACATTTTCTCTATAATGATCTCTTTACAAATGCTCCTTGTGGGAAGAGAAATAGGGTAGAGAAAACAGCTCGTTCCAAGTGGAAATCACAGACACGTTATCGTCCTCGATTTCCACCTGATCTGATACCGCTCCAGGAGGTAAAAGGCTTTTTTTGTCCCGGGCATAGGTAAACCAGACTGGCTGAAGCCCTGCCCTAAAGGCGCCATTAATATCGGCCTCAGGGTCATCTCCCACATACAGTGTCTCGCCCCTATCCACACCTAAAGATTCTATAAGTATGCGAAAAACAATGGCGTGCGGTTTTCTGTAACCGATTTGGCCTGAGATAAGCACCACGTCGAAAAAGGGGCTGAGGCCCATATGGTCAATGATCTTAAAAGCGGCGGGCGCGTGGGTAAAGTTGGAAAGCAACCCGAGGCGATACTCTCCTTTCAGTGTTTCGAGCATTTCTATAGTACCAGGGATAGGGTGGCAGAAATCGAGAAAGGTGGAAAAATAGGCTTCAATTGCGGGGGATATCCGGGGATCATCCGGCCCTATGTCGTAACCTAAAGACTGCAGCGCCGCGCTGATCCAAAAGCGATTGTGTGTCTCTTTCCCTTCCTTATTTGCACGTTTGAAAAACCCCAAAGCGGCGTCCCGATAGGCCTTTTTGAATTGCTCGTACTCCAGACGGAGACCCATTTGAGTCAGACTGCCGGTCAGCCTGGTCAAGGCATCTCTAAGAGCACCCGGTTCCGCAGTAATCAAGGTGTTGAAGAGATCAAATCCTATAGCCTTTATCTGATTCATGTGGTCTTTAAGTAGTGTCTGAACGAAAACTGTCTTTTTCGCCCATATCTGCGTCAGACTCAAATTTTATGCAACGTTAGGGTTGATACTCTCGTAAAAAATCAAAAGTGCGCAACTGGGAGTGATCTCTTCAAGGCTAATCTATTATAATAATTAGCAATTCTTAAATTCCTCAATTCCTCAATTCCTCAATCCATGTATAGATGGTTTTTTACATGGGCATCAGTTTTCTGTCAATATTAATTTCAAGGCCGGCATCAGGATTGAGATTAAGGGAACTGCGGATTTGACAACTACCTCTCTTACGATATATGGTCACCCCCTATCGAGTAGACACCAACAGAGCGCGGTGGAACATGGGATGAATGAGGTGATATGTGAGTGTTGACAATTTAAAAAATATGGAGTCCAGAAGGGTCGTCGTTACTGATGCCGCTGTGGTTACAGGACTGGGAAACAACCTGGAATCGCTCTGGCAGGGACTCATGGCAGGTAAAACCGCCATCCGGCCGATCACGCGCTTTCCGGTCGATCAGGACCACTACAAGGCTAAAACTGCGGCCCATATTGATGATTTAAAAGCCGCCAACGACCGTTCCATGCTACAGCATTTGCTGGACCGCCTTTTCCTTGAGCTGGGATCGGTGCCGTCTGATTCCGCCCTGATTACAGCGACCATAAAGGCGGGCGCCGATAATCTGGAGTCATTTTGTCGCGGCAGACAGGCCAATTTTCAGGATGTATTGCTCTCTTCCATAGCGAATATCGTTGGCCCCAAACTCGGCCTGATCTGCAACGGTATTTGTGTCAGCGCCTCCTGTGCCTCGTCTACCATTGCCGTCGCCCATGGTGCTGCGCTGATTGAATCAGGCAGAGCCGAGGTCGTGCTGGTCTGTTGTGGAGATCTGATCACGGAATATGCGTTTTCGGGATTTTCCGCCTTAAAGGCACTGTCGCCATTTCCCTGCCGGCCCTTTGACCGCGATCGCAAGGGACTGTCGCTGGGAGAAGGAGCAGCGGCACTGCTGTTGATGAATGCCGATCGGGCACGCCGGGAAAATCGGAACCGGTTAGGCTCACTACTCGGTTGGGGTATTACCAACGATGCCACTCATATTACGGCACCTGCCAAGTCTGGTCGAGGTCTGGTTCAGGCCGTTGATCAAGCCCTGAAAACGGCGAAAAGAAAACCGGAAGACATTACTGCCATCAGTGCCCATGGAACCGGTACTGTTTATAATGACTTAATGGAACTCAACGCTTTCCGGCAGGTGTTTGGTGAGCGTAAGCTTCCTATTTATTCTATAAAAGGCGCCATCGGACATACCTTGGGAGCGGCCGGGGTCATCGAGGTCATCCTGGGTTTCAAAGCTCTTTCAAGCCAGATGGTTCCTCTGACAGTCGGGTTTGCAAATCCGGAAAACGGCGCCGAGGGTCAGGTCAGCTCTGAATCGCAGCCGGTTTCCGGGGACTATCTTTTGACCACCAATTCGGGATTCGGCGGCGTTAACGCCGCCCTTGTGTTAGGGAGGTAATACTACATTGAGTGTTCATATTACCGGAATCGGATGGGTAACCGCAGCAGGAATGGGATGCGGCAGGGATCATGAGAGTTTCACCATGCCGTGGGGACCGCTGCCTAAAATTAATCCATTAGATATGTTTAAAAAACCTTATCCGAATTTCAGACGCATGGATAAATACTCCCGGCTGGGATTGACGGCTATTGCTTTTGCCCTGATTGATGCGGGTCTATCTGAGTGGACTCGGGAACGCAACATCGGCGTTATTGCATCCACAGTATACGGTTGTCTGGAGACGGATGTAGACTATTATGAGACGGTAATCCCTGACAGAGGATTCAATGCCAGTCCGGCCCTGTTTTCATATACCTTAGCCAACAGTTACCTTGGAGAAGCCGCGATCCGCTTCGGACTTACGGGAACCAATTATGTCCTCACCGAACAGCACCCGACCGGACTGGCCGGGTTGCAAACTGCACTGGATCATATTAGCCGGGGGGATGTGGAAAAAATTCTTGGCGGTGTTTGTGATGTGGGTTGTCCACAGATTTTTGGTAAACCCGGTAAAGTGCCGCCCGGCGCCGTTTTTTTTATGATTGAGAAGTCGTTTGCCCGGAGAATTTCATCATATGGTGAATTATCCATGGACCAGAAAGGTGACGTTATTTATAATGGAAGCGAAATTAAAGATCTCGCCACCCTTGTTCAGAAATGCCTGGATGGATCCCGTTATGTCTAATTCTTGTAAATCAATTGTGGAGCTTTTTGTCGAAAAAACGCTGGAAAATCCAGACCGGATTGCGATAATTCTCATTTCCGATGATGATTCCGAAGAAAAACTTTCTTACGGTCAATTGCATAATAAAGCAATTTCCTGTGCCCAAACACTGCAGTCCAATGGTATTAAAAAACAGGATATTGTCATTATTTGCCTTAACCACTCACCTGAGCTTGTAGCGGCTTTCTGGGGGGTCCTGTATGCCGGGGCCATCCCGGTCATTTCCCATTATCCGGAGCACGTGCCTAACCGGGATAAATTCAAAGAGCAGATCTGCAACCTTGTCAAAAACTCTGGTGCCCGGGGTGTAATAGCCTTACCGGAGCTGCGAATTGAACTCGGTGATTCCCTCCGGGATTTAAGCTGTCAGGCAATAAGTGCAACTGAAATTCTAACCCGGCCCGGCAATAGGGATTTATCCGTACCCAAGCATTATGCTTTGGGAGAGCAGATTGCCTATATTCAATACACCAGTGGTTCTACCGGGCGACAAAAGGGAGTAAGGCTTTCGCATCGTGCTATTTTGAATTTTATCCAATCTTATGCAGCGGCCCTGGATATACGCCCGCAAGATGTAATTGTTAACTGGCCACCTCTCTACCACGATTTAGGTCTTTTTTCGGGCATCGTTCTGCCCCTGACCACCGGGATTCCATTGGTCTTGATGTCCCCATTCAAATGGGTCCACAACCCGAAAGCCCTTTTAGAGCTCATCCAAAAGCATGGGGGAACGCACTGCATATTTCCCAATTTTGGTTTGAATCACACCCTCCGGAGCGTGAAAGGTCAGGACCTCAAGGGATTGGATCTCAGCACCTTACGATTTGTAGGCCTTGGCGGCGAACCGATTCTTTATGACAGCATAAAAGATTTTTTTGATTTTTTTAAAGCTTTTGGATTACCGGCCGCATCCATAAAACCGGGGTACGGCATGGCGGAAAACACCCTCGCAGCGACCGCAACTAAAATGGACGATGACGTTTCGGTTGACTGGGTTGATGTCCGTTCTCTTTATGATAAAAAGAGGGCTGTGCCTGCCGGATCAAACCAAAAAGGGTCTATCCCTGTGGTAAGTTGCGGATTGCCGCTGGACGGTGTGGATGTGGCTATTGTCGATTCAAGCCGAAACCACCTGTCAGAAAGATCAGTCGGCGAAATTGCCATCCGTACAAGTTTTCTATTCAGCGGTTATCACCGGGATCCCGAACTGACAGCCAAGGTAAAGGATGACGGTTGGTATTATACGGGTGATATCGGCTATCTCGCTAAAGGACACCTTTATGTATGCGGTCGCAAGAAAGATCTGATTATTAAGGGCGGTCAAAATATCCATCCTGAGGATCTGGAAACCGTAGCAAATTCAGTTCCCGGTATCAGGCCCGGCAGAGCGGTTGCTTTTGGAATCGATGATACGCGCACCGGATCTGAAAAAATTGTTATGGTCTGCGAACTGACGGCAGGTATCCGCAAAGAAGAAAGAGGGAATATCGGTCGTGAATTACGTCGTCGCGTGTTTCATGAATTGTATGTTTCGCTCTCCGAAGTCCGCTTTGTTGAGCCTGGATGGATAGTTAAAACCTATAATGGCAGAATGGTACGATCCGCCAACAGAATGAAATATTTAAAAGAATAAACCCTAACGTTGTATAAAACACCGTCTCCCTGGTTTTTTCATAGACGGCAGCGGGTGAACTTTTCATTAGAAGCTCAAAAGGAGAAAACATGTCAGACGAAAAAACTGAAAAATTGGCCGTATTAATAGATGCAGACAACGCGCAGCCTTCCATTGTTGAAGGACTACTATCGGAAATCGCAAAATATGGGACAGCTAATGTGAAAAGGATTTACGGTGACTGGACGCTGTCAGGCCTTAAGGGGTGGAAGGAAGTTCTCTTACAGTATTCAATACAGCCCATACAGCAATTTGGGTATACTTCAGGGAAAAATGCAACCGACAGCGCATTGATAATTGACGCAATGGATTTACTTTACACGGCCAAATTTGACGGTTTTTGCATCGTATCCAGCGATAGTGATTTCACTAAGTTAGCGTCAAGGATAAGGGAAGCCGGTCTTTTTGTATATGGATTCGGGGAGAAAAAAACCCCTAAAGCATTCGTTTCCGCGTGTGACAAGTTTATTTTCACTGAAGTGCTGCGCTCCAAAGATGATTATAGTGAGAAAATAAAACGCAAGACAACCAGCGAACTGAAGAAAGACACGAAACTCGTTAATTTATTAAGAAACGCTGTTGAGGCATCTTCGGACGATTCTGGTTGGGCTCATCTTGCATCCGTGGGTAGTAATATAGCTAAACAGGCGCCAGAGTTTGACCCGCGAAACTATGGCTACAAAAAGTTGGGAGAACTTGCACCAGCAACAAAGCTATTCCAAATCGAGGAAAGAACTGTTGGCGATGGTGCCTCAAAGGCCATTTATTTAAAAGACATAAGAAAGAAATAATGAGAAAAACCTGAACCAAGGCATGCAGTCGACGTCCTAAGGACCGCGGATGATGCCAGGAGCTATCTGCCAAAATGAAGGGGAAAAGCGCAAAGGAGAACGACATGATGAATTCCCAGGATGAATTAAGAACCCGGTACAGTTTTAGCGACTTTCTATCATACACTTGCCTTTTAGCGGTCCCAATCTTAACGGCAATCCTTGCGGTTTTCAAACACTCCTTCCTTTGGGCCATCGCCTTTATTGTTCTTGCCGCGGGCATGACCGTTCTCATTTTGAAATTCTATTGCACGCGTTGTCCCCACTATACCCGTGAAGATAAAACTCTCAAGTGCATTTTTTTCTGGAATCTTCCCAAGTTCTTCACTCCAAGACCCGGGGCACTAAATGTTGTTGACAAGTTCGTTGCTTTTGGTGCACCCGCCGTGCTTCTGCTTTTTCCTTTATACTGGTTATTCAAAGAACCTGGCCTTCTGATCGTATACATACTGTCACTATCCGGGTTCGTCGCCAGCATCTATCACAACGAGTGTAAACGCTGCATCTACTTTGAATGTCCAGTGAATAAAGTCCCTGAAGTGGCAAAACATCCATCGCAAGACTTTTCAAAATAGAGAATAGAGTGCTGAATGACTAATGACCAGCACCCCCTGCCGCATATCCGCCGCAGACACTGACGCCACAAAGGCCGCGCCTCCTGCAAACCCTGTGGCCGCCTTGAACACACCATCATCCTTCATATTCAAGGTGTCGTAAATAGCGCCCAGGGCCTCCTGAGAGCAACCCCTATAGAACTCTTCGTACTCAAACCCCAATTTGTACGCCCTTTTCACAAGTTCTTTGGCCGTTTCTTTTTTTTCCATTTCCCTCACTTATACAATTGTTCGGATTCAAACCGGAATCCGCCGAAATGCCTGCGAAGGCGTCCATCCCGCCCAGCGGCACCAATCCCGCAGGGCGGGATTAAAATACGGGTTATCCTTTGACGTTGCCTACTCGGGAAATCAGATCACCGGAGCTGTCAAATTCCAGCTCCATGTCGTCCTCACCAATGATTTGATTGGGTTTCCCTTCAAGGGAATCAAGGCAACCCCTCGATACCATCAGGTTTGTTATTTTCAGGGTGTTTTTGATGTGAATGATCCGGACATCTTCCAGGTTGTATGGCCGCAGTGTTTTTAGTGCTGCCATGATCGCCTCCCGATCCGTCAGGAAAGTCAGGGGGATTTTTCCTGATTCCGGGCAGCAGGACGTCAGGCAGTTCACGAGGGTCACCTGAAAGTCCATTTTGTCTATCAGGCGTTTTGTAGTAAAGTCAGCCTGACCGATGCCCAGTGCACTCCCTTCACTCCCATCTGTCAAATCCCTGACGAAAATCCGGGTTATTTTCGGCCATGGGCGCTCTGCCCCGTAAGCACATACATCACGTCCCACCACACATGGATCAATCCCTTCACCGCTGATGTCTTTCCCCATTTCGTCTATGATGAGCAGGTCGATTTCATCCAGCGGCAGGGTGGGCAACCACGCGCGGGCAGTCTTGAGAAGCTCGCTTTCAACGGACTCGATTTCATGGGCAAGGGCCATCTTTATCTGGGCCGTTTCGTGGGCCTGATTTTCAAGCAGGCAAACCCCAAACAGCACCGGGCTCTTTTCCAGCAATGCCTTGCCTGCGGAGCTAATGATCTCATATTGAGATCGGATGACCGAAAGGCGATGATAGTGTTCCGCTCCGATCTGGTTGCCCAGACCGATGGCCATCATCTTGATGAGACCGCTCTCTGTGGGACCAATGAAATTGGTGTGGGGTTTCACCCTGTTGATGAGCACGATCCCATCGGCCTCGTGGGCCAGCCGGTCAAGGAATAAAGGGATGCCGTTCACCTCTCCCATGGGTGTTACGTCCATGGTAGCCCTTACCGGAACTCCCACACTCTCTTCAGTAATTCCTCGAAGACGCAGCACCTCTGTCTGGCCCTCGGCCGTGGCCCCGCCATGAGAACCCATGGCCGGTGTAATAAAAGGATAATAACCGGCCTCTTTCAGCAGAGTTGCAACGGCCCGGACGACAACCGTCAGATTGGAGATTCCCCGGCTGCCCACTCCTATGACCACGTTCGATCCCGGGGATAGACCCAGGCGATCTTTGATTCCGGACCATTCCCGGTCTACTTCAGCCAATACATCCACTGCAGGAGAGCTATCAAACCGCTGCCTAACCATCCTCATTTTGGGTAGTTTTAACACAGCCCCGGTAGCAGAATCCATATGGTTTCCTCCCGATCCATTCTCTATCAGACCCCTAACCCGCCTCCTCAAGGAGTTGGTTCAGGAACTGTGTTGAGGTAAAGATCTTGAATTTCTGTGCTCTCAGCTTGGCGTTATTGAGATTGTGTACGCAGGAGTTGCATTCTGTCAGTACGACTTCCGCCCCGGCTTCTTCCACTTCCTCCAGGCGTCGGCGTGCCATGGCAATGGAATTTTTGGCAAATGCCCCCCGTACGCCGCCCCCGGCCCCACAACAAAGAGCATTAGCCCTGTTATGTCTCATTTCCACAAAGTTTGGCGCAATCCTATGGATGATTTCCCGCGGCTCATCGTAAATGTTACAATGTCTCCCCAGATCGCACGGGTCATGGTAGGTGACCACCTTGTCCGTTTTGACACCCAGATCGAAATCCTTTAGAAACTGGCTTATGTGGATGATGTTCACCCCTGCATCTTTTAGAGCACTGTATTGGGTTTTGTTATTGAAGGTCCTTGAACAGTAGGGGCATCCGGTAATCACTGTCCTGGCGCCTGTGGCAAGAATGAGATCCATATTCTTCCGGGCGAGTGTTTGATTGATCTTGAATCCTACGTCTTCTAATGCGCCGCTGCAACAGACTTCATCGATGAGGGTATAGTCGACTTTCAGATGATCCAGGATATCCAGGGTCGCCATGGTGGCTTCGTCTTCTCGATAGGAACCCACACACCCGATAAAGAAAACATACTCCGCCTTTTTGTTTCGCTCTCTTTCAAAATCTTCAGGTTCGTCTTCCCCGTAGATATTGGTATGTTCCTGCAGAACCCGATTCATTCCCTCAAAGGCTGGATGGCAGGTTCCCCTTTGAACCATGTCTTTCCTCACCTCTTTGATGATCTCCGGTGGGTCTACGCCTGAAGGGCACTGATTCGTACAGCTGGCGCAGGTCGTGCACTGGAATAGGGTTTCTGTCAGTTCGTCATTCAGTTCAATGTTTCCGTCCATGACCTCTTTGAGAATCAACATCTTTCCCCGGGCATTCAGTGCCGGGCGTTTGGTGAGCCCCAACACCGGGCAAACGGCCCGGCAAAATCCACAGCTTGAACACCTGAGGACCTGATCCCGGAACTTTTTTTCAAATTCGTACTTCCCTTCCATTCACTCCTCCAGACCCATCTTTCCGGGATTGAGAATGTTGTTTGGATCAAACAGCCTTTTTATGGAGCGCATGATATCCATACTTATCTCATCGTGCTCTAAACCCATAAATGGTATTTTGGCTAATCCGATTCCATGCTCACCGGTCAGGGTCCCGCCCAGTTCAATGACCTTTTCAAACAATTCTACCGATGCCTCTTCGACTCGCTTGACCTCATCAGCATTGGTCCCGTCGAAACAGATCACCGGATGTAGGTTGCCGTCGCCCGCATGTCCCACCGTCGGCATCTTGACGTCGTGTTTCTTGGCAATATCGGATATTGCTCGGAGCATATCAGGAACCTTGGACATGGGAACAGCCAAATCCTCCACAAAAAGGTTGTTGTTGATGCGTGCTGCGACGCCGTAGGCCGACTTACGCGCCGTCCATAAGGCCTCTGCTTTTTCCTTGTCGTCCTCGTGCTTGACTGTGGAGGCATGGTTTTTCTTGAAAATACTGACAATCTTCTTCATTTGGAACTCGGTTTCTTCTCTGGTGTGGCCGTCGGTTTCGGCAACCAGCATGGCTTCCACCTCGGGTAATCCCAGATCCGTATTTTCATTGATGGCTGTCAGACTCTGCTGATCGACTATTTCCAGGCCGCTTGGCAAAATGCCTGAGTACATGATTTCGCTCACTGCCCGCCCTGCATCCTCTAAGGTTTCAAAGGTGGCCATGGACGTAGAATTCATGGGTGGCTTCGGGTTCACCTTGAAGGTTATCTCAGTGACTACCCCCAGGGTCCCCTCGGAACCCACGAAAAGGCGTGTGAGATCATAGCCTGAAACACTCTTCATGCACTTGGAGCCTGTATGCAGGATCCGACCATCTGGCAGAACCACCTCCAAAGCGAGCACATAGTCCTTTGTCGTTCCGTACTTGGCCCCTTTGATGCCGCCGGCGTTTGTGGCCACATTGCCTCCCAAGGTACAGACCGAACCGCTGGCCGGATCAGGAGGAAAAAAGAAACCATGGGGGGAAAGCGCCCGATCCAGGTCGGCATAGATGACCCCTGGTTGGACCACGGCCAGGCGATCTTCAATATTGATGTCGATAATTTTATCCATACGCCCCAGATCAAGGATGATGCCGCCCTGTTCCGGTACAGCCAAACCAGCCAGAGAAGTCCCGGCCCCCCTTGGAACGACCGGAACCTTTTCTCGGTTTGCCAGTTTCATGATGGCTGAAATCTGTTCGGTGTTGACCGGCCACACGGCTGCATCAGGCCTGTGTCGATGCTCTGAAGCATCTTTTGAGTAGGCGATAAGATCGATCAGGGAATCGGTAAAATTCTCCGAGCCCACAATCTCCATTAGGGTTTGTTTGATTGTTGTGTCCATGATTTACTCCAATATGACGGTGCCAGCCACGGAGATTGGTATCCCATAGGGCTGACGACCCAGAAATCCGAACTCAACGGTTCATTTTTTCTGCTTTACCTCCTAAATCAAAAAGAGCACGAGGCATTGAAATAAGCCGAATCCCGTCGTGTTCTTCATGTTCTTGTGGAGAAAGCGAGCCTATTCTTCACACCCCGGTTACGGCTCAACCATCGCCCCTCACTTTCTCAGCAATTTCCATGAATTCCCCTTCGCTGAGGACCCTTTTCAAGTCGTGAGATCTGAGCTTCACCGCTGCAAGGACCTCGAGGGCTTCATCTTCGTCCAGTTCCAGCCCCAATTTGTCACACCATATCCAGATATTGTCCAGCCCGCTCTTTTTCCCCATGAGGATTTTCGGGTCTTCACGACCCACAAAGGCCGGGTTCACCGGATACAGGATGGTGGGTTGATCGTCGTATGCATTTCGAAACCATCCCGTGACAATCCCCGATTCAATGCTGTACGCGCCATCCCCGATGAAGGGCCTGGACGAGGGAACCTCGGCTCCGGAAAGCTCACGGACCAGTTGTGAAAGCTCATTCATTTTGGAAAAATCGATCCCCACATCGATGCCGTACATGGTCAAAAGCGCCATGACCGTCTCTTCGATAGGCGTATTACCCGCACGCTCCCCGATACCGAGGACCGTGGAATGGATCACTTCTCCACCCGCCAGAAGGGCATTGATGGTATTGGCCACGCCCAGACCAAAATCGGAATGAAAGTGGATCTCCAGGGGCTTGGATATCCTCTCCTTCACCTTTTTTGTAAAGTAGGTTGCGGCCTGGGGATTTAGGACGCCAAAGGTGTCCACTAAGGTAAATGCATCCATATGACCCTCGTCGGCCACCTTTTCCACCAGATTGAGCAGCCAGTTCATATCAGACCTGGTCGCGTCAATGGTGAAGAAAACCGTGTAGAGGCCCTGTTTCTTTGCAAACTCGGTGGCCTTTACAGAAAGGTCAATGGCCTTTTCCATGGGCCACTTGTACCCTTTTTCAATCAGGTGTTCACTGGAAGGAATTTCAATGACGATGCCGTCTACGCCACAGTCCGCCGCAAGCTGCACATCCTGCACCATACAGCGGCAAAAGCAGAAGATTTCCGACTCTAAATCGCGCCTTACGATCTCCCGAATGGCTTCTTCATCTCGTGGTGAGACGGCCGGCATCCCGGCTTCGATACGATGGATGCCCACCTCCGAAAGCTTCTCAGCAATCCGGATTTTGTCATCCTTGGTAAAAATGATGCCAGCCTGCTGCTCCCCATCCCGAAGGGTAATATCATGGATCTTTACCTTTTCAGGAATGAGAAATTCCTTTTTGACCTCATCGAGGTAGTTCCAGGGACTGACAAACCAATTATCTGATTTCCATGGTGTTTTATTCAAAATTTTCGTCCTCCCAAACACTTAATATGCAAGTAAAGAAGTGGAAACCCTGATCTTAAGGTCATTCAACCACCGACAACTTCATATATTCCCCCCAGTCCTCTAAACTATAGGTCTTGTCCAGCACATTGAATTGAGGGGCATATTCAAACGTACTATCCATGTCACGGGCCTGAGATAACTTCTCAAGGATCGCTGAGACAATAGCCCCCATCAGTTGAAAGTCCACGATCACTAATTGGGAAGGGATCAAGATCTCCCTTTCGCCAAAATGGAGATTGATACCCGATGTCACAAAGGCATTCTCATCACTGAGATATCGGATGTCTATGTTTTGTGTCGGGTCTTCTTTATTTCCAATAGTAGCAATAATGTCGTTTGAGCCGCCAGGATCGGTATCATCTGTCATCCACGATCTCCCTGATCTCCCTAATCCATTACAAATGAATTTGCGTGAAAAATGGCCACGAATTTCTCATAGTTTATCACACAGGAAGGCTCAGGGGTCAAGCCGTAAAATACCCTTGAAATAGTCCCCCTCTCGCGTTAACATTATTTAAGGCATATTCAGAACCTATGATGGAGCAAAGATGGCGTCAAAAGATAATCAGGGGGATAATTTTTCCGCTTCAAAAGAGGAATTTTGCAGATTCTGTCACTTGCTCTACGAGAGACATTTAGCGGCCGGCGTGGGCGGAAATATAGCCGCGCGGTCCGGTAACCGTGTCTTGCTTACCCCCACCGATTATTCCCTTCGCGATATCCATCCGGACACAGTCTCGGTTGTCAATGAAAAAGGCCTCTTGGTCAAAGGGGACAAACCCACGAAAGAAGCGGATATGCATCTGAGGATTCTCCGCCAACGGCCTGATATTAAAGTTGTTTTTCATCTGCACGGCCCTCATATCATCGCAGCCTCAACCATGTTCGAGCCGGGACCCAGCACTATTCCGGCACTTACACCCGGATTTGTCTATTATGCTTACCCCCTCCCGATGCTCCCTTTCATGGTCCCGGGCACCGGGGATCTTGCCAAAGCAGTCACTCAGAAGTTGTCCGGAAAGGGGGCTTACGCTGTCCTTTTGAAAAACCACGGTCTGGTAACAGTAGGGAAATCGTTCGAAGAGGCCCTGAATATTGCCGAGGAAATAGACGAGGCGGCCCGAGTCTACGTCCTTACCGGCGGCAAGGCCACTCCTATCCCCGCGGAAAATATAGACAAGATCAAATCACTTCGGAATCCATGAATTGCTTGATTTTCGCCCTATAAGATCTTTATCCTGAAAATCCGCGTTTATCTACGTCCTAATCTAAGAACAAGCTCAGTTCAGCCGGAATAGGTCGAATTATTTTGACAAATTAGAGATCTCTGTTATAAAATTACATAATACTCACCTAAACCTTATAAGGAGGAGGGATAGAAATGGCTAAAAAGAGCGCCTTGCAAGACAAAGTTATTCTCGTGGTGGATGACGAGCCCGATGTCTTAGAAACTGTGGAAGAAGAACTTGACATGTGCCTGATCCACAAAGCAACGGATTATGACACAGCTCTCCAGTACCTTCTGAGTTACACCTATGACATCGTAATCCTTGACATTATGGGGGTAAACGGCTTTGAGCTTCTGAAGACTGCTGTGTCAAGGGAATTTCCTACCGTAATGCTCACAGCCCATGCCCTTTCTCCTGAATCCTTGAAAAAATCGATAAAGTTAGGGGCCGTATCTTTTCTTCCCAAGGAAAAGATGTCTGAGCTGAGTTCGTTTCTTGAAGACGTGGTCTTAGGTGAAGGGAAACCGGTATGGGAAAAGCTTTTTGAAAAATTAGGGAGTTATTTCAGTAGGCGATTTGGCCCTGACTGGAAAGAAAAAGACAGGTTTTTCAAGGAATTCGAAGAGAAGTTGAAACAAGATTTCCAAGAGTAACGGCAAGTCCGCATCGACTTTTATTAAGGGTTCTCCCTCGCTGAACGGAAAGTTATTAATATGGGATCTCTCTTGGGCCTCCAGGAATACTTAGACGAAAGCTATAATACCTCGGTTTTTAACCAGGCATTCGAATCGCAAGAACAGTGGGTATTTCATCTGTACAACCATCGGATTATCAAGGCCAAGATTCAAGACAATTTGAGATATGACCTCCGGCTCAGCGCCAAAGAAACAGGGAAGGAAGCCTTTCCCAAGACCGATGTCAAGCTCATCTATCCGGCAGACCGATCAGATGCCGTGAGACCGCTTCTAAAAATAGACAAAAAGGTCAGAGACCTTGGATTAGAGCCGATCATTTCCCCTCGAATGAGACATCATATCAAAAACAAATCCCTTTTCCCCCTTATTAAAGAGAGAAGAGTGCTTTTTTTTACGCTCATGGAAGGTGAAATTGTCAAAGGCCTCGTGACCGGTTTTACGCGCTATGAGATAACCGTGAGCCTTAAAGATGGGACACCTGTCTACATCTTAAGGCACAGCGTTTATGATCTTCGTGACAAGAAGGGAAGATGTTTTTTGAAGTCCTTTCAGGAAACACACAGGGATTGGGAAAAGAGTGATCTTTTTGTATCTCCGATTTCAGAGGCCTGAGCCCAAGCTCAGTCCTTTGCCTTAATCACCAAGACATAATAGTTTTCTTTCTCGAAGAAAGACTGATCTATTTCATAATTGCGTTCTGGCACAAGATCCAGCACAACCCGAACCTTGAACTTCGGCCATTTGTGCATCCCGGTGCGTATCCTTTCTAAGATGCCGTTACTTACTTCAATACTTTCACCAATATCAGGTGCAAGACCGGCATCGAAAAAATCGCAGACAACGCGTGGTTTTTCTCCTTCGAGAATCATGGTTTGAGGGGAAAAAGGGGTATTGAGTTCAAAAATAACCTTGGCGACATCCTTGGCAGCGACCTCTGGACGGATCGCCTTGATCTCCTTAGCAGCCCGGGCCGTAGCCTTTTGAGGGACAATGGAGTCGGTAAGAAGCGTGTGGTAGACCCATCCAAAACGCTCGTCATCCAACTTCACTGCAACCCACCCTCCCCTCTTACCGGTCACAGTTACAGGGTCTCCCATCTCAAGACGGAATTTTACCCTGCACGTCGTGGAAGGTTCCTCCCTGACATTGCCGACCTGAACCTTAACAAAAAGCCTTTTGCCGGTCTCTGTGCCTGCCTGGAGAGGGGCCTCATCTACCTTTTGGAAAGATCCCTTTTCGGTTTTTGCCATTACGTCCGGACCTGGCACAATCTCCAGCACCCCGGCCTTTTGGTCTGCTGGCAGTTTTAGATCTGCATCCTCCCCGGTGGCAATCGGACCTCCTTTTCCTACTTCATCAACGGGCCGCTTCTCGGTTCCCGGGAAGGATGATTTATTCTGCTGGCCAACAGCTCCAGTCGGGCTGGCAAGTCGCACATTTTTTACACTTCTTTCCAAAGGTGTCGTTGCTCGCCCGCCAATAGCCCCTGACGGGAGTTTGGAATACGCTTCGGCCGGCGCTTGGCGGGCAACAGTTTCAGATGAGGAGCCGGGAGCAGGCTGAACAGACTCCCTCGCAGACATCGGAATCTTGTACCGTTGGGCCGGTTTGTTAACTTCTTTTTGATCCAGGGAAATAATTGGTTGGATCCCTCTATCTGTTATTCCGATCGTGAGGTATAAGACAGCCAACACGGAACAAATAATTACCAAAACAAGCGCTGCATTCAACCAGTAAACAGCCCTTCCGTGGTCGTTTGAAAGAGGCCTGCAATACCCAAACAAGAACCGACGGGTTAAGCGGCATCCTTGAAACCGCATCCCGGATGTCCCATTGGGTAATAGTCCTTTCCCGCTTGCCGGCAGCGCAAAGATATAACTCAAAAACATAAGTGGCCTTTATTCATAGATCGTCAAACAGTTGAGTCCCGCTTGACGCGGGCCTAAATTGGTAAACAAGTCACTCCTGCCGGGATTAAATCAATCCTTCACGGATTACATATTAAAATATTACCTTAACGTCAGAAATAGGTCAAGCCGGAACAAAAACGCGTTGAAATATCCCCTTTATCGCGCCCGGAAACAGCCCAGCAAGCGGTGATATTTCAAACATATATACAGATCCTGTTTTGTATCCTTCACCAAAGAGAATCAGATATCACCTGATTTCATTTTCTTGTTTACTTTTGATCTTTCAAATGTATTATTGGTGGCCAAAGATTGACCCATTCTCCCCGAGCAAAACAGCAGGAGATCAACCGATGAAAAAACTGAATCTTCATGGCATGCTTGCGGACCTGGAAGGCCAGATTGAAAGAATAACCTACACCAATGAGGACAACGGCTTTACCATCGCCAGGTTGAAGGTGTACGGCAGGCCCAATCTCGTGACCGTAGTGGGAAACCTCATGGCCCCCACTCCCGGTGAAATCCTCAAATTGAAGGGTGAATGGGCCAATCATCCCAAGTATGGAGAACAATTTAAGATCGTACAATACAAGACAACGCTGCCTGCCTCGGTCTATGGCATACAAAAGTACTTAGGTTCCGGTCTTATCAAGAGAATCGGGCCTGTTATGGCAAAACGGATCGTAAATAAATTCGGCGAGCAGACCCTGGATATTATAGAAGATGAAAGTGATAAACTGGAGCAGGTCGCAGGTATTGGCAGAAAGCGAATTAAGATGATCAGGAAGGCATGGGATGAACAGAAAGAGATCCGTGACGTCATGCTTTTCCTGCAGGGCCACGGTGTCAGCTCAGGCTATGCCACCAAGATATTCAAACAATACGGCAACCGGTCCATTCAGGTCGTCAAAGGGAATCCCTACCGCTTGGCAACAGATATCTTTGGTATCGGTTTTGTCACTGCAGACCATATTGCCGAAAGGCTTGGATTTGACAAGAGTTCCGAATTAAGGGCTGAGGCCGGAATACTCTATGTCCTCCACCAGCTTGCTGACGAGGGGAATGTTTACTATCCCTATGAACCGCTCCTAAGTAAATGCCAGGAAATCCTCGGGGTAGAAGGGGGGATAATCGTCAAGGCCATTGCCGCCATCGCGATCGACAGAAAGATCGTTATCGAGAATATAATAGAAGTGACCGGCGAACTTAAAGAAAACAGGGGGGTATATCTCGCCAAATTCCACGTCACCGAGACTGGAATCGCTAAGAGGATAAAGGCCTTGATAGATGCCCCCAAATCAATAAGGAGCTTTGATTCGAGTAAAGCGGCCTCGTGGGTACAGGAGCGGCTCTCCATTGACTTGGCTGAAAACCAGGTGCAGGCCCTAAGGAGTGCTGAGGAAAATAAGGTACTGGTAATCACAGGAGGCCCCGGCACCGGGAAAACCACGATTATCAACGCCCTGTTGAAAATCTTTTCAGGGTTAAAGGTCAGGATAATGTTAGCAGCACCCACGGGCCGGGCTGCAAAACGAATGTCTGAGGCAACCGGTTATGAGGCCAAAACAATTCACAGGCTCTTAGAGTACAGCATTCAGAAGGGAGGCTTTCAGAAAGATGATGAAAAGCCCCTGGACTGCGACCTCATAATAGTGGATGAGGCCTCCATGATCGACACGATCTTGATGTATTACCTCTTGAAGGCCATCCCCCTTAAAGCGACTTTCATCCTTGTGGGTGATATAAACCAGCTCCCCTCTGTTGGGGCCGGGAACGTGTTAAGGGATATTATTGCATCAGATGTAATACCGGTTGTCAGGTTGAACGAGATCTTTCGCCAGGCCAAAGAGAGTCAAATTATCGTAAACGCCCACAAAATCAACAACGGCATAGTGCCGTCCTTTACCCCTTCCGGGCCAAGAGATGATTTCTATTTCATAGAACAGGAAGACCCTGAAAACGTACTGCGAATCATATTGGAGCTTGTTAGCGACCGGGTGCCCCGGCGCTTCGGATTTGACCCGGTCGACGACATCCAGGTGCTTAGTCCAATGCATAAGGGTACAGTGGGGACCGGGAACCTCAATATAGAGCTTCAAAGATGGCTGAATCTCCGTAAAGATGGCGTGACCCGAGGCAACATGGCCTTTCGTACGGGAGACAAGGTCATGCAGATCAAAAACAATTATGACAAAGAAGTATTTAACGGGGATATTGGGAGGATCGCCCGTGTCGACCCGGAATCGCGCCAGGTAGACATATCCTTTGACGGCCGAAACGTTCCTTACGATTTCACTGACTTAGACGAAATCGTCCTGGCATATGCGGTGTCAGTTCACAAATCCCAGGGCTCTGAATACCCGGCAATCATTCTCCCCCTCCTCACCCAGCACTATATGCTCCTGCAACGCAACCTGATCTATACCGCGGTTACCAGAGGAAAAAGGCTTGTGATATTAATTGGAACCAGGAAGGCATTGGCAATCGGGGTGAAAAACGACAAAACCCGGAAGCGATACACATTCTTGAAGCAGAGACTCAAAAACTCAGATTCCCCGGGGTTCTCGGAAAGGGGATTACGTCCCTGATGTTGGATAGACCGGTTACAAACTGGATCAGGCGCTCAAATCCCAGACCGAAACCGGAGTGGGGAACCGAGCCGAATTTCCTCAGCTCCAGATACCACCAGTAATCATCCGTATTAAGGCCAGCCTCCTTGATCCTCTCGTAAAGGGCGTCATGGTCATCTTCACGCTGGCTCCCCCCTATGATCTCGCCGATCTTGGGCACCAGGACATCCATTGCCTTCACCGTCTTTTTGTCCGGGCTCATCTTCATATAAAAGGCCTTGATCTCTTTTGGATAATCCACCAGTACGACAGGGCCTTTGAATACCTTTTCACAGAGGTACCGCTCATGTTCTGACTGGAGATCGCAGCCCCATTCCACGGGAAACTCAAATTTTTGTTTCGCCTTCCTAAGAATCTCGATCCCTTCGGTATAGGTGAGGATCTCAAAATCGTGAAAGATCAAGGCCTCAAGGGTCTCGATCGTTGTGGAATCAATGAAACGGTTAAAAAATTCCATGTCCTCCTTACAGTTATCCAGAACCGAGATAAATATCTGTTTCAGAAATTCAATGGCAAGTGTCGCGTTTCCTTCAAGATCGCAGAAGGCCATCTCCGGCTCAACCATCCAGAACTCAGCTAAGTGACGCGACGTGTTTGAGTTCTCGGCCCTGAACGTCGGCCCGAAGGTGTATACATCGCCCATTGCAAGGGCATAGATTTCCGCCTCAAGCTGCCCGCTTACCGTCAGATTTGCCGGGCCGCCAAAGAAGTCTTTTGTAAAATCGATATCTCCCTCTTTCTCGGGCGCACGATTCAGATCAAAGGTGGTTACCTTGAACATTTCGCCTGCGCCCTCGCAGTCGCTCCCCGTAATAATAGGGGAGTGGAGGTAGATGAAACCCCTCTCCTGAAAGAAAGTGTGGATGGCATGGGACATGGCGTTTCTCACCCTGGCCACGGCCCCGAAGGTGTTGGTTCTCGGTCTCAGATGGGCAATTGACCGGAGGAATTCAAAGGAGTGCCGTTTCTTTTGAAGGGGATAAATGTCCGGATCGGCCCATCCTAAGACCTCGATCTCCTCGGCCTTCAATTCCACCTTCTGTCCTTTACCCGGAGACGCAGCCAAGGCACCAGTGGCCCTTATCGAACATCCGGTCTGCAATTTGAGGATCTCACTCTTATAATTTGCCAATTCCTGATCCGCTATTATCTGCAGACCGGCTAAAGATGATCCATCGTTGATTTCGATAAAAGAAAATCCACCCTTGGAATCTCTGCGCGTCCTCACCCAGCCCATAACAGTGGGCCGGGCGCCTATATTTTCAGCCGCTATGATCTCAGCAATCCTCGTCCGTCTCAAAACCTGTCACCTCGCATTCACCAATTCAATCCCGCCCTGCGGGACCGCAATCCGCAATCCGCAATCGATCATCCCTCTTTCCTTTCAAACTCAGACATAAATCCCACCAACGCCTTTACCGCATCAATCCCTGTGGCATTATATATGGATGCCCGGCAACCGCCCACCGAGCGGTGCCCTTTGAGCCCTCCCAAGCCCTCTTCAAGTGCCTCTGCCACAAACTTCTTTTCCAGATCCTCATTCGGAAGTCTGAAGGTCACGTTCATCAGAGAGCGGTTATCCCTGGCCGCAGTACCCTGGTAAAACCCGGACTGATCAATAAAATCATAGAGAATCGACCCTTTCTCCTGATTGATCTGTTCCATCTTATCCAGACCCCCTACAGTCTCCTCAAGCCATTTGAGGACCAGGTTGATCGTATAAATAACCACACAGGCGGGTGTGTTGAACATGGAGTTCTTCCCGGCAAAGGTGGTGTACTTCATCATGCTGGGAATGTTGTCCGGCGTTCTTTCCAACATGTCCTTTCGAATAATGACCATAGCCGAGCCCGAAGGACCGATGTTCTTCTGGGCCCCTGCATAAATAAGTCCAAAAGGAGAGACATCAAAGGGCCTGCTCATAATATCGGAAGACATGTCACAGACAAGGGGTATATCAGCGACATCAGGGAATTTAGCCCACTGGGTACCTTTGATGGTATTATTTGAAGTAAAGTGGAGATATGAAGCGTCCCTGTCAATGGTGAACTCCTTTGGGACATATGAAAAACCCTTATCTTCAGAAGATGCGATTACACGGACATCCTTTCCCTGGATTTCAGCCTCCTTAATTGCCTTGGTTGACCAGGTGCCCGTGTTTATATAATCTACAGGCCTCCCCTCTAATCCTAAATTCATAGGTATCATGCAGAACTGCAGACTGGCGCCCCCCTGGATAAACAGGACATGAAAATCATCGCCAAGAGCAAGAAGCCTTTCCGTTCTTTTAACAGCCTCATTGATAACATCGTCAAACCACTTTGAACGATGGCTCACCTCTAAGATAGACATCCCGGAACCCTTGAAATCAATAAGCTCTGCCTGGATTTCCTCTAACACAGACAAAGGCAATGCAGCGGGACCGGCATTAAAATTAAAAATTCTTTTTCCCATATTTGTTTCTCCTTTAGTCACGCAATTTCTCGATCATCGCTTTCACTAAACCGAGACCCTCTCTGTCTTTTTCATAAGGGGGACGGCCATCAAGGTCCGCCTCAATGATCTCGCTCCGATAGGGCATAAAGCCTAAGAATTCAAAATCGGGCATCTCCTTTAAAAGAAAGTCCCTGTCCTTTTCTGATCGTATCTTATTCCCCACAAAACTCAATTTCTTGATGCCGATATCCCCGGCTAATCTGCGCACTTGATGGGCGGTCTCAATACTACGCCTGCCAGGCTCCACAACGACCACCAGTCTATCCACGTTCATAGCCGTTCCTCTCCCCAAGTGCTCCAAACCCGCCTCCATATCTAAGACCACCGCCTCGTCCCTGGCCAATACAATATGACCCACGAGCCTCTTGAGAAGGATGCTTTCAGGGCATATACACCCTGCCCCCCCTGTTTTTACGCCACCCATGACCATTACTTTTACCCCATCAACCTCAACGGACAGCCTATCAGGGAGGTCATTTACCTTGGGATTCAGTTTAAAAAATGATCCCATAGTCCCTACCTTGGCCTCGGTCCTCTCTTCAATCAGCTCCTTCATCTGTGAAATCGGCACGATTTCATCGCTGTTCTTGACACCGAGGGCCTGGGCCAGATTTGCATCAGGGTCTGCGTCGATAGCCAGGACCTTTTTTCCCTCGTCTGCCAGGGCTCTGATCAAGAAAGAGGCGAAGGTAGTCTTGCCCACGCCCCCTTTGCCACTCACGGCAATCTTCATAAATCGTCTCCTCCACAAAAAAATACCCCCATCGGAAAGACCTATTCCCAATGAGGGCTTTTATGCAATCCGATCTCAATGCTTCTCGCTAAACAGCATCCTTTAAGGCCTTACCAGGCACAAATTTGGGCACCCTTTTTGCCTTGATCTTGATCTTTTCACCGGTTTGCGGATTTACCCCTTTCCTTGCCTTCCTCTTGTCTACCTTGAATGTCCCGAAACCGATCAATGTGACCTTCTGCTTTTTTTTCAGGGCCTTGGTGATGCTCGAAAAAACACAATCTACTGCTGCCTGAGCTTCTTTCTTGGTACTGACAACCTTGGCCACCTCACTTACTAAATCCCCTTTGTTCATGTTACGCCCTCCTTCTTTTGAAATGTTGAAATGAAAACACCGACCTCACTCTTAATCCCACCGCTTAATTTGAGCAACTTTCAATAAATCACAACCTTCCCGGTTGTGATGTAACACTTGCTGCTGCTTATCATAATTTCAAAAGAACTTCAATATGTTATAGGGGAGCCTCCGTTGGATCAGTCCACCCGGATCATTGATCGCGTCTCTACTATTTACCCCTGTAGAAATTAGATGAAGCCTTCCAAGGGCAAAATCTTTTGGCAATGAGCGCATACCTTTCCAGTAATAGCGCAGACGATATTTCAATTCCCATATCTTGTCAAGGACTTATATAAATATTTATGTAAGTTATTGTGGCATGAACCCTTAATTTGTAATCCTCCAGCAGTTGTGACTTCTTGGCTTCCTTTCAAAATCGGGCGGCAGCGTGGTCCTTGAGAGGTCTTCAACCTGAAATTCGTTTAGGCCGGTAAGGTCCATATTGAATTTGCGGTAATTATTGGAAAACAGAATTATTCCATCCTTTTCCAGCAGCCTTACAACAAGCCGGATCAATTTTACATGATCCTTCTGGACATCAAAGACACTCTTTAACTTCTTTGAATTTGAGAAGGTAGGAGGATCAAGGAAAATGAGATCGTACTTCTGCTTTGTACTCTTCAGCCAGTTCAAACAATCGGCATGGTGAAAAATATGCCGGTTGTAGCCGAAACCGTTCAGTGCCAGATTCCTCTTTGCCCAGCCTAAATAGACCTTGGACGCATCCACAGAAGTTGTCGATTTAGCTCCCCCTTTGGCGGCATGAACCGTCGCAGTTCCCGTATAAGCAAAGAGATTCAGGAATCTTTTCCCCTCGGCCAAATCTTTAATCATAGAGCGAGTTATCCTTTGGTCAAGAAAAAGACCGGTGTCTATGTAATCGGTAAAATTGACTAAAAATCTACAATCTTTTTCATCAACCTGGTGGAAAATCCCACCCGCTCCTTGTTTCCCGTACTGGGCCTTCCCTTTCTGGCGTCTCCGCTCTTTGAGAAAAATATTTTCTCGAGGGACGTGAAGCAGATCAGGCAGGACCCGGAGCACATCCTTCAGTCGGGCTTCCGCCTTTTCGGGATCAACCGTATCAGGGGCCTTATATTCCTGGACATGGACCCATTTTCCGTAGATATCAACGGCAACTGCATACTCAGGGAGATCCTGATCATAAACTCTGAAGCAGGTTATGTTTTCCTTTTTAAACCTTTTTTTAAGCCTTTTCAGGTTTTTCCGCAGACGATTGGCAAACATCTCCGCCGCAGGGGCAGGCTTCATCAGGGTCCCGGCCAACTCAGGCCTGAAAATGCGATGTTCCGTCTCAACAAACCATTCCGGCTCGATTCTGAAGTTCAAGAGCTTGCATTCAAGGGCCCCGTTGTAGAGAGAATATTTCTTTTCCGCCCTGAGACCCATCCCTTTTCCCATATCGACATTACCGGTAAAAAGGCTCGCTCTCCACCCCCGAAAATGCTCCTTCAGGCGCCTGCCTATGTTTGCGTAGAGAGGCCTCAACTCTTTGATTTCCCCTAATCGCTCTCCATAGGGTGGATTCAACACCACCAATCCAGGGACATCCTTCATCTTAGGATGGGGAACACAGGCGGCAAATTCCCTCCTTTCAAAATGGATAAAGCCTCTCAATCCGACTTTTTCCAGGTTGGCAACAGCGTTCTTAACTCCCTTTGAATCGGCGTCATAACCCACAATAGGTGTAAGTTTCTTCAGACCCGCCGATTTTCTCTCGTCGGCCTCTTCAAGGAGTCTTTCCCAGATTTCCGGCCGATGACCCTTCCAGTTGAGAAAACCGAAATAGTCCCGCAAAAGAGAAGGAGCAAAATCGGCGGCCATTAAGGCAGCCTCAATCGGCAGGGTTCCGGAGCCGGTCATTGGATCAATCAGGCCCCCTCCCCTTCTTGCTATCTCCGGCCAGTTAGCGCGCATCAAAATCGCGGCGGCCAGATTTTCTTTCAGGGGGGCCTCCCCCGGCTCTGTTCTGTACCCTCGTTTGTGCAGGCTTTCCCCGGAAAGATCAAGGCTGATGGTCGCTTCATCCCCAAGAAGATAGACGTTTACCCTGATATCGGGTCTCGAGCGATCCACTGAAGGTCTCTTTCCGAATTGATCGCGAAACTGGTCTACGATGGCGTCTTTTACCTTCAACGCTCCATATTGGGTGTGATAGATTTTGGAACGGGAAGAGTTAAAATCAACGGCAAGGGAACCGTTCGGATCGAGATGTTCGGTCCAGCGGATATTTTGCACCCCCTGGTACAGATCCTCCGGTGTTTCGGCCCGAAAACTCGCAATCGGCAAAAGCACCCTGTTTGCGGTCCGCAGCCACAGACAGGCCCGATAGCCCATTTCCAGGTCTCCCCGGAAAAAGGCGCCTGACCTTGACTGTTTTACCTCTCGGGCGCCGAGGCTTTTCAGTTCATTAACGAGAAGGGTTTCAACACCCTTTGGCGCAACAGCAAAAAATGTAATAGGGTTATCCATGATTGTTATCTTACCTGAAGATATCATATGCAAGACAAGCCATGAAATCAACCCTGTGTTAACAAAAACTGCGATTCAGACACATCAGGGTCGCGAGTGCGAATGTGAGCAGGCTTCGGGGTGGCAATGATGGGGGCACATCCTGGAAAGTGGGTGCCACTGGCCTCATGACAGGGATCAAGTGGGGGATTGGTATGTATTTGGACGGTTAAGGCGTTTTTGTGGTACCGGGAAAAGCCAGGGCATCTTTACTTCAACAGAATTATGAGTTAACATTACATAATAAGAAAATTACGAGCTATGGTAGGCTGACCCAAATTGAAGTCACGGCACTGGTTGGACTTGGCGTTACCTCTGCCTGGGCAGCGTAAACATGGCTTGTAGAAACTGAAACAGTAGTAAAGGAGAACAAATAATGAAACATCAAGAGGGGCACTTCAAAGGGAGTAGGGACCTGAGGATTTATTATCAGTGCTGGTTGCCGGAAATGGAACCAAAGGCTGTGCTATTGATCGTGCATGGTCTGGCAGAGCATAGTGGGAGGTATATGAACGTTGTCAATCACTTTGTCCCCTTGGGCTATGCTGTATATGGTATCGACCATGTAGGACATGGCAAATCGGATGGCCCAAGGGTGTACGTGCGGCGATTTGAGGATTTTACAGATACACTCAAGACCTTCTCCGACATGATTCGCGATTGGCAACCCGAAAAGCCAATTTTTCTAATCGGGCACAGCATGGGTGGTCTGATCAGTTCAATTTATCTCCTCGATCATCAGGATAAACTGTCAGGCGCGGTTCTCTCCGGGCCAAGTGTCAAGGTGCCGGACAACATCTCATCGGCCACCATTTTAGCGGGGAAGCTATTTTCTACTTTGATGCCCAAACTCGGATTGATTGCCTTGGATGCAGAGGGTGTGAGTCGGGATCCGGCAGTGGTGCAGGCTTATATCAACGATCCCCTGGTGTACACGGGAAAAACTACAGCGCGGCTCGCTGCTGAACTCCTCAAGGCAATGAAACGTGTCGCTGTTGACGCATCCAAGATCAGATTGCCGGTTTTGATTGTGCAAGGCGGTGAAGACAGACTGGTAGATCCGGATGGGGCTCAGATGCTTCATGATACGGTCGGCTCCGTCGATAAAACGCTAAAGATTTACGATGGCTTGTACCACGAAGTATTTAATGAACCCGAACACAGCAAGGTATTGGGCGATGTCGAAGCGTGGTTGGAATCACGACTTTCGAAACTCTAAAGAGAGGGTTTTTGATGAAGTCCCGCTAACTTGAAAGGATACGGGTAAGCTTTTCAAGATCACTGATAGGGCCTAAGGCTATCAACGTATCCCCTGCTTCAATACGTGCTTCTGAAGATGGATTAAAACGCATCTTCCCGCCTTTATCCCGGATGGCCACGATGATCACATTCATCTCCTTCCTGATCCCGGAATCGACCAATCTGACCCCATTCAGTTTTGATCTGTCTCCTACGAGCAGTTCCTCCATCTGCAACTCAATATTCTTGCCGTGAAGCGTAAACTCTATGAAATCAGTCACCGTAGGCCTTAAAATTGTATGCACCATGCGCCGGCCTCCTATCAGGTAAGGGAGCACGACTTTGCTGGCCCCTGCCCGCAGCAGCTTCCTCTCAGTATGTTCCGCATCGGCCCGGGCCAGAATGAAAAGATCGGGATTGAGTCCCCTCGCAGTCATTGTGATAAAGAGGTTGTCGGCATCCGAAAGGAGCGCTGCAACCAATCCCTTGGCCCTCTCGATTCCCGCTTCTATCAAAACATCCTCACTGGTTGCATCATCAATAATATAAGGGATATCCTGTTTCTCCAAAGGCTCCCTCGTGTCAGGCCCATAATCAATTACCATAACGGGAACCCCGTTTGCCCTCAGTTCATGTGCAATAATACTCCCGATACGTCCGTAGCCGCATATAATATAATGATTCTTGATTGATCTCAATTTTCGTCCCAATTTTCTCCTCCCTATAATAGCTCTGACTTGAAATTCGACCATCATCTGAGCCACGACTCCAAGGGTATATGCCACTACCCCCATCCCCATGAAAATGAGAAAAACGGTAAAAACCCTGCCCGGCTCTGATACTGTCCTTACCTCCCCGTACCCGACCGTAGTAATGGTAATAACAGTCATATAGAGCGCTTCCAAGGTATTCCATCCTTCTATGGCCATATATCCTGCTGTCCCGACCAAAATGACCAGAACCAACATCATGAAACTCCTGATGACATTTCTGGAGCCATAGGAAGAGACAGTTTTATCTATACTTCTTTTTAGAATCACTTTGAAACCCGTTGTTGCATTCAAAAAGCAGTCAACTGTACAGAATACTCTATCACGCGGACCTCACGACCGCAGTGAGCCCAAATCCAGGAGCTATTAACGTCTCTCACCTGTGAAAAAAGAAAAAGGGGCATAAATGCCCCCCTTACCTTTTTTGATTTCCAAACCCACCCGCCTCTCGCCTCAATCACCAATTTAATCCCCCTTCGAGTCACGAGATTATTTTAATACAAAACCTCCACAATTTTCTAAGTCCCGGGAGACGAGCTTACAGCTTCCACTGTAAACTCACTCAAATTATCCGGCAGGTTATCGAATACGATCATAAAAGGAATAGTTGCCCCTGACGATAAATTGAAATTCTTTCTTGCCATACCGTCACGATTATTCATCGCTTTCTTAACCTCCTCAAGCGGCAGAGTCTTGATCTCCTCCTTTGTGAATGTGTTACCGGCGTAAGACTGCTTAGACATAACCACCTTCCCCTTGTTATCAAGGATGTTTCCTTTTATTAGAATATAACTCCTGGGCTTTGGATATTTACTGCCAACCACTCCCCGAATCACAAAGAGACGTCCGCCCTTTTCAAAATCAACAAAAGAACCGGCCACCGAACTAAACTCAAGAAGACGGACGCCAGTATCAACCGGTCCCTTCTTCTCAGGGGCCTTCAGAAAGGAGGATACGGAATTCTCCAGGAAAGAGCTGACAGGGGAAAGAAAAGAGCGGACAGGGGTAGGAATTAACTCCGGTTTCCAATAATTAATTGCAACGACTGCACCTAAAAGCGCTAAAAGAATCACCACAAGAACGATAATAAATGCCCATTTAGAGGATTTCTCTTTGGGCAGGGCCTTTTTCTTTGATTCAGCAGCCCTTTCATGCTCATCTCTCCGATCATCTGTGTTATCCATCGCAAGAAAATCAACTGCGGGGTCATAGGTCAAACGCTCTTCTCCCCCCACCATCGTGTCTTCCATCAAATCCTGATTATCTTCAGACTCTTCCTTCATTTTTCCCGCCAATTCTCCGGCAGGCCCTTGAAAGGCATCTTTATAGACGCTATCAAGGTCTGACTCAAGATCTTCATCATTTCCTTTGACCTCAGACTCTTCAATTTTATCAAATAGCGGGACTAATTCTTCGACTATCTCCTGATCGGTCCCGCGTTTAGCGGGATCAATTGGGATCTCTGTTTCCTTTGGCTCTAAGGCACGCACCGGAGGATATGCCATAAAGGCATGCCTACAGATCGAGCACCTGACCTTAGATCCTCCCTCTTTTATTAAAGTTTCATCAATATTAAATACCGTGCGGCATTTTTCACACTGGATGTCCATGGCTTCCTCCTGCGCGATGGATATTTTTTAACACGGATAAACGGTTCAGCCCTGCCTGTGCCGGAATCACAGCAGACAGGTTTTCGGTAAACCTTTTAACCCCTGAACCCATGAACGTCTACCTAGTGTCCGAACGAAAACTGGGATTTTTTGTTCAGATCAAGGAAGACGATAATTTTAACCGCAGGAATACATTTAGTATTTCGAGGGTTAAAATTTGAGTCTGACGCAGATATGGGCGAAAAAGACAGTTTTCGTTCAGACGCCTGCCTATTCCTTGAGGACATAGATCTCTGGCAGGTAACGGTACTCCTCATTACAATCAAGCCCGTAACCGACTAAAAACCCCTCCTTGACCTGGAACCCGCAATAATCAACTGAGACCTCTCGCTCTCTTCGCTCAAGTTTGTCAATTAGGGAGCAAATACGGAGGGATTCAACCCCCCTACTTTCTAAGTTCTCTTTGATATACGCCAAGGTTAATCCGCTATCAACAATATCTTCTACCACGATGACAGGCCGCCCTTGGATGGGAAGCTCAACGTCTTTTGTCAAGTGGACAGAGCCGCTGGAATGCATGTTTGAACCATAGCTGTACGCTCTAATAAAATCCATCTTGGTTGGTATACTGATCTCTCTCATCAAATCGGCAAAGAAAAAAATCGATCCCTTGAGTATCCCAATCAAGATAGGTTCTTTCCCCGCATAATCTAAAGATATCTGAGCAGCGAGTTCCCTGACGCGCTCTTGAATGGCCACTTTTGATATAAGAATCTCTTTTTCCAAGGCCCTTTCTATACCCTTCTTGCTAAATTGAGAACGTAACCGTTCACGGGTTCAAAGGTTCAATGTTCATAGGTTCGAGGTTCAATGCAAATGCCAACCGTTGGTAGGAAAAGCTTGAGCTTTGCTTGCGACTTAGGGCCTAAAAGAAAAATCACGTCACAGCAGGTTGATTCATACTCAAAATAGCGAAATAATTCAATTGAGAGGTCCAATGAGACTTGTTTATTCCATCAGGCTTCAGCAAAAAAACAACCCTGAACCTTTGAACCCTGAACCCGTGAATATCTATATATTTGAATAACCGGTCTTTGTCAAATAGTTCACTCAGATCCCTCACCCAAGAAGGGTAACTTTTCTCTTTTTCTGTATGCAAGGGCCTGACATGAGGCGATCAGGATGTCGTTATCATCCATAACCTTTATTTCGTATGTGGCGGTTTTCTTTGAGAGATATATCTCTTTTGATTCCGCCCTGAGCCTGCGCCCAGTCTTGGCGGGATTATGAAAAACGACATTTACATTAAGGGCCACAGCCACCCTTCCATGAGAATTGCAGGAAATTTGAAAGGCTTCATCCATGAGGGAAAAAATGGCCCCCCCATGAACCATACCGAAGATATTGACATCATCATTCATAGGAACCATTTCAACAATGGCATGGCCCTCGGACAACTCAATCAACGTTAACCCTAACTTTCCGGCATAGCCTTCAGCCTTCACACTCTCAATCATTGACGAACGGATTTCTTGATCCATTATATACTCCCGAAGCCTTCTTCCCGGTGGACCTTCGCAGAAGGGAAAAAAATCGTAAAAGTAGTCCCTCCCGATACGTAACAGTCCATTTTCTCTTTGCAAAAATCGCAATTCAATATGTTGCCCGGACATATATCCTGATCAAGGGGGATATACCGGCATCTTGAGGATGTCATATGGATCTTAAAACCATAGCGCTCCGAAAAGATCTTCATGCGCAAAAGATCAGCTCCTTTGCCTCCCGCATTAAAATCAAACTCCTGCTTGGTCGAATAGTTCATGGTCTCCTGCGTCACAAAAAAGCCCTCGAAAATCCGTTTCTGATTTTCAGTGGTTATCCCGATCCCATAATCATGAACCACCAGTTCAACGCCTTTTCCCTTCTTCCGGCTGTGGATCTCTATTTTGCCTTCATCCGGCGTATTTTCTATGGCGTTCTTAACAAGGCCAACGACTAACTTTTTTAGGGCATCAGCCGATATGCAAATGGGTGGGACGGATTCAAGATAGGTTTCGAGATCGATCTTCCGGTGGGAAAAGCGTGGCTTGATCTCTTCAAGCACTCCAAGAATAAACTGATCTAAGAAGATCTCTTCGGACCGATCTTCCTTTGGACCAAAAATTTCATCAATCCGTTTTCTTATCCTATCAACAATTCTCCCTTCCCCCACCTCCTCGGCTACAAGGGCCTCAAGCTCATCTGCACATTCATCCAATAACAGTGAGAGAACACGATGTGTATCAAAATGCCGCTCCCGCATGATGTCTTCCACCTCATACTGTATATCTAATATGCGGGCAAGGTTACGTCCGGCACGGTCAATGGTGGGTTCATAGACCTCTGATGGAAGAGAAGCAAGCCTCTTTCCCAAGATGCTCAAGGAAGCTCCAAGCACTGCAAGAGGCGTCCTCAATTCGTGGGAGAGATGATTTATAACCTTGTCTTTGGCCCGGTTCAGGCTCCTAACCTCGTTGTAGGCCTCCTTTATCTCCCTTGAAACTCGAGCATTCTCAATGGAAAGGGCCACAGTCCCTGAGATCATATTCAAAAGCTCGACGTCTATCTCATCAAAGGCCCCTCGTTTTTTATTCATAACACAGAGGACCCCGACCATTTGATCACCACTTCTTAAGGGCACATTCAACAGGTTTTTAGTCTTAAATCCAACCTGTGTGTCCACTGCGGAATAGAAATCAGGGTCTTTAGATGTATCAGCAACCACGACCGGCTCGCCGGTTCGTATAACCCTCCCTGAAACACCTTTGGTGGCGGGAAAACGGACCTCCTTCAGCCTCTTCTCTATCGCCAGATCATCGTGGGCGGCGGACTTGAAAAAGAGTTCATTTTTTTCTTTATCTAAGAGTATAACCAAAGAGCCCTCAGCCTCTAAGAGTTGCTTGACCTCGGCGCTGATATATCCCAATAAATCATCCAAATCAGGATATTCAGGGAGGGCCATGCTTGTCCGCAGCAAGACCTCGTTGTTCCTCTCTATTCTTTTCTGATGAGTGATGTCTCTTAAGAGAACCAACTCCCCTGAGGGTTCACCCTCGTTCTCTGAAAAAAAAGCGGCCCTGAAGGCCACATCTAAAATCCGACCATCTTTGGTGAGTCTTTGAGTCTCATGGCGCAGTATAATTCCATCTTGGAACAGTTTTTTAATATTTTCACTCGTCTCTGCTTCTAAGCCGGGAGGAATATAAGGGATTTTCTTTCCCGCCAGTTCAGGGAGGGTCCAGCCAAAGATTTTCGTAAATGCGGGGTTGAGATAGGAAACACACCCATCTAAGGTAAACACCACTATAGGATGCGGGACAAAATCAAGGAGTGTCTTATAGCGTCTTTCTGATTCCTCAAGCGCTCTCTGAGTCCTGAATTTGTTTGTAATATCACGGGCGATACCTCGAAAACCTATGATCTTCCCATCCTGATCGGTAATCTGGTTGGCGGAAAACTCAATAATCCTCACGTCGCCTTTCTTGTCTTTGATTTTCCAAATCAGGTCTGAAAAGCCGTGACCGGTCTGATAGATCCTGTTAAAGATCTCAAACGCCTGTTTTGCATATTCCTCCGTCATAAACTTCGTAAAGTTTTGGAACTGTATCTCCTCCTTCGGATATCCAAACACCTTGCAAAGGGACTGGTTAAAGTATAGGAAATTACCATGTATATCTACCTCATAAACTCCCTCTTCAATGTTCTCTACGAAGGCCTGATAACGCTCGCTCGATACTTTATCGCAGGCAACCAAAAGGTTTTCCGCTATAGATGCATCCTCATCCGAATAAATTTGGGGTTGATCTCCCTTAGAAAATCTATTATTTTTTACAGGTTTAATATCAGAGTTAGACCTTCTCATACTTAATTTATAAGGCATAAGAAAAATATTGTCATCATAATTTTACGGCAGCCCTATCTCTGATGGAATTAGGGACTGAAATTCCAAATTCGGAAGCTCGGCAGCAGAATTTCTTGAATCGCCAAGGGCTTTATAATATAATAAAAAAGCCCACACGGGGTAAAAATAAAAAAATGGCAAAATCAGAAAAAATACCCGATGCCACTATTACCAGGCTCTCAATCTATTACAGGCAGCTTGAGCTGTTAGAATTCGATGGATATCGTATGGTTTCTTCGGATAAACTGGCATGGTTATGCCAAGGTAATCCGGCTCAGGTGAGAAAAGACCTTGGATATTTCGGCGAATTCGGTGTTAGAGGCGTAGGCTACGACGTCATAGATCTTCAGGCCCAGATCAAGAAAATCTTGGCTATAAACCGCGACTGGAATCTTGGTATTGTGGGTATCGGGAATTTAGGGTCAGCCCTTTTGCAACACCACAATTTATCTGCAAGAGGCTTCAAATGCGTGGCCGCCTTTGACAATGCCCCTGACAAAATCGGAAAAGTTCTTCCCTCTGGTCTTAAAGTGAGGGATATCAGGGGATTAGATTCGGCAATCGAAGAATTTGATATAGAGATTGGTGTTATCACGACACCCCCCTCTGCGGCTCAAGCGGTCGCAAATCTTTTTCTGAAAGCCAATGTAAATGCCATTCTAAATTTCTCCCCCACAAGGATCAGTGTTCCTGAATGCTGTTTGGTTCAAAACATTGATTTTACAGTAATGTTGGACATACTTAGCTACAAACTGGATCATGACATAGTGAATTAGCATTATGAGTATGAAAACAATCTAATGCCCGGTGAAAAGACCAAAATCGTTGAGATCTTCACAGATGGGGCGTGCAGTGGCAATCCAGGCCCGGGCGGTTACGGGTCCTTACTGAGATACGGCGAGATCACAAAGGAAATCTCCGGGTGCGCGCTCGACACCACCAACAATCGTATGGAAATGATGGCCGTTATTGAGGCCCTCCGGCAGCTCAAACGATCGTGCAAGGTGAATCTCTACACCGACTCAAAATATGTAATGAAAGGAATCACAGAATGGGTACCCCGATGGATCAGGCGTAATTGGGTAAATTCCAAGAAAAGGCCTGTGATGAATAGAGATCTTTGGGAAGAAATCTTAGAATTAAGCAAACCTCACCAGATCGAGTGGAATTGGGTAAAAGGTCATCACGGACATCCGGAAAATGAGCGTTGCGACCGATTGGCCAGAAATGCCTTAATGGAGTGCAAAAAGGCTTCTTGTCTCCAACACCGCAAAATGACAAAGGAGAATTCCTTAAGAACACCGAATGAATTCTTCAAGGAGGTTTAGATGAAATGCCCTAAATGCAATTTCATAAGCTTTGACTACAATGATGCCTGTCCAAAATGTGGAAAGGACCTCACCCATGAGAGGGATCTGATGGGTCTCCCTTCCTACAAGCCAAAATCCCTCTCTCTGCTGGCCCCTTTGAATACATACAGTGTGGTTCCGGGTAATACGACAGAAAATGCTCAGGGCCAATTGCCAATGGAGCCAATTGATGCCGTCCCTGAGGAATTATTGATTTCCCTTGACGACCTTTCCGAGGATGAACCTCTACCAATACAAATCGAATCTGACCCCACACAAGCGGAATCGCAACAGAAAATAGACGAGGAGATTATTCTTGACCTGAGCCTCCCCAATGCTGAAGATACCAAATCCAAAAAAGATGACTCTTGGGAGCCCGAGACCTTAGAGGAGAAAATGGCCGATATGAAGTTTGATGACGCATCAAAAAAAGCACCGGATCTCTTTGTGGGAGAAGAAGCCCTCGGTGAAGCAAAAGGAGAGGATACCATGTTCGAATTAGAGATTGAACCTCTGGAATTTGATCTTGAGCTGGACGAACCCGACGAAAAAACATCTTGATCTGAATTTGGCCTTGACCTTCCGACAGGCCACTGCTATACTGTAATTCAATGTCGTGCCGAGATAGCTCAGTCGGTAGAGCAGGGGACTGAAAATCCCCGTGTCCCCAGTTCAATTCTGGGTCTCGGCACCAGTAAAATCAAGGGCTTACGGGAGCTTCCTGTAAGTCCTTTTTTTAGTTCCATTTAATCCCTGTTGTGCCAGTATCAGTCATGATTATAAAAAGTCGAATCCAATTTGACAGAAAGTGTTTTTTTCATTTGCCGCCTCCTTAATACCATTTAAGATAATTGTATTACATTAGTTGGATTGTGTCAGCTCAAAAGATCTATTTGTGAACGCGATTAATTCCATCGATTTGAGTTTTTTCCTCTCATAACCTCTTTTTATTCCATAGAACTGACGCATAAACTCAAATTTTCTCCAGAAAGCGCTTTGTTTATGTTTAATTAACCTAAATGGTGCTTGAGCTGCCACCATCTGAACGATTTTTTGAGTTTATGCGGAGGTTCCATAGATCAATTTCAATCGTTGAGATTTTTGCTTGCCCAGTGTGCCCTGCCCGTTCAATTCGAAGACCATATTATCAGGGGTTGAACCGGGTATCTTTCAGGTGTTCAACCGAGGTTAGATCACAGTTTCTCCATTCAACCTGGACGCCTTCACCAATCCTTAAACGTCAAAGAATTGACTCCGCACCCTGTTTCGGTCATCCACGAAAATCTATCTCACTGAATTAATTAATGAAAAAGTTACATGAGAGTTTGGCATGGTCTTTGCTCTATTTCAAGTTGAAGTTGTAGTTGAACGAAGTACATCGATTGTGTTTGATCCTTAGATTACGCAGATTACCCCAGTACCATCTGCCGGAGCTACGGGGCAGACGCGGATTACATTAAGGGCTATCAGAAGCGGAAAGATCCGGAACAGCTTGGAATTGCAGCTTGTTATGACATGAGAGCAGGTGTAACTCAAAGGGCGGAGCTTTGCAAAGGGGGGAAACGCAGATCAATTTTATTGCTTCCTCAGAAGCCGAATGGTTCAACACAAAATTTGATCCCGTAAATCATGTTTATCCTGTCAAAATTAAAGGCCATATGAATTTCCAGGAACAAACCATAACTATCCAGCAGGTCAGCCAAAGGCACGATGTGCCTAAACCAACGCTCAGATTCTGGGAAAAAGAGTTCGAAGGCATATTAGTCCCTTTGAGGACCAGTGGCGGGCAGAGGCGCTATGCCCCAGAGCATGTCTCCGTTATTGAGGAGATAAAACTGCTGAAAAAGGCGGGGTTGAGCCTGATCGAAATCAAGGGAAAGTTGGGAAAAGGACAGATGTCAGGAGTCGGAAGTCACGGGTCCGCAGCTGAAAGAACAGACGGGATTAGTCTTCTCGCCGAGAGAGTGGCGGAGGTTGTTAAGATGGAAGTCCTTAGATTCTTCAAGATGGGAGAGGGATGAACCATGACATCTCTCCCTAACAATCAAGAAATTCGGGTGCGTCAGGCGGAAGTTTGGACAAAACATAATCAAGTCCTATATTCAGAACTCAATACCAAATCTAACTTTGACCGCGAACCAGTACATAAGGTCAGAAGGTAACTATGTCCCTCATTATGGAGTGAACCAAT
>Ga0307425_1000186_pt1 | contig 38496 bp, 52 predicted proteins | sample SalMarWE160330MG_FD_202152 | JGI IMG/M metagenome (GOLD analysis project Ga0307425, IMG submission 202152) | Salt marsh sediment microbial communities from the Plum Island Ecosystem LTER, Massachusetts, United States - WE1603-30 | ecosystem: Environmental > Aquatic > Marine > Intertidal zone >... | reverse complement strand
ATCGCCGATATTGACAATTCTGAGAATATTCTGCCACAGCACGTAAGTGAAGCCATCCAGTACCGAAGTTTAGATCGCGAATTGTGGAAACATTAGACCTCAGAGTACCTTTTCACAATAACTTGCATTTTTATCCTTAAAAAAATATATTTGATGCTCGGTTTTTGCATAATTGGGCGGACGCCGGAGTTGGAGAGCCGGGGCGGACTGTAAATCCGTTGGCGAATGCCTTTGGGGGTTCGAATCCCTCGCCGCCCACGGAATTTTTAAATAGAGTAAAAATTTTTTTAGCGTAGTCTTCTAATTCTTGATATCACAACTGAATAGATATTTTATTTATTAGCGTTAAGGTTAATTTAGTTACGCATTATTTTTAAAATCAATTAACCTTTTGATTGCTATGTTCTTTTGTTTTAATTAAGGCGGGAGTAACTCAGTTGGCTAGAGTCACAGCCTTCCAAGCTGTTGGTCGCGGGTTCGAGTCCCGTCTCCCGCTCTACACATCTGCTGACGTAGCTCAGTTGGTAGAGCACATCCTTGGTAAGGATGAGGTCACCGGTTCAATCCCGGTCGTCAGCTCAAAGAAAAATATTTTAGGAGTAGGTAATGGCAAAGAGTAATATAAGACAAATAATAACACTGGAAAGTACTGCTGGTACAGGATACAGGTATACCACTACAAAAAATAAAAGAACTCATCCTAGCAGAGTTGAGTATAAAAAGTACGATCCCGTTGCTCGCAAGCATGTAATATTTAAAGAAACTAAATAATACGTCAGTAGCTCAATTGGCTAGAGCAGCGGTCTCCAAAACCGCAGGTTGGGGGTTCGAGTCCCTCCTGACGTGCAACCATTAAGAGTGATAGTGATATGAAAGAAAAAATAATAAAGTTTTTTGAAGATGTAATGAAAGAGATGAGAAAAGTAACCTGGCCTACAAAAGCCGAACTTTTTGAGTCTACTAAAGTTGTAATTGTTGTTTGTATTATTCTGGCTGGATTTACCTATGTCATTGATATGATTATTAACCAGGTTATGAAAGGAATATTTTAGGTTTTTGTAATGGAAGCAAAATGGTATGTCGTCCGTACTTTTTCAGGACACGAAAATAAGGTTAAGCAATTTTTAGAAACTGAAATTCAGGATAATGAGCAGCTAAAATCTAAAATAAAAGAAATTCTCGTTCCGACTGAAAAAGTATTTGAAGTTAAAGATGGAAAGAAACGCAGCAAAACAAAAAACTTTTTTCCGGGTTACATTTTAGTTCAGGCAGAACTTGATAACCAGGTAAAGGAATTTATACTAAGAACACAATCAGTTATGGGATTTTTAGGAACTGGCAAAGTTCCAAATCCTCTTCAACCGGAAGAAGTTAGACGGATTGTTGGCAGAATTACTCAGAATGAAAGTACCGAAAGAATGGAAACCATTTTCAGAAATGGTGATCTGGTAAAAATAATTGATGGTCCATTCAACAATTTTAGTGGAACAGTTCAGGAAGTGAACGAAGAAAAAATGAAAATGAAAGTAATGGTTTCAATTTTTGGTAGAAAAACTCCGGTTGAAATTGATTTCGTTCAGGCAGAATTAGAAAAATAATTTTATTCGATTAAGGTAATAACAATGGCAAAAAAAATTGATAGTTTCATAAAATTACAAATACCTGCTGGTAAAGCTAATCCATCTCCACCGGTCGGACCTGCCCTTGGGCAAAAGGGTGTTAATATTATGGAGTTCTGTAAACAGTTTAATAGTAGGACCCAGGATAAAGATGGAATGATAATTCCGGTAGTAATAACCGTGTATTCAGATAAGTCATTTACTTTTATTACAAAAACTCCTCCAGCCGCGGTTCTTTTAAAAAAATTGACTAAGGTTGAAAAAGGTTCACCGGAGTCAAACAGAACCAAAGTTGGAAAAGTATCTAAAGCACAGCTTAAAGAGATTGCTGAAATAAAAATGAAAGACTTAAATGCATTTGATCTTGATCATGCAATGAGTATGGTCGCAGGAACAGCTAGAAGTATGGGATTAACTGTAGAAGACTAAGAAAATTAATTATAGATTTTATTTATTGTCGGATTAATTATGAAAATTACAAAAAGAAAAAAAGAATTACAGTCAAAAGTAGAAACCAATAAAGAATACACCCTGCAAGAAGCAGTCACATTATTAAAGGAATCCTCTAAAGTCAAGTTTACTGAATCTCTTGATTGCGCTATGCGTCTGGGAGTTGATCCAAGGCAGGCAGATCAGATGTTAAGAGGCACAGTATCTCTTCCGCACGGTACAGGAAAGCGGGTAAGTGTCCTTGTAATTTCAAAAGCTGCCAAGGTTCAGGAAGCGCTGGATGCCGGTGCAGATTATGCAGGATTTGAAGAATACCTTGAGAAGATAAAAGGTGGCTGGACAGATGTTGATGTTATCATTGCTACTCCAGATTCCATGAGCGAGTTGGGCAGACTTGGTAAAATTTTAGGACCTAAAGGTTTAATGCCGAATCCTAAAAGTGGAACTGTTACTCAGGATGTAGCTCAAGCTGTTAAGGAAATCAAAGCAGGGAAAATAGAATTTAGAGTGGAGAAGACTGGTATTGTTCACTCTTCAGTTGGCAAATTGAATTTTGAAGCAGATAAACTTGTAGAAAATGCAAGAGCTTTTATTAATACAATTATTAAGATGAAACCTTCTTCTGCTAAAGGACAATATGTTAAGAGTTTGTACTTGTCCAGTACTATGGGACCAGGACTAAGAATTTCTAAAGAAGAATATGCAACCCGCGTAGGGTAATTAAATTTTACGCACTCAAAAAATAAATGCTTCTAACCGACACGTTAATTAAAATGTGAAACGGGAGTAAAATGAACAGAAACGAAAAATCAGAAATAATTTCTGAAATAAAAGAACTCCTTGAGAGTTCAACCGCAATTTACCTGACCGACTACAGAGGGATTAATGTCGAAGATGTTAGTGAACTTCGAAATCAATTCCGAAATGAAGGTGTTCGTTATAAGGTATTTAAAAATACACTTGTTAAAAGAGCACTCGATGAAGCCGGGAAATACGAAAAGATTGCGGATCATTTGACTGGTATGACAGGATTTGCTTTTGCTTCTACAAATCCTCTTGCACCGGCAAAAATTATCAATAAATATTTTAGTGATAAAGAAAAGTTATCTCTTAAAGCCTGTTATGTTGAAGGAGAGTATTTCGATGGTACCCAATTAAAAACATTGGCGACTCTTCCTTCTAAGAATGAATTAATAGCAGGAATACTTGGCTCAATCAATTCTCCGATATCGGGAATAGCTGGAGCAATAAATGCTGTCTTTAGAGATCTTGTAAGTGTTGTAGATCAGATTTCTCAAAGACAAGCAGCATAATTTTTAATAAGCAAATTAAATCAGGAGTAAAAAATGGCTGAAAAAGTAACTCAAGCATTAGAATTAATAAAAGGGATGTCCCTTATGGAAGCTGCAGAGCTTAAAAAAGCTCTTGAAGATGAATTTGGAGTGACGGCTGCCGCACCAATAATGATGGCTGGACCAATGGCTGGCGGCGGCGGAGATGCTGCAGCTGTTGAAGAAAAAACTGAGTTTGATGTTGTTCTGCAATCTGCTGGTGAAAAGAAAATTAATGTAATTAAAGTAGTGAGAGCGCACACAGGTTTAGGTTTAAAGGAAGCCAAGGACCTTGTAGATGGAGCACCAAACACGGTTAAAGAGGGCATCTCAAAAGATGAAGCTGAAAAGCTTAAAAAAGAATTTGAAGACGCCGGCGCTACGGTAACACTGAAATAATCAATTCTTAACCGATATTTAAGCCTTTTTGTAAAGAGTGATAAGACGGTTTTCCGTCCTATCGCTTTTTGCGTTTAGGGTATTGCAATTTTATGCTTAGAAAAACAAAGTTTTTTAACAAAAGGAGAAGGATAATTGAATAAAGATCGTATTTCCTTTGGAACTATAAAATCAGTTATGGATGTACCTGATTTACTAAACATCCAAACCGATACTTTCGAAGATTTTATTCAACTCAGGAAACTCCCTGAGGAAAGAGAAAATAAAGGTCTTCAAAAAGTATTCGTTGATAACTTTCCGATTTTCGATAATAAAGAAAATTACCGGCTGGATTTTATTAATTACGCTGTTGAGAAAGCCAGATTTTCAGTCGAAGAATGTATGGAAAGAGGACTGACCTTTGCCGCACCTCTTAAAGCAAAGTTAAGGTTATCTGCTAAGGATCCGGATACAGAAGAGTTTGTTAATAGTGTAGAACAGGAAGTATATCTTGGCAGCGTGCCTTTCATGACTGAAAAAGGAACATTTGTGATTAATGGTGCCGAAAGAGTTGTTGTATCTCAGCTGCACAGGTCACCGGGTGTTGCTTTCTCAGAAACACTTCATCCTAACGGAACTCCTATTTATTCTGCAAGAATAATTCCGTTACGTGGTTCCTGGGTAGAGTTTGCTACCGATATCAATTATGTTTTGTATGTATATATCGATCGAAGAAAGAAATTTCCAGCAACAACTCTCCTTCGCGCTCTTGGTTATACGAGCAACGACGAAATCTTAAATCTTTTTAATCTCGTTGAAGAAGTTAACGTAAATAAAGTTGATTTGAGTTCTTATTTAGGAAGAGCCATAGCTAGTGACGTTTTTGATATGTCGACCGGTGAAATTTTTCTAAGCGGTGGAAGCCTGCTAACTGAAGATGATCTTGATAGACTTGGAGAAGCTGAAATAGAAAGTATCAGGTTTCTCTCGCGAGATACTTCTCCTGAACAGGATCTAATAGTAAATACTTTAAGAAAAGATGCATCACAGTCTAAAGAAGAAGCTCTGTTTGCAATATACAGACAACTCAGGTCAGGTGAAGCACCTGACATGGAAACCGCTGAAGCACTGATTGAAAAGCTTTTCTTCAATGATAAAAGATATGACCTTGGCGATGTTGGTCGTCATCGTATGAATGATAAACTTAAGTTAAATATTCCTGAAACTACCACAGTTCTCACCATTCAGGACATTATTGAAATAATAAAATATATGATTAAGCTTAAGAACGGAAATGAACCGATTGACGATATTGATCATTTGGGTAACCGAAGAATAAAAACTGTTGGTGAGCAGCTTAGTCAGCAGTTTAATATTGGTATGGCGCGTATGGCAAGAACCATCAAAGAGAGAATGAATATGCGTGATACAGAAAACTTTACTCCACAGGATCTTGTGAACGCACGTACGATAACCAGTGTTATTAATGCATTTTTTGGAACTAACCAGCTTTCTCAGTTTATGGATCAGACCAACCCATTGGCTGAACTTACGCATAAACGAAGGATGTCTGCTTTAGGCCCAGGAGGTTTAACCAGAGAAAGAGCTGGTTTTGAAGTGAGAGATGTGCACTATACACATTATGGACGTCTCTGTCCAATTGAAACTCCTGAAGGACCAAATATAGGTTTGATCTCATCGTTAACAATTTTTGCTCGTGTAAACAGGTATGGATTTCTTGAAACTCCATACAGAAAAGTTAATAAAGGAAAAGTTACAAAGGATGTAGAGTTTCTTAGTGCACAGCAGGAAGACATTTATACAATTGCACAGGCTAACGCATTATTAGATGATCAATCTCGATTTGTTAGAGAAAGAGTAAAGTCTCGTTTAAAAGGTGAATTTCCAATTGTATCTCCTGAGCAGGTACAGTATATGGATGTCGCCCCAGCACAAATAGTTAGCCCAGCTGCTGCGTTAATACCATTTCTTGAACACGACGATGCTAACAGGGCGCTCATGGGTTCAAATATGCAGCGCCAAGCTGTTCCCCTTCTTAAACCTAAAACTCCAATTGTTGGAACCGGGATGGAAGGAAGAGTTGCACGCGACTCGCGATCAATAATCGTTGCCGAGAACAGTGGTGTAGTTGAATATGTTGATTCAACAAAAATTATTATTCGATATGATATTAATCCTAATAGTATCGAAGCAATCACATCATTTAATGATGTAAGAAGAGTAACTTATAATCTGATGAAGTTTCATGGCACAAACCAGGAGACATGTATTAATCAGAAACCATATGTTACTGAAGGTCAGAAAATCGGGGAAGGTGATGTTCTTGCAGATGGTCAGTCTACAGAACAAGGTGAGTTAGCGCTTGGTAGAAACGTTTTAGTAGCGTTTATGCCCTGGCGTGGTTATAACTTTGAAGATGCAATTATTCTGAGCGAAAGACTTGTTAAGGATGATGACTTTACATCGATTCACATTGAAGAATTTGAATTACAGGTTCGGGAAACTAAACGAGGTGAAGAAGAACTCACCAGAGAAATTCCGAATGTCAGCGAAGAAGCTGTTAAAAATCTGGATGAATATGGTATAGTCAGAGAAGGTGCAGAAGTTAAGGAGGGTGACATACTTATTGGAAAGATTACTCCTAAAGGTGAAACTGATCCGACACCTGAAGAAAAATTGCTAAGAGCTATTTTCGGAGACAAAGCCGGGGATGTAAAAGATGCTTCTCTGAAGGCACCTCCCGGATTAAGAGGAATTGTTATTAAAACGCGTCTCTTCAGTAGAAAGAAGAGAGATACGGAATCAAAGAAATCGGAAAAAGCTATGCTTGATGCCTTAGAGCACGAGAATAACAATCGGTTAAAAGAACATTATGCAAAGTTGATTGAAAAATTAACTAAACTATGTGAAGGATTGGTAACTACAGGTATAAGAGACTTAGATGGATCAATCACATTAAGAAGTGGTACCACAATAAAAGATTCTACTTTCTCTTCAATAGAAGATGTAACAAAGCTCGATTACACACTTGACTGGTTCGATAGTAAAAAGACCAATCAACATGTAAAAACCTTATATACCAATTATTTTGACAAAGCTGCAGAAATTGGTGAAGACTACAAACGAGAGAAAATTAAAATTGCAAGTGGTGATGAACTACCACCCGGAATAGTTCAACTTGCAAAAGTTTACGTTGCAAAGAAAAGAAAAGTTTCTGTTGGCGATAAAATGGCTGGAAGACATGGGAACAAAGGTGTTGTTGCAAAAGTTGTTCCTATTGAAGATATGCCTTTCTTGCCAGATGGAACCCCGGTTGATATAATACTTAATCCGTTAGGTGTTCCTTCAAGAATGAACCTTGGACAACTTTATGAAACAGCTCTGGGATGGGTTGGAGAAAAACTTGGAGTAAAATTTGCGACTCCTATTTTTGACGGAGCTAAAGTTGAAGACGTTGAAGAATGGCTTACCAAAGCAGGATTGGAATTAGGTTCAAAAACAGATATGTATGACGGACGCTCCGGTGATAAGTTTCATCAAAAAGTAACCTGCGGATACATTTATATGATGAAATTGAGCCACCTTGTTGACGATAAAATTCACGCCCGTTCAATTGGACCCTACTCATTAATTACACAGCAGCCGCTAGGTGGTAAAGCCCAATTTGGTGGTCAGCGATTCGGAGAAATGGAAGTCTGGGCGCTTGAAGGATACGGAGCTGCTTATACATTACAAGAAATTTTAACTATAAAGAGTGATGATGTGGCAGGAAGAGCGAAGGCTTATGAAGCAATCGTAAAAGGTGATAACCTATTGCAGCCAAATATTCCTGAATCATTCAATGTGTTGATTAAAGAACTTCAAGGTTTGGGACTCGATATTACGATTAATTAATTCATTAATTAAGAAAATTTTTAATAGAACTTAGGAGATAAAATATGGCTTTCAGAATCCAAGAACATGCAATGATGGATATAGACAGCATTACGATTAGTCTTGCAAGCCCCGATGATATATTATCAAGATCTTATGGAGAGGTAACTAAGCCTGAAACTATTAATTACAGATCATTCCGTCCGGAAAAAGATGGATTGTTTTGTGAAAAAATATTTGGTCCGACACGCGATTGGGAATGTTTTTGCGGGAAGTACAAAAGAATAAGATACAAAGGAATTATTTGCGATCGGTGTGGTGTTGAGGTAACCCAAAAAAGTGTTCGTCGTGAAAGAATGGGACATATTGGTCTTGCTGTTCCGGTTGTTCATATCTGGTTTTTCCGTGCACAGCCTTCAAAAATAGGAAACATAATTGGGCTAAGCCTTAAAGAGCTGGAAAAAGTGATCTATTATGAGTCTTATATAGTTCTTAATCCAGGTCCAACAGGATTGAAAAAAGGGGATCTTATTTCTGAAGATCAATACTTTGAGGTGATGAGTTCTTTAGCTGCAGAGAATCAAAGATTTGAGGATACACATCCAGATAAATTTGTTGCAAAAATTGGGGGCGATGCTGTAAAAACGATTCTGAAAAATACAGATGTTGAAAAACTCTCTGATGAATTACGTGAGCAGGTTAAAGTTGAAACTTCACAACAAAAGAAAGCTGATCTTTTAAAAAGATTAAGAGTAATAGAAGCATTTAAAAGCGAAAATATAAAAGTTGAGAATAAGCCCGAATGGATGGTATTGAATTACATACCTGTTATTCCTCCGGAACTAAGACCTCTCGTTCCTTTGGAAGGTGGAAGGTTCGCAACAAGCGATTTGAATGATCTTTATAGAAGAGTGATTATTCGTAATAACAGATTAAAAAGATTAATTGATATTAAGGCGCCGGAAGTAATTCTTCGAAATGAAAAGAGAATGCTTCAGGAAGCTGTTGATGCACTTTTTGATAATTCACGCAGAGGAAGTGCGGTAAGAAGTGATAATAATCGTCCATTAAAATCTTTAAGTGATATGCTTAAAGGTAAGCAAGGAAGATTTCGCCAGAACTTATTAGGTAAAAGAGTTGATTACTCTGCGCGTTCAGTTATTGTTGTTGGTCCCGAACTTAAACTGCATCAATGCGGTCTTCCAAAAGATTTAGCAGTAGAATTGTTTAAACCTTTTCTAATAAGAAAACTTATTGAGAGAGGACATAACAAAACAGTTAAGAGTGCTAGAAAAGTAGTTGATAGAAAAGATCCTATGATATGGGATATACTTGAGAAAATAATTCAGGCTCATCCGGTTCTGCTTAATAGAGCTCCAACATTGCACAGGTTAGGTATTCAGGCTTTTCAGCCAATACTTATTGATGAAAAAGCCATTCAGCTGCATCCTATGGTATGTACTGCGTTTAATGCTGACTTCGATGGTGACCAGATGGCTGTCCATTTACCGCTATCATACGAAGCACAATTAGAAGCTTCATTGCTAATGCTCAGCAGTCATAATATTCTTTCTCCTCAAAATGGAAGCCCTATTGTTGTACCTACTCAGGATATAGTTCTTGGATGTTATTACCTTACAAAACTTAGAGAAGATGATATAGGCGAGGGGATGGTTTTCTATTCTCCTGAAGAAGTAATTATCGCAAACGATAATAAGATGGTTGGCTTGCACGCTAAGATTAAAGTTAAAATCGATGATAAATTTATAGAGACTACCACCGGCAGGGTAATTTTTAATCAAATCCTTCCGAAAGAAATGGGTTATATAAATCAATTGCTTATCAAGAAAGTATTCGGTGGTATCATTGGCAAAATGTATATCCAGCTTGGTAACAAAGTCACAGCAAAGTTTCTTGATGATCTGAAGGACCTTGGATTCAAATATTCCAGTGAGGGTGGTTTATCAGTTAGCTACGCAGATATGATTGTACCGGAAGAAAAAGAAAATCTTATTGCCAAAGCAAATAAAAAGGTTGATGGTATTCTTAACGAGCATGAACAAGGTGTCATTACTGATGCGGAAAGATATAATAAAATAATTGACGTTTGGACACATACAACTAATGATGTTGCGCGCGCACTTATGGAAAAAATAAAACGTGCTGAAGCCGGATTTAACTCCCTTCATATGATGGTTGATTCAGGTGCGAGAGGGTCTCAGGAGCAAGTAAGACAGCTTGCTGGTATGAGAGGATTAATGATGAAACCTCAAAAAACATTATCAGGTCAAGCGGGAGAAATTATCGAGAACCCGATAGTAGCAAACTTTAAAGAAGGCTTAACGGTTCTTGAATATTTTATTTCAACTCATGGTGCAAGAAAAGGATTGGCTGATACTGCTTTAAAAACGGCGGATGCAGGTTATTTAACAAGAAGGTTAGTAGATGTTTCTCAGGATGTTATTATCACTGAGATCGACTGTGGTACAATTCTCGGAATAGAAATAAAAGCTCTTAAGGATGTTGAACAGGAAAGAGAACCATTATCAGAACGCATAATAGGAAGAGTTGTGCAGGAAGATGTTTATCATCCGATTACTGAAGAACTTATAGTTGAAGCAGGAGACATTGTTACTGAGGAAGTTGCAGAGAAAATTGAAGATGCCAATATAGATTCTGTATATATAAGAACAGTTTTGACTTGTGAATCTAAAAAAGGTGTCTGTGCTAAATGTTATGGTAGAAACCTTACAACCGGTAAACTTGTCGAAGTTGGTGAAGCGGTTGGAATTGTTGCAGCACAATCAATTGGTGAGCCCGGCACACAGCTAACATTAAGAACTTTCCACCTTGGTGGTACTTCATCGAGAATCGCAACTCAATCACAGGTTGAAACAAATATTGAAGGTACCATAAAATTTGAAAAATTAGTTTATGTTGAAAAGACCGTTCAAGATCCTTTTGGCGGACCTGATGTTAAAGGAAAAGTTGTTACTGGTCGAAGAGGTGCACTTAGTATTTATGATGAGAATAACCGTCAGCTTAAGAAATACGATGTTCCCTATGGTGCAGAATTAACAGTTGATGACGGTCAGAAAGTAACAAAAAATATTGCGCTTTACCACCACGATCCTTACAACGCTTTAATAATTTCGGATATTTCAGGAAAAGTTGGTTTTGTAGATCTGATTGACGGATCAACTTTAAAGCAGGTTACTGATGAGCAGACCGGACACGTTCAAAAGGTTGTTATCGATTCGAAAGATAAAACGCTAACACCGAGTATAGTAATTGTTGCAGAATCCGGAGACAAAAAATCGTTTAATCTACCAACCAGATCATATCTTGCTGTTGAAGAGGGCGAATCGATTACAGCAGGCACTGTGCTGGCGAAAATATCAAAACAGGCAACAAAGACAAGAGATATTACAGGTGGTCTACCAAGAGTTACTGAACTTTTTGAAGCAAGAAGTCCTCAGGATCCGGCGATAGTTTCCGATATTGAGGGTATTGTAAAATTTGGTGGAAGAAAGAAAGGTTCGAGGGAAATATCAGTTGTTGCTTATGATGAATCTGATGAGAAAAAATATGCAGTTCCTTTAGGAAAACATACTCTTGTTCAGGAAGGCGATGATATTCCAGCTGGTGAAAAAATCACAGATGGACCTATGAATCCTCATGATATTTTAAGGATAAAAGGAACCAGCGCTGTCCAGGAATATTTGGTTAATGAAATTCAGGATGTGTATCGTCTTCAAGGTGTAAAAATCAATGATAAACATATAGAAGTAATAGTAAGACAAATGCTTCAGAAAGTCAGAGTCGTATCACCGGGTGATACAAGATTCTTAGAAGAAGATTTGGTAGATAGAATTGAGTTTCTCGAGGAAAATAATGAGATATCAGGAATGGCTGTTGTTGAAGATAAAGGTGACTCCAGATTTAAAAACGGTCAAATCGTTCCAAAGTCCAAAATAAGAGAGCTAAACACTGACTTGAAAAAGAGAGAGAAAAAAGTGATTGAAGCAAGAGATGCAATGCCTGCTACTTTTGAGCATGTTCTTTTAGGAATTACTCAAGCTGCATTGTCAACTGAAAGCTTTTTATCGGCTGCTTCTTTCCAGGAAACAACGAAGGTTTTAGCTAATGCTTCAATACAAGCAAAAATTGACCGTCTTGTTGGACTTAAAGAAAATATTGTGATGGGTCACTTAATCCCTGCTGGTACCGGATTAAAGAAATACAGAAAGGTTACTCTGCTGAATGAAGCGGAGACCCCGGTTGAGGTAAAAGAAGAAGAGTTAAAAGTCGAAGAAAATAAAGTCTAAAATTAAGCTTAAGACCTCAAATTTCTTGACTTAATTGTTATCAACAGGTATATTTGAAATCTGAATTTTTTTATTTGAATTAAACTTAGGAGAATAGGTTGCCGACAATCAATCAGCTTGTCAGAAAAGGACGAGTACAGATATTATCTAAAAATAAAGCCCCGGCATTAAGCGCTTGTCCGCAAAAGCGGGGAGTTTGTACTCGGGTATATACAACTACTCCTAAGAAACCTAATTCTGCCTTAAGAAAAGTAGCTAGAGTTAGGTTGACAAATCATATGGAAGTTACAGCTTATATACCTGGCGAAGGTCACAATTTGCAAGAACATTCCATAGTCCTTATAAGGGGCGGTAGAGTTAAAGATTTACCTGGTGTGAGGTATCATATTATACGTGGTACACTAGATACGAGTGGAGTTGAAGAACGAAAAAAAGGAAGATCAAAATACGGAGCTAAAAAACCAAAGTCTTAATTACTTATGAGAAAAAGAAGAGCAGAAAAAAGGTTCATAAAACCCGATCCTAAGTTCAATGATACAACTGTTGCAAAATTTGTAAATGTGTTAATGAATGAGGGTAAGAAATCAGCCGCAAGAAAAATTGTTTATAATGCGTTTGAAATTATTGAAGGTAAAACTAAAAAACCAGGTTTAGAAATTTTTAAGCTGGCACTTTCTAATGTTCAACCTATAATTGAGGTGAGAAGTCGAAGAGTGGGTGGTGCTACCTATCAGGTTCCCAGTGAGGTAAGACCTGAAAGACGAAACGCTCTGGCAATGCGATGGCTAAAAACTTATGCAAGTCAGCGTGGCGAAAAAACAATGGCACAAAAGCTAGCTCAGGAATTGATAGCTGCATCAAACAACGAAGGTTCTGCAGTCAAAAAGAAAGATGATACACATAAAATGGCAGAAGCAAACAAAGCTTTTGCCCACTTTAAGTGGTAAGGATTATTAGAAGATATAAATGGCACAGAAAATTAACATAGAACGAGTAAGAAATATTGGGATTATGGCACATATTGATGCCGGTAAAACCACTACAACTGAACGGATACTATTTTACACAGGTAAAGTGCATCGTTTGGGTGAAGTTCATGATGGTGCTGCCGTTATGGATTGGATGGAACAGGAAAAGGAACGTGGTATTACAATCACCAGTGCTGCCACAACTTGCTATTGGAATGATCATCAGATAAATATTATTGATACACCGGGACACGTTGATTTTACAGTTGAGGTTGAAAGATCTTTAAGAGTCTTAGATGGAGCAGTTGCTCTGTTTTGCGCTGTTGGTGGTGTAGAACCACAATCGGAAACAGTCTGGAGACAGGCAGATAAATACAATGTTCCGCGAATAGCGTTTATCAATAAGATGGATAGAGTTGGAGCAGATTTCTATAATGCAGTTCAAATGATGAAAGACAGGCTTAGCGCAAACGCTGTTCCGATTAATTTGCCAATTGGTGAAGGAGATCTTTTTTCTGGTGTTATAGATTTAATTCAGTTTAAAGCAAGGATGTATCACGACGAAACCTTTGGCGCAACCTTCGATGAAATTCCTATACCTCAGGATTTGATGGATTTAGCAAATAAATACAGGACAAAAATGCTTGAGGCTGTATCCGATGTAGATGATACGCTGTTGGAAAAATATCTTGAAGGAAAAGAAATTACAGCCGACGAGATAATTGCTGTACTCCGGAAGGCGACAATTGAATCTAAAATAATTCCGGTAGTTTGCGGCTCAGCTTTTAAGAATAAAGGTGTTCAGAAACTGCTTGATTATGTTGTTGATTTGCTACCGTCACCTTTTGATTTTAAAGAAATACATGCTCACCATATTGGTATAAACGATATAGTGACCAGAAAAACATCTGAGAAGGAAAAATTTGTTGCTTTGGCTTTTAAAATTATGAACGATACTTATGTTGGAAAGTTATGTTTCTTCCGTGTTTACTCCGGCGTTTTAAAGGCAGGATCCTATGTTTATAATTCTGTAAGTCAAAGAAAAGAACGAATTGGTAGACTTTTACAGATGCATGCAAATGATAGATTGGATATTAGTGAAGTTAGAACAGGAGATATAGCAGCTGCTGTAGGGTTAAAATTTACTCGTACAGGCGATACTTTATGTTCTGAAGATGATCCGATAGTTCTTGAAAAAATTACATTTCCTGAACCTGTTATTCAGATTGCTATTGAGCCTAAGACCAAAGCAGATCAGGATAAGTTATCAGATTCGCTCTCAAAGCTTTCTGATGAGGACCCAACTTTTAGGGTTAATGTTGACCAGGAAACAGGGCAAACATTAATCAGCGGAATGGGTGAGCTTCACCTTGAAATTCTTGTAGATCGCATGAAAAGAGAATTTAAAGTTGAAGCTAACATTGGTAAACCACAAGTTGCTTATAGAGAAACGATTACAGAGACTGTTCAAGCAGAAGGTAAGTTTATTAAACAATCTGGTGGTCGTGGTAAATATGGTCATGTGGAAATTGAACTATCACCCAACGAACCTGGAAAAGGATTTGAATTTACGAATGCTGTTGTTGGTGGAGCGATACCAAAAGAATATATTACTCCGGTATCTGCAGGAATTCAGGAAGCAATGAGGAATGGTGTAGTTGCCGGATTTCCCGTAGTTGATATTAAAGCTAAATTATTTGACGGTTCGTATCACGATGTGGATTCTGATGAATTATCATTTAAAGTTGCAGGTTCAATGGCTTTTAAAAACGGATGTAAAAAAGCCAAACCTATTCTATTGGAACCGATAATGTCAGTTGAGGTTGTTACTCCTGAAGATTATTTAGGTGATGTTATGGGTGATTTAAATTCACGCAGAGGAAAAATTGAAGGTTTTAATGCACGAAAAGATGCTCAGGTAATTAAAGCACTTGTTCCTCTTTCCGAGATGTTTGGATATGCAACTGTTTTAAGATCTATGACGCAGGGAAGAGCAATATATACAATGCAGTTCGATCATTATCAGCAGGTACCTCAATCAATTGCTGAGGAGATTGCTGAAAAATCACTAGGTAAGAAAAGTACAGCAACTGCTTAATTAACTTAGAATTAACAATAAAAGGAAAAATATAAAAGGAGAAACCGATGGCAAAAGAAAAATTTGACAGGAGTAAGCCGCACGTTAACGTTGGAACAATTGGTCACGTAGACCATGGTAAAACCACATTAACTGCTGCCATCACAATGGCTCTCAATAAGAAGGGCTTATCACAAATAAGAACTTTTGATAGTATTGATAATGCACCTGAAGAAAAAGAAAGAGGCATTACAATTGCAACTGCTCACGTTGAATATTCAACTGAAAAGAGACATTATGCTCACGTAGATTGTCCCGGTCACGCAGATTATGTAAAGAACATGATAACGGGTGCAGCTCAAATGGATGGTGCTATTCTGGTTGTTGCTGCTACAGATGGACCTATGCCACAAACAAGAGAGCATATTCTCCTTGCTCGTCAGGTAGGTGTTCCCAGGATAGTCGTATTTATGAATAAAGTTGATATGGTTGATGATCCTGAGCTTTTAGATTTAGTTGAAGAAGAGTTAAAGGATCTTTTAACTTCGTATGAATTTCCTGGTAATGAAGTTCCCATCATCAGGGGCTCGGCTCTAAAAGCGCTCGAAGCTGCAGCATCTCCGGAAGCTAAAATAGATGATCCAAGGTTGGATTGTGTTTGGCAGCTTATGGATGCGGTTGATTCTTATATTCCTGTTCCTGAAAGAGAAACTTCAAAACCTTTCCTAATGCCTGTCGAAGACGTATTCTCAATTACAGGTCGTGGCACAGTTGCTACCGGAAGAGTAGAAAGAGGAGAAGTTAAACTCCAGGAAGAGGTTGAACTAATCGGATTAGGAATGCACAAAAAGACAGTTGTTACAGGTATTGAAATGTTCAGAAAAGAACTTGATTCTGCAATGGCTGGTGATAATGCTGGAATTTTGTTAAGAGGTGTTGATAAAAATGAAATTGAAAGAGGAATGGTAATAGCAAAAACTGGTTCCATAACCCCGCATACAGTATTTGAAGGTTCAGTTTATATTTTATCGAAGAATGAAGGTGGAAGACATACTCCATTCTTTAACGGTTACCGTCCGCAGTTTTATTTTAGGACTACTGATGTAACTGGTGTTGCTACTTTACCTGAAGGTACTGAAATGGTTATGCCTGGTGATAATGTTAATCTTAAAGTTGAATTGATATCCGAGATCGCTATGGAAGATGGGTTGAGATTTGCTATCCGTGAAGGCGGCAGAACTGTTGGTGCTGGTGTTGTTACAAAGATTATCAAATAAATAGAAAATAATTTTCAACGAAAAGGGAGCTTATTCTCCCTTTTCATTTGTGCTAATTATAAGGAGTTCTTAAGTGCCGGGTCAGAAAATAAGAATAAAACTAAAATCTTATGATCATATACTGATTGATAAGTCGACCGAAAAGATTATCAAGACAGTTAGAAGTACTGGTGCGGTAGTCTCAGGACCAATCCCGCTACCAACAAGGAGAACTGTGTACACAGTACTTAGATCACCACACGTTGACAAAAAGTCACGTGAACAATTTGAAACCCGGGCTCATAAAAGAATTATCGATATTCATAATTCAAATAATAAAACCGTCGATTCATTAAGCAAGCTTGATATTCCGGCGGGTGTTGATATTGCAATTAAAATTAATTTATAATTTATTCTGAGTTTGTTATGCCTGGAATTTTGGGTAAAAAAATAGGAATGACCAGCGTCTTTAATGCTGAAGGAGATTTGGTACCTGTTACTGTTATTCAGGCAGCACCTAGTAAAATTATCTCTGTGAAGAATCAAGAAAAGGATGGTTACGCTGCGGTAGTGGTTGGTTATGGAGAAAAAACAGAAAAAAATATTAGCAAACCAGTCTTAGGTCAATTTAAAAAAAGTAATCTTTCACCATTTAGAATGATTAAAGAATTTAAAGGTTTTGATTCAAATTCAGCTAAAGTCGGCGATGAAATTAAAGTTGATCTATTCAAAGAAGGCGATACTATAAAAGTTAGAGGAAAGAGTAAGGGAAAAGGTTTCCAGGGAGTAATGAAGCGTCATAATTTTGGTGGAGTTGGTGGTACAACTCACGGGCAAAGTGATAGACTTAGAGCTCCGGGGTCAATTGGTTCGAGTTCATATCCATCACGAGTTTTCAAAGGACAAAGAATGGCCGGAAGGAAGGGATTTGATAATGTTACGATTCGTAATCTCAAAGTGATTAAAGTTATCCCGGAGGAAAATTTGATAATGGTAAAAGGTGCAGTGCCGGGTTCAATAAATTCAATAGTTGAATTGATTAAGCCATAGGCTTATAAAAAAGTATTAAAATCTGAATTAACATGACTTTAGAAATATATAAAACAGACGGAAAACCTTCAGGAAAAAAAGTTGAACTCGATGATGCCATTTTCGGTATTCAGCCGAATGATCATTCAATTTATCTTTCTGTAAAAGCATTTCTTGCTAATCAAAGGCAGGGAACTCATAAAGCTAAGGAGAGGGCAGAAGTAAGAGGCGGAGGTAAAAAACCCTGGAGACAAAAAGGAAGAGGAACTGCGAGAGCCGGTACAACACGTTCACCATTATGGATTGGCGGTGGAACAATTTTCGGTCCTCGTCCTAGAGATCACAGACAAAAGCTTCCTAAAAAAGTCAGGCAGCTTGCGAGAAAATCTGCTCTCAGCTATAAGGTTAAAGATGAACAGCTAATGATAGTTGAAGATTTTACTTTTGAAAAACCGGCGACGAAAGATTTTATTTCTATAATGGACGCTCTGAATTTGAATGGTAAAAAGATACTTCTTCTCACAGGGAAAAATGATATCAATATTTATAAATCCGGAAGAAATATCAGTAAAGTTAGTGTGTTGGAAGCTAGTAAAGCCTCGGCTTACGATATTCTGAACAATCAGCTGTTAATACTTCAGCAAAGTGCTGTTGAAGCGATTTCTAAAACATTTAAAGAAAATGAAGCAGAGGTGAACTGATATGCACCAGGTTTTAATAAGCCCTCTTATCACCGAGAAAATGACCAACATAACTACGGATAATGGTAAGTACGGATTTCTTGTAAATCCCAAGGCAAATAAAATTCAAATTGCAAAAGCAATTGAACAAAAATTTAACGTTCACGTTATTGCAGTAAAAACTATAAATCACCCTGGTAAAATGAAAACACAGTTCAGGAAAAGCGGAAGGTTTACAGGAAAGACTGCCAAATTTAAAAAAGCAATTATTACCCTTAAAGAGGGTGAAAAAATAGAACTTTTTGAAGAAGTTTAGATTTTGGAAATAGGTATTTAAATGGGAATTAAAAAATTAAAACCAACTACTCCGGGAACAAGATTTAAAAGTAATTTCACTTTTGATGAAATTACAAAAACAGTACCTGAAAAATCATTAACTGTTTCTTTAAAAAAATCGGGTGGCAGGAATAATTTAGGCAGAATTACGGTGAGACACATTGGTGGTGGTCATAAAAGAAGATATAGAAAAATTGATTTTAAAAGAGACAAGCACGGAATTCCTGCAAAAGTATTTTCAATAGAGTATGATCCTAATAGATCATCGAGGATCGCATTACTTCACTATTCTGATGGCGAAAAGAGATACATTATTGCACCGAATGGTTTAAAAGTCGGTGACACAGTAAGATCTGGTTCGGGTAGCGAAATTTCAGTTGGTAACACATTACCACTAAAAGAAATGCCATTGGGAAGTTTTGTTCATAATGTTGAATTAAAACCCGGGAAGGGTGGACAAATTGGTAGAAGTGCCGGCAGTGCATTACAATTAATGGCTAGGGAAGGAAACTTTGCTCAGCTAAAAATGCCTTCTGGGGAAGTAAGAATGATAAATGTAAATTGTCTGGCAACTTACGGACTCGTGGGCAATTCTGAGCACGAGAACATTAGTTTAGGCAAAGCAGGTAGAACAAGATGGTTAGGTAGAAGATCATACGTGAGAGGTGTTGCAATGAATCCGGTCGATCACCCGATGGGGGGCGGTGAAGGTAAAACTTCAGGTGGCGGTCATCCTGTTTCACCATGGGGACAAAAAGCAAAAGGATTGAAAACCCGTAAAAGAAAAAATCGTTCTAATAAATACATTATTAAAAGAAGGAAAAATTAGGTTTAGCTTATGCCTCGTTCGGTAAAAAAAGGACCTTTTATACATTTTAAACTTGCACAGAAAATAAAGCAGCTTAATGATACTAATCAGAAAAGAATTATTAAGACGTGGTCTCGTGCATCTATAATTACTCCGGATTTTGTTGGTCATACTATTGCTGTTCATAATGGAAACAAGATGATTCCCATTTTCATAACTGAAAATATGGTTGGTCATAAATTAGGTGAATTCGCTCCAACCAGAATTTTTAGAGGTCATCCGGGTACTAAAGCCGAAAAAGCAGCCAAGACTGGCTAATTAAGGAAAAACAGATAAAATGGAAGCAAGAGCAATAAACAGGTTTATAGGTTCGTCACCAAGAAAAATGAGATTGGTGATTGATCTAATTAGAGGAGAATCAGTGGACAAAGCTATAGAGATACTTCACTTTTCTCCTAAACATTCTTCAAAGAATGCAGAAAGAACTTTAAGATCTGCTGTATCTAATCTCCTTAATAAAGATGATACAGCAAGAGTTGAACCATCCGATCTTTACGTGAAGGAAGCTTTTGTAGATGTTGGTCCGACACAAAAACGAATATCACCTGCACCGATGGGCAGGGCATACAGGATTAGAAAAAGATCCTGTCATTTAACAATTGTAGTAGCAAAGAAAGCATAAATTCAGGAGGAATTTTTGGGACAGAAAACTAATCCGATAGGTTTGAGAGTAGGTTTGATAAGAGGCTGGAACTCTAATTGGTACGAAAGTAAAAGTTATGCTACAAAACTTAAAGAAGATGATAAGCTCAGGAGCTACATACGAAACAGGTTAAAGAAGGCAGGTATTTCAAAAATAATAATTGACAGAACATCTAAGAGTGTAATCTTAAATATTCATACTTCAAGACCGGGAGTTGTAATTGGCAAAAGCGGAAAAGAAATCACTCAGCTTGAAGAAGAACTTAGACAAATTACAAAAAAGGAAGTAAAGATTCAGATATCGGAAATTAAACGACCTGAACTTGATGCATACTTAGTTGCAGAAAATATTGCGAATCAGATTGAAGGTAGAGTATCTTTTAGAAGAGCAATGAAAATGGCAATAACGGCATCAATGAGAATGGGTGCAGAAGGTATTAGAATTATGTGTGCAGGAAGATTGGGTGGTGCTGAAATAGCAAGGTCTGAACAGTATAAAGATGGTAGAATTCCACTACACACATTGAGAGCTGATATAGATTACGCCAACGGCAGAGCAGAAACAGTATATGGTTCCATTGGAATTAAAGTATGGATTTGCCGGGGTGAAATTCTTGGCAAAAGAGCAATGGAATAATTTTGAGAAGGATCTAAAATTATGTTAATGCCGAAAAGAGTAAAATACAGAAAAGCACATAGAGGTAGAAGAAAAGGTAAAGCTAAACGAGGCAGTTCAGTTGCCTTTGGCGATTTCGGTCTAAAAGCATTAGAACCGAGTTGGATTACGAGCCGTCAGATCGAAGCTTGCCGTGTTGCTCTTTCAAGAAAAATGAAAAGGGATGGCAGGGTATGGATAAGAATATTCCCTGACAAACCGGTTTCTAAAAAACCTCTTGAGACGAGAATGGGTAAGGGAAAAGGTGCTCCTGAATTCTGGGTTGCAGTTATTAAACCGGGAAGAATTCTTTTTGAGGTCTCGGGTGTTACAAAACAGGTTGCAAACGAAGCTCTCACGATTTGTTCGCATAAGTTGCCGATTAAAACTAAAGTTATAGCCAGACCTGATTTTGAATAAGCTTTTTATAGGATATTGAAATGAAGATTCACGAAATAAATGAAATGAAGACCGAAGAAATCCTCCAAAGAATAAAAGAGGAAGAACGTAATCTAGTTGACCTTAGGTTTTCTCATCAATTAAAGCAGTTAACTAATACTGCTAAAATTAAAAATGTGAAAAGAGATATCGCCAGGTTAAAAACAGTTCTTCAGAAAAGAGAACTTCAATCAGCTAGTATTTCAACGAAAGGAGAAAGCGCTTAAGAATGGAATCGCGAGGACTCAGGAAGACAAGAATTGGAATGGTTGTAAGCAATAAAATGGATAAAACAATTCTGGTTGCTATTAAAAGACAAGTTGCTCATCCTCTTTATAAGAAATACTTTAAAAAGACAACGAAGCTTATGGCTCACGATGAGAAAAAAGAATGTAAAATTGGTGACAAAGTTAAAATTATGGAAACCCGCCCTCTTAGTGCTAATAAAAGATGGCGTTTAGTTGAAATTATTGAAAAAGCTAAGTAGGCAGGAGAATCACTGACGATGATACAGGTAGAAACAAATCTGGTTGTTGCAGATAATTCGGGTGCAAAAAAAGTTAGATGCATTCGGGTTTTAGGCGGTAGCCGCAGACGATATGCAACAGTAGGCGACACAATTGTTGTTAGTGTTAAAACTGCAATGCCTAATGGAACAGTAAAAAAAGGTGAAGTTTCTAGGGCGGTAATTGTTAGAACAAAAAAAGAAGTAAGAAGAAAAGACGGTTCTTACATTAGGTTTGATGAAAATGCGGCCGTATTAATAAATCCGCAGAATGAACCAAGAGGAACACGTATTTTCGGTCCCGTTGCACGGGAATTAAGAGATAGACAATTTATGAAAATTGTATCATTAGCACCTGAAGTATTGTAGAAGGTAATTATGAAAATTAGAAAAAATGATATGGTTATGATTATTTCCGGGAACGATCGCGGTAAAACCGGTAAAGTACTTAAAGTATTTCCCAAGAAGTACCGTGTAATCGTTGAAGGAATAAATTTAAGGAAGAAACATACTAAACCTAATCAGAGGAATCCTCAGGGCGGTATACTTGAAAAAGAAGCATCAATTCATGCTTCAAACGTGATGATTTTGGATCCTAAAAGTAACGAGCCCACTCGTATCGGGTCAAAAGTGATCCTCGATGAAAAAACGGGTAAGAAAAAAATAGCTCGTGTTGCCAAAGTAAGCGGTGAAATGCTTCAGTAAAAATATAAATCCTTGTTAAAAAGATGGCAGATAAAAAAGTAAAAGAAACCAAAGTAAAAAAAGATAAATCAAAAAAAGAATCCGCACCAGCAGCTGCTGAAAAAGATGTTAAAATTCCCAGCAGACTTTTTGAATATTATCATGCTGAGATTGTCCCTGGTTTGATGAAAACCTTCAGCTATAAAAATATTATGCAGGTTCCGAAGATAGAAAAAGTGGTTGTCAACATGGGACTTGGAGCAGCAGTTACAGAACCTAAAATTCTTGAAGAAGCTGTTAAGGAATTAGAGTCGATTACTGGTCAAAAAGCTAGCGTAAGAAAAGCGAAGAAAGCGATTTCGAACTTTAAGCTTAGAGAAGGTGTAAGTATAGGAGCCATGGTAACATTAAGAAAAGAAAGAATGTACGAATTTATTGATCGTCTTATTAACGTAGCTCTTCCACGGGTTAGAGACTTTCGCGGTTTATCAGATAAATCTTTCGATGGGAGAGGTAATTATACTCTTGGTGTTAAAGAGCAGATAATTTTTCCTGAGATTAATGTTGATAAGATTACAAGAGTTTTGGGTATGGATGTTACTATTGTAACTTCTGCAAAATCAGATAATGAGGCTTACGAATTATTAAGATCATTCGGAATGCCTTTCATCAAAAAAGAAATTAAAACAGCCTAGGAGAATTAATGGCCCGTAAATGTTTAATAGCAAGGGAAGAAAAAAGACGCAGACTTTATGATAAGTATAAAAAGCAGCGAGAAGAATTGAAGGCTAATGGTGATTATGAGGAACTTCAGAAACTGCCCCGTGATTCTTCAAAAGTTAGACTTAAGAACAGGTGTATGTTTACTGGTCGGGCCAGAAGTTATTACAGAAAATTTGGAGTTTCCAGATTAGTTTTTAGGGAAATGGCCTTAAGAGGCGAAATTCCCGGTATAAAAAAATCAAGTTGGTAATCGGAGAAAAGATAAATGCCAGTTACAGATCCAATAGCAGATTATTTAACAAGAGTTCGAAACGCTACAAAAGCTAAAAAGCCGCGTGTGGAAATTCCTGCATCCAAAATGAAAATTGGGTTATCGGAAATTCTTAAGAATTTGGGTTACGTTATTGATTACGAAATAATTGATGATAATAAACAGAAAAAGATAAATATTGTTTTAAAATATAAACAAGGTGTACCGGCAATTACCGGTTTGAAGAGAATAAGTAGACCAGGTTTGCGTGTTTACAGAGCTTCTGATAAACTTCCAAGAGTGCTTAACGGATTAGGTACGGCGGTTATTTCTACACCAAAAGGTTTATTATCCGACAAAGATGCCAGAAATCTTCTCGTCGGTGGTGAAGTAATTTGTTATATATGGTAAAATTAAAAGTTGGAGATTAAGATTGTCCAGAATAGGTAAGAAACCGATTGAGATTCCAAAGGGTGTTACAATTAACCTGGATGGTAATAACATTAAGGTAAAAGGACCAAAAGGTGAACTGTTCAGAACAATTCATCCTTCAATTAAAGCTGAAATTGTAGAAGGTGAATTATTAGTTACCAGACCAAACGATTTAAAGGAATCGAGAGCGCTGCATGGTTTAACACGTGCTCTTATACAAAATATGGTAGTTGGTGTTACTGAATCTTACAAAAAATCTTTAGAGATTGTTGGAGTTGGTTATAAAGCGGAATTGAAAGGAAAAAATTTATTACTCAACATTGGCTATTCGCATCCAATTTATTTTGTTCCGCCTGATGAAATTAAATTAGAGGTTCCTACTCCAACTCAAATAATAATATCGGGTAATGACAAAGAGCTTGTCGGATTAGTCGCAGCTAAAATCAGATCTTTCAGAAAACCTGAGCCATATAAAGGTAAGGGTATAAAGTATTCTGATGAACATATTGTCAGAAAAGCCGGAAAGACTGCTGGAGCATAATTTTTAGGAGTTACGGTATCAATGAAAAAGAAAACAACAAGAATAAGAGCTAAAATAAAAATCAGGAAAAAGATTTCCGGTACACCCGAAAAACCACGTCTTTCGGTTTACAGAAGTCTGGATAATATTTACGCACAAATTATTGACGATACAACAGGGAACACATTAGTTGCCTTTTCGAGCTTGAATAAAGAAGCAGAGGCTGATTTAAAATCAGTGAAAGGTAAAATAAATAAAAGCAAATTGATTGGTAGTTTGCTTGCTAAAAAAGCTTTGGAAAAAAATATTAAGAATGTTGTTTTTGACCGGGGCGGTTTTAGATATCATGGCAGAGTAAAAGCCTTAGCTGATGGTGCCCGTGAAGGTGGACTGGTATTTTGATGTTTGTTGCCGGGTCGTCTAATGGTAGGACTACGCCCTTTGGAGGCGTCTGTAGAGGTTCGAATCCTCTCCCGGCAGCTTCCTTTTTTATAAAGATTGTTTTTTAGGAGATAAATTTGAAAAGAGTTAAATCAACTGATATTGAAGGTTTAAAAGAGAAGGTTGTTCACATTAATCGTGTTGCTAAAGTTGTTAAAGGCGGACGTCGGTTCAGCTTTAACGCTATTGTTGTTGTTGGCGATGGTAATGGGATTGTTGGTGTAGGACTCGGAAAAGCAAATGAAGTAACCGATGCGATTTCAAAAGGAATTGATGATGCAAAGAAGAATCTTGTCAAGGTCTCAATTAGAAGAGGTACTATCTCACATGTAATTATTGGTAAGTACGGTGCAGGCAAGGTATTGTTGAAACCAGCTACACCTGGAACAGGCCTTATTGCCGGAGGTGGCGTAAGGGCAGTTTTAGAAGCGGCAGGTGTTCAGGATGTTTTAACTAAATCTCTCGGATCGAGCAATCCTCATAACCAGGTAAAAGCAACTTTAAACGGATTGCTGAATCAGATTGATGCGAAGTTGATGGCAAATAAAAGAGGAAAAACAGTTCAAGAAATTTTTGCTTCTTAAAAGAGGATTTAATGTCAAAGATAAAAGTAGTTCAAACAAGAAGTATTATTGACAGACCCAAGAATCAGAAAAAAATTATCGAAGCGTTGGGTTTGGGTAGACCTAACTGGGAAATAGTTCATAACGATACTCCTCAAATAAGAGGAATGATAAAAAAAGTGACTCACCTGGTTAGAGTTGAAGAAGTAAAAGAATAAGGAAATTATTAATGGATATTCTTAGCAATTTAAAATACGCTGAAGGTTCAAGAAAAAATCGTAAGAGAGTCGGGAGAGGTGAAGGTTCCGGACACGGCGGTCAGGCAACTAGAGGAATGAATGGACAGAGGTCTCGTTCTGGTTCCAAGAAAAGAGCCTGGTTTGAAGGCGGTCAAATGCCTCTTCAAAGAAGAATTCCAAAATTTGGGTTTACGAATATCTTTAAGGAAACTTATCAGATCGTCAACTTAAATGCTCTACAGAGACTTGCGGATGAAAAAAAGCTTGGTAAAGATATTAATGTTCAGGAATTGAAAAATTTAGGTTTAATTTCAACGTTAAAAAAACCTGTTAAGATATTAGGTAAGGGTGAATTTAAAGCGAAAGTAAATTTTGAAGTTAATGCGATCAGCCAAAGCGCTAAAGAAAAGATCGAATCAGCTGGCGGCTCAATCAAGTTAATCTAATAAGGTAATAAATGTCCAAAATTACAGATACCTTTAGAAACATATTTAAAATTAACGACCTTCGCCAGAGGATAATTTATACACTGGTTCTGCTTTTCCTGGTTCGGTTAGGTGCTCATATTACCATCCCGGGTGTTGACACTACCTTGCTTACTGAAAGCATGAAAAATTCATCTACTGATAATCTTTTTGGCTTGTACGATTTATTTGTTGGCGGTGCATTTAGTAATGCAGCAATATTTGCACTCGGAATAATGCCATATATCTCAGCATCTATTATCATTCAGCTGCTTGGTGCTGTAGTTCCCTATATTCAAAAACTTCAGAATGAAGGTGAAGAGGGAAGAAAAAAAATTACTCAGTGGACAAGGTACGGAACAGTTTTAATATCAGCAATGCAGGCCTGGGGTGTAACTATTAGACTGTTGAATATCCAGGTTCAGGGATTGTCAATTGTACCTGACGTAGTAAGAGGACTACCGTGGGTTCTTTCTACTATTCTCATTCTGACTTCGGGTACTGTTTTTATGATGTGGATGGGAGAGCAGATTACTGAAAAAGGTATTGGTAATGGAATATCATTAATCATATTCATTGGAATTATTGCAAGATTCCCTCACGCGGTATTCGATGAAATCAGGCTGATTAGTGTAGGACAAAGATCGATTATTGTTGAGATTGTAATTTTAATATTCATGTTCTTTATTATAGCTGGTGTAGTTCTGGTTACTCAGGGAACTAGACGTATTCCTGTTCAGTACGCGAAACGGGTTGTGGGAAGGAAAGTTTATGGAGGTGTTACACAGTATATTCCATTAAGAGTTAACACTGCTGGAGTGATGCCGATAATTTTTGCACAGTCAATTATGTTTATCCCTAATACTGTTTTATCGTTTTTCCCAGACAATGAATTCCTGCAGAGCATATCCAGTTTATTTGTTTATCAATCTCCGGTTTATTCAACGATATACGCGCTTATGATTGTGTTCTTTACTTATTTTTATACAGCAATTGCCTTCAACCCAAAAGATGTTGCAGACAATATGAAGAAGCAAGGTGGATTTATTCCAGGTATCAGACCAGGAAAACAAACTTCTGAATTCATTGATAATATTTTGACAAAAATTACTTTGCCCGGGTCTATTTTCCTTGCGATAATTGCAATTTTGCCAGCGTTCATTTCACGTTTTGGGGTATCGGGTCAGTTTGCTCAGTTTTTTGGCGGCACAAGTTTGTTGATTATTGTTGGTGTAGCTTTGGATACTCTTCAACAAATTGAATCGCACCTTCTTATGAGACATTATGATGGATTTATGAAATCCGGAAAATTCAGAGGACGTAGATTTATTTAGCTTGTGATTTATATAAAGACCAAAAAAGAAATTGATTTTATAAAAGAGAGTTGTAGAATAGTTGCTGAAACGCTTCGATTAGTAGGAAGTAATGCTAAAGCTGGTGTTACAACATTAGAACTTGATCAGATAGCTGAGGATTATATTAGAAGTAATAATGCAATCCCTGCTTTCAAAGGATACTCTCAGGGAGGTTTGCCTGGTTTTCCAGGATCAATATGTACATCACTTAATGATGCAGTAGTACACGGAATCCCCGGTTCTGTTAAGCTGGTAGAGGGAGATATTATTTCCCTTGACGTTGGTGTGCTTAAAAATAATTATTATGGCGATGCGGCGATAACTGTTGCAGTTGGAAAAATTTCTGATTCTAAAAAGAAACTTTTAGAAGTTACAGAAAAATCCCTGTATCTTGGTATCAGGCAGGCGAAGGGCGGCAACAAGGTACACGATATTTCATCAGCTGTTCAGGAATATGTTGAGCAAAATGGTTTTTCTGTTGTCAGAGATCTTTGCGGTCACGGCGTTGGTAAATTTTTACATGAAGATCCTGCTGTTCCAAATTTTGGTAAAAAAGGAACAGGTGCAAAACTGAAAGATGGGATGACAATAGCAATTGAGCCAATGGTTAATGCAGGAAGTTATGCTGTTAGAACTGCTTCTGACAATTGGACTGTTTTAACTTCAGATGGTTCACCATCGGCGCATTTTGAACACACAATTTTAGTTGTGAACGATTCACCGGAAATATTAACGGTTTGTTAATGGCTAAGCAAGGTCCTATTAAAATAGATGGTGTTATTACGGAAACTTTACCTAATGCAACTTTCAAGGTAAAGTTGGATAATGGGCATGAAATTCTTGCTCATATTTCAGGCAAGATGCGGATGCATTTTATTAAGATTTTAGTTGGCGATAAAGTATCAGTTGAAATGTCGCCGTATGATTTATCAAAAGGAAGAATTACTTACAGATATAAATAGCAGGTGAAAGATGAAAGTAAGATCATCAGTAAAAAAAATATGTGATAAATGTAAAATTATAAGACGCAAAGGCGTTGTTCGGGTTATTTGTTCAAACCCAAAACACAAACAAAGACAAGGTTAAAAAAGGAGTATAAGATTGGCACGTATATCAGGTGTTGATTTACCTAAAAACAAAAAAGTCTTATTCGGTCTGCAGTATATTTATGGAATTGGACCAACTTCTTCTTCCGAAATTCTGGGAAAAGCAAAAATAGATCCCGGGAAAAAAGTCAGCGATTTAACGGAAGAAGATGTTGCACAAATAAGAGCGGTCATAACTGCGGAATATAAAGTTGAAGGTGCTCTTCGTTCAGAAGTCCAGCAGAATATTAAACGATTAATGGATATCGGTTCTCACAGAGGTATTCGACATCGAAAAGGGCTCCCCGTGAGAGGACAAAGAACCCGTACTAACTCAAGAACCAGAAAAGGTAAACGTAAAACAGTTGCCGGCAAAAAGAAGACACCAACTAAGAAATAAAATTTGTAAACCGGAGGAAAGTTTTTGGCTAAATCAGTAAAAAAAGTAAAAAAGAAAACTCAGGTAGATCTTAACGGAGTTGCTCACATAAAAGCAACTTTTAATAATGTGATTGTTACAATTACGGATATTTATGGTAACACATTATCCTGGTCATCTGCAGGTAAAAATGGATTTAAAGGTTCCAGAAAAAATACACCTTATGCAGCTCAGACTTCAGCCGAAGCTGCTGCAAAAGAAGCTTATGATCTTGGTCTTCGAAAAGTTGAAGTAAAAGTTAAAGGTCCTGGTTCTGGTAGAGAAGCCGCTATAAGAGCTTTGTATACTGCAGGTTTGGAAATTACGTCTATAAAAGATGTAACACCGATACCTCATAATGGATGCAGACCACCAAAGCGTAGAAGAGTTTAATTAAGGAGAAAATGATAAATGGCAAGATACACAGACTCAGTTTGTAAATTATGCAGAAGAGAAAAACAAAAACTCTTTCTTAAAGGTCAGAAATGTTATACTGAAAAGTGCCCGGTTGAATCCCGTAATTATGCACCCGGTCAGCATGGGCTGAGCAGAAGGCAGAAAATATCTGAATACGGAATTCAGCTTAGAGAAAAACAAAAAATTAAAAGAATGTACGGATTGCTTGAAACTCAATTCAGAAATTATTTTGAAAAAGCAAATAAGCAAAAGGGTATTACCGGAGAAAACCTGATAAAAATTCTTGAAAGAAGATTAGATAATGTTGTTTTCAGGTTAGGATTTGCAGGTTCAAGAAGCCAGGCAAGACAACTTATTAAGCACAGGCATTTTACTGTTAATGATAGGTTGGTAGATATTCCATCGTACCTTGTATCACAGGGAGATGTTGTTAAAGTAAAAGAAAAAAGTAAGAAGCTGGATGCGATTCACAACTCACTAAAGAGGGTCAAAGACAGCGCTTACCCGTGGTTAACTATAGATAAAGCATCTTTATCCGGAACTTTTCTTCAGGTTCCGGAGAGAGCGGATGTTCCTCTAAATGCCAATGAACAATTGGTTGTAGAGCTCTATTCTAAATAATTTATTTTTGAAATTTTAGAGGATTTTTTAATGAATACATCACACTTAATTATGCCGGAAACAGTAGTTTTAGACGAAACAAATTATACGAATACGTTTGGTAGATTTTCTATGCAGCCCCTTGAAAGGGGGTTTGGTGTCACGCTGGGCAATTCTTTAAGAAGGGTACTTCTTTCATCGCTGACCGGTGCTGCAATTACTTCTGTTAAATTCAGCGGCATTCTGCACGAGTTCACCACTATTCAAGGTGTTGTTGAAGATGTTTCCGAAATTATTTTAAATCTGAAGCAAGTCAGAATGAAACTGCTTACTAAAAAACCAGGCAAGATTGACCTATCGTTTAATGGAGAGAAGGAGTGGAAAGCAGCAGATATTCAGAAAGCAAGCAGTGAAATTGAAATTCTAAATCCTGAACTGCACATTGCGACATTAAATAAAAGTGCAAAATTTGATGTTGAACTTAGAGTTGGAAAAGGAACGGGATATGTTCCTGCTAACGAGAATGCTTCACCTGACCAGACAATTGGTGTTATTCCAATTGATTCGATATTTACACCAATCAGGAATGTAAAATTGAATGTTGAAAATGTTAGAATTGGTGATAAGAATGATTTTGAAAAACTTGTACTGGATATATCAACTGATGGTTCTATTACACCTGATGATGCTCTTACACAGGCGGCAAAAATTCTTAGGGAACACATTCAGTTATTCATCAATTTTGATATGGAACAGGAAGAAGAACAACCAGTAGCACCAAAGGATACTGAATTTGACAGGGTAAAGAAAATTCTGCAAACACCTGTTGACGATTTGGAACTGAGTGTAAGATCACATAACTGTCTCAAAGCCGCCAATATCAAAATACTCGGCGATCTTGTTAGAAAAGATGAAGCCGAAATGCTGAAGTTTAGAAATTTTGGAAGAAAATCATTAGCTGAGCTTATGGAAATCGTAGAGGATTTGGGAATAGAATTTGGAATGGATGTGGATAAATATTTAAAAGAAGAAGTTGAACCTAAATAAATTCTAAAGGAAAAAGATGAGACATAATGTTAAAGGAAGAAAATTAGGTAGAACAACAAGTCATAGGAAAGCTACGATTAGTTCGCTTACTACATCTCTCTTTGAGCATAAGAGAATAAAGACTACTCTTGCCAAGGCTAAAGAAACAAGAGTTTTTTCAGAAAAATTAATTACGACAGCTCGCAAAGGTGATTTGCATTCGCAAAGACAGGTAATGAATGTGATTAAAAATAAAGAAGTTGTAAAAGAATTGTTTTCCGAAATTATTCCTAAAATTGGAGATCGGCCCGGAGGATATACCAGAGTTGTTAAATTAGGACATAGGGATGGGGACGCAGCACAGATGGCAGTATTAGAGCTTGTTGATTATAATGAGGTTGTTACTGCTAAAGCTGAGCAGCAGAAAGAAAAGAGAGAAGCAAAATTAAAAGAGAAAGAAGCTAAAGAAAAAGCCGAGCAAGATGATAAATTGCTTGAACAACAGGCTGCTGAAGAACCAAAAATATAGTTTAACATTTTTTTTGTATAATAAGAGTAATCGGATTTTTCGGTTACTCTTTTTTTTTAATTATGATGTTTAAAGATATTCATTTTATAAAATCTGTCTATGATCTTGATGCTTTACCAAAGCCAGAATATCCCCAGCTAATACTTTGTGGCAGGTCCAATGTTGGGAAATCCTCATTCATCAATAGTATATTTAACAGAAAGGGTCTAGCAAAAACAAGCTCTACTCCTGGCAAAACAAGATCAATTAATTTTTATAATGTTGAGGATACCTTTTATTTAGTGGATTTGCCTGGTTTTGGGTATGCTAAAACCAGTATTAAAGAACGAGAAAAATGGGGCAAGCTAATTTCAAAATATATCCTTGAGTCAGAAAGTATACATCACGCATTCCATTTGATGGATAGCAGAATTGCACCCACAGAATTGGACGTTCAGCTGAATTCATGGTTAAAACGGGCAAAATTAAATTATACTCTGATTATTAATAAAGCAGATAAACTCAAACAATCTCAGATTAATAAAACTATCAATTCAACTCTTTCCTCTTTTCCCGAGCTTGAAATAAATGTTAACCTATTTCTTTATTCGTCGACTACAGGAAAGTGGAAAAAACCTATGCAGAAAAAGATAACAGATTTGTTCCTTTAAATTGCCTGAAATGTTATTTTTTAATAATTAGTTGTTAAATTTATTTGTAAATAAAATTTTCATATTTAAATATTCAAATGCTGGATAAAAGACAACGCAAAAGAATTCTGATATTTCTGGTGATTCCCATTCTTGCGGCTGGTCTATTTATCAGTAACGACCTTATCATCAGGCTAATAATCATTGCCCTTCTTGTTATTTACGTTGCATTCATAATCTTCTTACGGGATTCGGTTAGATTTTCAGGAGGTTATTCAATATCAGAAGCTGAAGATACCATTCCGGAATCTGTTTCCTCTCAGCATTCTGAAGCTGAAGAATCGTTCCGAATTGTATCAAAGAATAAAAATATTGATGTTATAACCGAGGAAAACTACAAGCCTGAGTATGGTGTTTCGAAAACGACTTTAAAGCCTCCAGACCTTAAAGAACGTTTTGAGGAAATCGCAAAGGAAACTTTACCTCCGGGCATTGGGCACGATGAGCAGTTCGGTTTTGTTATTGAAAGAATGTTAAATGTTATGGCTGAACTTTATAATGCTCATTCCGTTATCTACTTCTGGCATAATAAGAAAAAGGAAAAGTTAATAATCGAAAAATTCATTTCTGCTTCCCGCCAATTAACTAAAAGAAAATTTGATATAGAAGATGATGTCTTGAGTAAAATTGTTGAAAAAGGTGAACCGGAGCTTTTAACTGATATATCGCGTGCTGCTGAAGCCGATGTTATAAGATATTATGATACACCACAGGGTATTAAAAGTTTTGCAGGTGCACCTGTATTCTACAACGAAGAGCTTATCGCTATCATTGCAATAGATTCTAAGGTAGAAGATGCTTTTGGTATAGAGACAATCTATTCTCTTGGCCGCTTCATACGTTTGATCACGATGCTAATTGGAATTTTTGAAGAAAAATATTCAGATACTGTATCGCAAAAGAGGTTGGAAGCATTATTAAAAATTCTTGGCCCGGATAGCGAATTTGAGAATGAAAAAGAACTTATAAATGCTCTGCCCGAAACATTGAGAGCAATGATCAAATGGGATGCTTTCGTATTTATTTATTTTGATCCGCTTGAAAAACTCTTTAAAATAGAAAAGGTTGAGAATACTACTGCTTTGAAATATGTTGGAGTTGATCTTCAAATTGACTTAAACGGCACACTTGTAGGCAAATCAATTGTAACGGGAATTCCTATAAAGATAGATGATACTTCATCTGGAAATTATAAAAGATACTCCCGGGCAGAAGATGTTTCATTTGATGGCTCATTTATTGCCATACCGCTTATTTATAGCAAGCAGAACTATGGAGTTATCTGCCTGGAGAGTCTAAAGAAAAATGCATACAGTAATCAGGATGTTCAGTTTCTGAAGAAATCACTAAATGTTCTGGCATATATTATTTATTCGCACTCCAGTCAAAAGTTATTAAGAAATCTGACATCTGTTGATTTGGAAACCAGAGCTCTAAACGCAACAGCATTCAAAGAAAGACTTAATGCAGATTTAGTTAAAGCAAAGCAATTGGACATACCCGGAACTTTAGCCCTATTAAAAATTGATGACTTCATCGAGCAAAATTCCCTGTTTGAAGATAACCCTTTATCTAAAGTTGTTTCTGTCGTCTCAGAAATTATTTCAGAAGAAATGACCCCGCTAAATCTTTTTGGCAGACTTGACGATCGTCTTTTTGGCATCTACTTTTTTAATGCTTCAACTAAAAATGTATTTTTATGGGCTGAAAAGTTACGGGTAAAAATTGCACGAAAACCTATCTCAGTAATATCCAAACAAACCACATTCACAGTTTCAATTGGCGTTGCTTCTACTACAAACAAAGATAATGTTGACGAAGTAATTCACAATGCAAATCTGGCACTAAACAAGGCCATTGAAAAAGGGGGCAACTCTGTCCTCAATATAAATTAATTAAATAAGTTTTTTTGAAGGTATGAAAAACCTTTTTGTTATAGTACTGGATGGAGTTGGTATTGGCGAACTTCCCGATGCTTATAAGTACAATGATCAGGGAAGTAATACTCTTGCCAATATTGTAGAGACAACAGGCGGTTTAAATTTAGCTAATCTTGAAATGCTTGGTTTAGGAAACATCGAACCAATTAAGGGAATTGAAAAAGCATCTCAACCGTTAGCATCTTTCGGTAAAATGGCAGAAGTGTCTCAAGGGAAAGATTCCACAACTGGACACTGGGAACTAGCCGGACTTCACGTAAAAACAGAGTTTACTTATTTCCCAAATGGATTTGATGAAGAAATAGTTCAGAAATTTTTATCCGAAACCGGATGTAAAGGAATTCTTGGAAATAAGCCGGCATCCGGTACTGAAATTATAGAGGAATATGGTAAAGAACACATCGAAATGGGTTACCCGATTATTTATACTTCAGCCGATTCTGTTTTTCAAATTGCTGCTCACGAAGAAGTAATCCCTCTCCAAAAACTTTATGAAATCTGCTCAATTACTCGTGAGAGAGTACTGACATACCCCCTTCAGGTAGGAAGGGTAATCGCAAGACCATTTATTGGTGCACCTGGTAGTTTAAAAAGAACAAAAAACAGGAAGGATTTTTCTTTAGATCCGCCCGAACCTACAATCTTAGATATTTTATCCGAAAATGATATTACAACAATCGGTGTTGGAAAAATCAATGATTTGTTTAACTATAAAGGAATTAAAAGACAGATCTTAACTAAATCCAATGAAGAAGGCTGTGAACAGTTACTAAAATTGTCTGCTGAATTAAAAGGTAGTTTTATCTTTATTAATCTTGTAGATTTTGACGTTTATTTTGGACATCGGAACGACCCCGTAGGTTTTGCTGAGAAGCTAAAAGAGTTTGATGATTTTCTACCGGACTTTCTGAATAATTTGGATGATAGCGACAGACTCATAATAACAGCCGACCACGGTAATGATCCTACCACTCCCAGCACTGACCACAGCAGGGAATATGTACCTTTGCTCTATTACAAAAAGAACGTCATGGGTAAAAATCTTGGAGTTCGTAAAACTTTTTCCGATGTCGGCAAAACCGTAGCCGATTTTTTTAATGTTACTAATAACCTAAATGGGACAAGTTTCTTAAATGATTGAAAAGGAATTGATCGAACTGAAGTCCTTGCAAATAGATTTGGATGATGAAAAATCAATAAAACTCTTTGCCGAAACACTGAACGAGCTAAAGAATAAAGGATATGACAAGCTAAAAATAGAAATCAAAGCCTCAACTGAACAAGAATTAATAAAATCTGATTTAGATATTGAGGTCTTCAAAAAAATAAAAGAAACTCAGGATCTTCCTGATTGGGTAGTAATCAATTTAATGCTGGCATCTGGAAAATTAAATGAAAGTAAATTTAAATTAAGCCTGTTAAATGAGTAAATATCTACTTGATAGTGATATTTTGGTTGATTATCTAACTTCCTTGGATAATATGGATAGCCATCTAATTAAACTGATGCAAAGAGGAATTTGCTATACTACCGTTTTAAACGCTGCTGAGTTATTAGCTTCCTGTAAGAATAAAGATGAAGAAAAACTGGTCCGTAATGTATTGGGTTCGCTTAAAGTACTTGGTTTAAATTCCAGGTATGCCCTAAGTGTTCCAGAATTTTCCGATAAGACAAAAAGCGTAAGGGATACATTATTTTCAGTTGTAGCCTCGATTAATAAAATTCCAATTGTTACATTTGATACGGAAAGATATAAAAAAACTAACTTAAAGATTATTCATCCACAAGAATTGAGAGAATAAATGTTTCTTGGAAAAGTTATAGGGACCGTATGGTCAACCAAAAAAGACGAGCAATTGGTTGGCGCAAAGTTTTTAATCGTCCGTGAACTTGATTTGCAAATGAAAGAGAAGGAGCGCTTTGTAGTAGCTGTCGATAGCGTTGGTGCAGGTGAAGGAGAAGTAGTGCTTGTGGCTACCGGAAGTTCATCTAGGATGACAACATTTACAAAAGATAAACCGGTTGACGCCGTTATTATGGGAATTGTTGATAAACTTGATGTAGCTGCTAAGTAAATATCAGACAAAAAAATAGGACTTGCTACTTTAAAGTAAAATCAAAATTTTATTACGAGTTATTTTTGCAGACTTTTAATAGTTAGATTTATCATTGTTTATTTGAATGGATATCAATTGTTTTTAGGAAAAGTAATAGGGAATATCTGGGCAACAAGAAAATATGAAGCTTTAAAAAATTTTAAGCTGATGATTGTTCAGCCTTTAAATTCTGAATTAGAAAAAACTGGTGATCCGATTGTTGCTGTTGATACCGTAGGTTCCGGTCCTGGTGAAATTGTTTACTATATTACAGCATCTGAAGCAGTAATTCCATTACCGGTTGATATGGCGCCTGTAGATGCATCTATAGTTGGAATTGTGGACACAATTAACTCTGAAAAGTCTAAAAAAAATAAACCGTGAAAATAACAAAGCAGTTCACTAATAGGGAAGCTCAATCTCTCGACAAATATCTTCAGGAGATAGGCAAGGTTTCTTTGCTTACTGCTGAAGATGAAATTGAGTTGGCCATTAAAATTAAACAGGGTGATCCAGAAGCATTAGAGAAGCTGACCAGGTCTAATTTGCGGTTTGTTGTAAGTGTTGCAAAACAATATCAAAACCAGGGTCTTTCACTTGGGGATTTGATTAATGAAGGTAATCTGGGACTTATAAAAGCGGCAAGACGTTTCGATGAAACTCGCGGTTTTAAGTTTATTTCATATGCAGTCTGGTGGATTCGGCAATCAATTCTGCAGGCATTAGCTGAGCAATCACGGATTGTGCGCTTACCTTTGAATCGTGTTGGAGTATTGAACAGAATTGGTAAAGCATACAGAAATCTTGAACAGGAATTTGAAAGAGAACCAAGTGCGGAAGAAATAGCAAACGAGCTGGAAATGGATGTTCAGGATATTTCAGAAACTTTGCAAGTGTCCGGCAAGCATCTTTCCTTTGATGCACCTTTTACACAGGATGAAGAAAGCCGGCTTTTAGATGTACTTGAAAGTGAAGAACTACCTGCACCGGATACTACATTAATGTCCGAATCGCTTCATGCTGAAATTCAAAAAGCATTATCTAAACTCAGCGAACACGAAGCGGAGGTCATTAGACTTTATTTTGGTCTCTCGAATGAACAACCCATGACCCTTGAAGAAATTGGAGACAGATTTAATCTGACTCGTGAGAGGATAAGACAAATAAAAGAAAAAGCTATACGAAGATTAAGAAACGCGACACGAAGTAAAGACCTGAAAAAATATTTAGGTTAAAATTGAAAAGACTTCTACCAAGGACAATTTTTATCTCCTTTCCTATTATTATACTTATCTTAGTTTCAGCCTGTTCATCAAGTAATACTGTAAGATACGGTAAAAAGACAGAAGAAGAATCCAAAAGATCTCCGGTAAGGTTTACTTCTGCCGATGATTCTATGATTGTTGATTTGAATCTTGATTTAAAGGATCCCAGCAACCTTCCAAGTGAAGAACCGGACATAGATATTTCAAAAGTGTTAAATACTGATACACAAACCGAGCACTATGATCTCCCTGGTTTTGATTATTCAACAATCAGAGAGCAAATGTTGATGGAAATTATCAAGTACCTCGGAACTCCATATAAGTATGGCGGAAACAGCAAAGACGGAATAGATTGTTCAGCTTTTACGCAAATGCTTTATAGAGATGTTTTTAATATAGATCTCCAAAGGTCAGCAAGGCTTCAATTTACACAGGGAAGGGAAGTGTCAGATAAAGATGATTTGCAGTTTGGTGACCTTGTATTTTTTAATACGCGCAAGCGAGTCAGACCCGGACATGTGGGTATTTATATCGGAGAAAATCTTTTTGCGCACGCTAGCTCAACTAAAGGGGTAACAGTTTCTTCAATAAATTACGACTATTACTCAAGAACTTATATGGGTGCGAGGAGATTAGATAAAGATGATTTGTCTAACAAACCTTGAAGACTTGCAAATATCAGTTTAACAAAAAAGCCGTTCCCAACTGGAAACGGCTTTTATTTTTAGTATTGAATCTTACTAACTGCATCCTGAAGTAGAGCCGCAAGTCATACATTTTAAGCAGGTTCCGTTTCTAACCATAGTCATACTCTGGCACTCAGGGCAAATATCTCCGGTATATCCCTTTTCAATTGCCATTTTAACCTGCGTTTTCATTTCAGTCTTTTTACTCGTATTCGTATTTGGTTCACGTTTAAGGTGAGTAGAAGGATTATTCAACTTTTCTGATGGGTATGAGTCAATGTCATCTTTATCCAACTCAACTAATCTTTCACTCACTAATTCCTCACTTACAAAGTCAGGTTCAGCAAATTTTTTCACTATTCCGGGTGATGCTTTAGATTTTATTTCTTCCGGTTCAATATGAGCAAGATCGTATCTATTAAGATAAGTAACAGCCAGCTCCCTGAAAATGTAATCAATAACTGAGGTAGCCATTTTTATTTTCTCATTACCAGTTACTATTCCACTCGGTTCAAATCTCGTAAATACAAAAGCGTCTGCAAATTCCTCAAGCGGAACGCCGTGCTGCAATCCAAGTGATATAGAAATTGCGAAACAGTTAAGAAGGCTTCTGAAAGCT
>Ga0307425_1000185_pt1 | contig 38522 bp, 30 predicted proteins | sample SalMarWE160330MG_FD_202152 | JGI IMG/M metagenome (GOLD analysis project Ga0307425, IMG submission 202152) | Salt marsh sediment microbial communities from the Plum Island Ecosystem LTER, Massachusetts, United States - WE1603-30 | ecosystem: Environmental > Aquatic > Marine > Intertidal zone >... | reverse complement strand
AATTTGAACAGCCTTTTCAACCTGATCCCAGTTTCCTTTCGCGAGTTTCTTTGTGCTGGGATCAATATAAACGTTGTCTTCCAGTCCCACCCGAATGTGTCCTCCGTAAATTGCTGAAGCCATGGCCACCCGAAAACAAAGAGACCCCACACCAATACCCTGCCATGTTGCTCCCGGCGGAATGGCATGAACACAAGAGTTGATGGTATCGGAGTTGAAAAGGATACCGCCCATGACACCGAAAACAAAGGAGTAGTGAAGAGGGTCAGACAGAAAATCGAAGTGTTCATGAAACCACAGGGTGTTGTGGATATGCGCCAGCCCAAATACCTCCAACTCCGGCTTGCACCCAACTTCCTTCATCTTCCTGCCGAACTCTGCCGTTGCGTGTAATGGATTCTCAAATGTCCAGTCGTGGTAGATCTTGTCGCCGGTCTGACTCACAAAACAAAAATTCATTGAGCCGGGATTCAGGGAAGCCATTTCAGGTTTGAGTGCGGTAACAGGCTGCAGGCGTTCTTCCAAAGACGTCTCAAGACTTATACCAGTACTGGTGTTGATAATCAGATCGGTATTCTCTTTCAGCGCCTGGTAGATGGGAAACATGTACTTTGGATCGGCAGTGGGTTTCCCGGTGTCAGGTTCCCTGAAATGGATGTGCGCAATGGCAGCGCCAGCCTCCTCAGCCCTTTTGGCTTCTCTCAGAAATTCTTCCGGAGTGTAGGGAACGCTTGGATTGTGCTCCTTCATGGACTGCCCGCCTGCCAGGGCGGCAGTAATGATAACCTTATCCTTCATGGGGCGCTCCTTTCGCCTGAACGGTTTTTGATTTTGAAAGCTGCAATGGAAGCCCGCACAGTATGCTCAGGGATATATCCTATGGTTCGGAAAATTCTAGCGGGATGCCATCCAGGACAGAGGGCCGGGTAAAGGCGATCCTCTTTCCCCTCAGTCCCATCTTGGGCTTCCGGTCGGCCAGTTCTACCCCACGTTCTTCAAGGATCTCCAGATCCGCCTCCATATCATCTGACAAGAGGCAAACATGATGGATGGCATTGCCCCTTTCCTTCACGAACGCGGCAAAGGCCCCCGCCTCGCTGTAGTCTTCGATGAATTCCAGCCCGATCCCCTTGAGGTCCAACACCGCCACCTTCATCTTCTTGTCAGGATGATCCCAAATCCGGGGGACCGGGAGGTCCAGGGCCTTGCTGATGGCTGCTACACTCTCTTCGATGTTCTTCACTGCTATGCCGATATGGCCGACTCCTTTTAGCATATGCTAATTCCTTGTTCAGGAAATAAATTCATTCAGAGTTTGAGAATCTCGTCCAGTTTTCCCTCATAGGCCCCTTCTATGATGGTCCGCAAGACCGATTCGCTTTCTTCCAGGGGAACCGGCCGGGGCATGGCGTCGAGTTTCATCTTGTTCTGGGCGGCATCCGAAACCGCCTTTTGGATGAGATCACTGGAAAAGTTTTCAAATTCCTTCAGGGTCAAGGGAAACCCCAGTTTCCGGTAGAAATCAAGCAGCCCCTGGGAGAAATCCATGGCAACGTCACCGGAATCCCGAACCCCCATAATTTGGGAAACTTTTTTCAGCCTGTCCGCCACGACCGGGGCATAGTATGCCCCGTAATAGGGCAGCATAACGGCACAGGCCTCGCCGTGATCCATAACATTGCACCAACTGAAGGAATTCAGATGGGGACCGCCGGCCTGTTTGTAGAAGAGGACCGTTCCCCCGAGCAGGCTCGCAAGGGCCATGTTTCTTCTTCCTGTTTTGTCTTGCGGGTCCCGGACGATCCTGGGCAGGGCCTCAAAGACAAGGGACATTCCGGCGAGGGCCCGCTCGTTGGTCTGGGTATCTGCGGCGTCGTCCACCGTGTTCAGGTAGCCCTCCACTAGATGGGTCATGGCGTCGAGGCCTGAAACAAGGGTGACCCCTTTACTGCAGGAGTAGGTCAGTTCAGGGTCGACGATGGCCTCGTTGGCGACGATGGCCGGATCGATCATCAGCTTTTTAACCCCCAGTCCGGGGTCGGTAATGACCGAAAAGCGGGTCACCTCGCTTCCGGAACCGCTGGTTGTGGGAACGGCCACAAGGTCCATGGCCCGTTCGGTCTTCTTGGAGACCATCCCCACTCCGAAATAGTCATCCAGGTCGCCCTCTTTCACCTTGGCCAATATGCCGGCGGCCTTGGAGGCGTCGATCACGGATCCACCCCCGACTGCCAGCAGGCAGGTGAAGTTTCCTGCCAGCAGGTGATAGGCGATCCGGTAAACCGTCTCTTTACTGGGGTTCGGCTCCACTCCCTCACAGATTTTATATCTGACCGAGGCCTCATCCAGGAGCCCGGTGATCCTATCCAGGACACCGGTGGCCTTGACCGAACCCTGGCCGATGACCAGGAGAGCATTGTCCGCATATCTCCGGACCGCTTCCCCCACCCTGTTGATGGCCCCTTCGCCGAAGTGGATCCTGGTGGGGCCCCACTCTTGGATCACCTTTTCCATATCCTGCATATCTGACCTCCTAACCTGTATAAATTTGAACAAAAAAAAGTTTCATGCTTTAAAGCCTGACCTCCCCGGGGACAGGAAGGTGCGGAGACGGCCGAAGGCCTACGCGTCCGAACGTCTGAAAATCAGTACGGCGGCCATCACCACGAAAACCATGGTATCCGCGGCCTGGGAGTAATACCGCCCTGTGAGGGCAATGACCATGCCGAGTACGAAAGCGGAGATGAATGTTCCCGTGAGGTTCCCCATACCACCTACAATCACCACGGCAAAGGCAATAAGGAGGATATCGAAGCCCATATAGGGCTCGGCCGAGGAGATCGGGGCGTAAAGCACACCGCCCAGAACCGCCAGGGCGCTTCCCAGAATGAACACAATGGAAAAGTACTTGTCCACGTTCAGCCCTAAACATCGGACACCTTCGGTATCCTCGAGGGCCGCAATGACGATTTTGCCCACTATACTCTTCTTGAAAAAAAGATTCAGCCCCGCAAACACCGCAAAGGCCATGGTAACGATTACCGCGCGATAAAGGGGCAGATCGATGCCGAAAAGCTGAAAAGAAACACCGATGGGGTCTGTGACCGGCTGGGGCGTGTTACCCCATATCCATTTAATGACGTCCGTACCTATCAAAAGCAAGGCGAATGTTGCAATCATGGCGTAGTCCAGGGACTCGCCATAAAGCCGTCTGATGACAAACCGTTCCATGACATAGGCAATGGGTATGATCGCTAAAATCGCAAACAGGGCCGCCAGGGGAAAGAAACCCTGGAGAATCGGCAAAAAAGTGATGAGAAAATAGGCACCCAGGGCATAGACCATGGCGTGGGCGAAGTTAATGATCTGCATGGTTCCAAAGGTAATGGAAAGGCCAATGGCGAAGAAGTAGAGAATCGCCCCGGTCGTCAGTCCGTAGAGCAGGGTCTGGATCATCCTTTTTTAACCTCCGCCACAGGTCCCCTTGACATCCTTGCTCTGAGGAAATCCCTCAGAGATTTGATGAGCCCTGTCACACCTCCTCTAAGCCAGAACACTATGACCAGCAATAGAAGACCCAATATCCATTCCCACTGGGGAATATGGGTTGATAAAGTGTCTTTCATGGCCATAAAGAGAACTCCTCCTATTATTGCGCCAAACAGGTTCCCGGCACCGCCTATGAGGGCGGCGAAGATCACATCCACATTGTTCATAGGATGGATGAAGACCGGGCTCACGAATCCCACATACAGGGTATAGAGGGTGCCCGCAAGGGCCGCAAAGGCCCCGGCCAGGACAAAGGTCAGCCACTTATAGAAAAAGGTATTGTACCCCAGGAACTTGACCCGGGTTTCATTCTCCTTGATGGATCTGATGATAATCCCATAGGGTGAACTGGTCAGGATGCGCAGCATGTAAAAGGTGAACAGCAGACACAGGAGAACAAAACCAAAGGCCACATGTTCATTGGCAAGATCCAGGAACCCCCACGGCTCGACCCCGGCGGAGATCCCATCCTCCCCCTGGGTTACTTTCTGAAATGCGGAACCGATAAGAAAGAATCCCACCTGGTTGAAGGCAAGGTTTGTGAGGGCAAAGGACGCCCCTTCAAGACCCACGACGATCAATCCCAGTATCCCTGCCACGATGGCCCCGCCAACGACCCCGGCCATCAGGGACAAAATTGGGTTGGGATTAAAATGCAGGGAAAAAAGGGTGGAGACATACACACCGGTGCCCAGATAAAGCATCTGGCCGAAGGACAACCTGCCCATATAGCCGTAGAGCAGATCGAAGGACATTACAAAGATGCAGAATATCATGAAATCGGTAACCCGATGCATGGCCAGGAGCGGAATCAAGGCAAGAAAACCCGCTGCCATGAGGACCATATCGCGGTAAATCGTTGTCCTTTTTGTAGCGCAGATCCGGGACAGGGAAGTGTCAGGGTTCAGTGGACTCAAAGAGAATTTCTCCTTACAGATAACTTTCAAGCGCCGAGGTTTCCGCCATCTCTGATTTTTCAGATATCTCCCGAATGATTTTACCTTCCTTCATAATGAATATCCGGTCTGCCAGACGGGAAACCACGGAGAGGTTCTGCTCCACAATGAGGGCTGAGACATTGTCCTGTTTCATCCGGCTCAAGATCCTGAAGATATCTTCGATCACAATGGCGGCCAGGCCTTCGGTGGGCTCATCGATAAGAAACAGTCTGGGATTTCCAACCAGGGCCCTGCCGATGAGGAGGATTTCTCGCTGTCCCCCGCTCAGACCCCCGGCTTTGTTGTCCATAAAGCGCTGGAGGTCCGGATAGATACTGGTCACCTTTTTGATGGCCGCCGGCATATCTTCACCCGCGGCATAGGCGGCCAGTTCGATATTGCTACGCACTGTCAAATTACTGAAGACTTTTTTGTCCTGGGCGACGAAACGTACGCCCCTTCGAGCTAATTTTTCAGGCGCCACACCCCGGGTATTTTCACCGCGGTAAGTGATGGAACCCCTGGAAGGTTTCATTAATCCGCAAATGGTCTTCAAAAGAGTGGTCTTACCGGCACCATTTCTCCCTACGATAAAGGCCATCTCGCCCTCTTTCAATTTCAAAGAAACATCATGAAGGACCAGTGCTCTGCCGTAACCAGCATTTATTCCGTCTACATAGAGCAAGTATCCGTTTCCTTTCCCCAATAGCACTCTCTGACGGAGGGGTCGCAAAGGACCTCTTGGGGATCGCCTTCGCATATGATCCTTCCCAAGTTCATTACACTGAGTGTCTCTACCAGGTCCATGATTTTGGATATCTTGTGTTCGATGATCACCAGGGTAAATTTATCTTTGACCCGGTCAATGAGGTTCAACACTTCACTGACCTCATGATCGCTCAACCCGGCCAGGGGCTCGTCCAGGAGGAGCAATCTGGGCTGGAGCGAAAGGGCGATCCCGATCTCGAGCATTCTCTTCTCGCCGTAGGAAAGTTCGGATGTGGGTTTTCCAGCCTGCTCCTCCAATCCCACCATCTCCAGGGCCTCCAGGCAGGCCTCGAGAGTTGTCCTTTTCTGTGCCGGGGAGAAAAATAGGTTACGAACGGTCCGCTGTCCTTCCCGGAACCGGCTGGTTGAGAGGACCAGGTTCTCCCAGGCGGTCAATGAGTCGAACACGGATACCAGCTGAAAGGTGCGGGCCATCCCCATCTCCACTCTTTTATGAGGGTCGACTTTGGTGATGTCCTTCCCCCCAAAGTCGATCTGTCCTGCACTGGGAGAAAAGAGCCCTGAGAGAAGGTTGAACAGGGTGGTCTTTCCGGAGCCGTTGGGTCCCATGACGCCTGCAATCTGACCCTCCCGGATTCGTAATTCAACCCCGTCCACGGCCACCAGGCCGTCAAAACGTTTGGTCAAATTTTGTGTCGTAATTAAATCAGGCATATCACCTAACTTTGTCTTCGCTTCCCCAAGGGTTTGCCCTAAAATTGTGGGGCGAAGAGGCGGCCGTGGGTTTTGACCGCCTCTTTCTCCTTATCCGCTACACTATTTCCAGCCCAACTCCGCAGGAGTCCGCTGAAAGTACTTACCCCCATAGTAGTCTATCACCTTTACATACTCCCATTTGGTCTTTCTTTCTTTAGCTCCGAGACCCAAAGCAATAAAGGATGAGTATTTGTACCTGGGGTTACCGTCGATCATCCAGGTGGCCGGTCCTTTAGGTCCGGTCCATTTGGGATTCGCCATGATGGCGTTGTACACCTTCTTGGGATCCGTGGACTTGGCCAATTCCATTCCTCTGATTACGTTTTTCACACCCATATAAGCGCTGCATCCATAGGGATCCGGCGGTTCGCCGTATTCAGCCATATATCTTTTGGTAAACTCGTTGGACAACTTCACCACCTCTGCGTCCTTGAAGCCGGTCATGTCAAAATACCAGAACATCTGGCACCTGACCCCTTTCAGGGCCTCGGGCGGAATACCCATGGCAAAGACGTTCACGATCCAGTTGAAGAAAATCTTAGTATCCTTGTTCAAACCCATCTCGTAAGCCTGCTTGAGGATGTTGATGGCGTCGTTTCCCCACTGGCCCATCATGACGATGTCGGGCTTGGCCTCCATGGCCTTGATGAGATAAGGGGTCATATCGGCGGTTCCCACCGGGGTCATGATGGTGGTGTATTTGACTTGGGGCATCTTATCAAAGACGTTCTTCATCCCCCTGAGGGCGCCATGCCCGTAGGCGTAATCCGGCAGCATGACAACTATATTTTTCAGCTTCATGATCTCAGTCACATAGGCTGCCGCGCCGCTCCCGATGGATTCCGCAGGAGGGATCATGGACATGCTGTAGGGCCCCTTCAGTTTCTTGGTAAACATTTTCTCGGGCACGCCGTTGGTGGCCATGAAAACGATTGGGGTCCGCTTGGTCTGGGCATTCATGGCCAGAGACACATGGGCGAAGGTTCCCCCCACCAGGGCAGTGATGCCTTTATCCTCGATCATGGATTTCATCTTGCGAACGGCCACATCCGGTTTTGTCTCCGTGTCCTGGTAAAAGGCTTCAATCTTTACTCGTTTGCCTCCAAAATTGGCGCCCCCCGCCGCGTTGATTTCTTTGATGGCCAGTTTGGCGGAATCCATTTGTTTAGTTCCGAGGGCCGACCCCTTACCGGTCATGGCATAGATGATTCCCATTTTAATCGTCTCTGCTGCGCTCACAGGAGAGGCGAGTGAAAAAGCCAAGCCCAAAGCAAAAGCAAGGCATACAATGGTAGATGTTTTGAGAATTCTTTTCATCTGTTTTCTCCTTTCTTGAGTTAAAGAATTGTTGCCAGAATTCTGTCGAAATGCAACTACAGAGGGGCTCCTTTTTTGGGCTCAGTTTCCAAAATTGGACGCATTTCGACAAATCTATTATTCATCCTATACTTCTATTCACTTCATTTTAGGTCAATATCTTCCCCCCTTTCAGCTAAAGATTTTCCTCAGTCAGTAATTCTCAATGTGACCAGCGGTAATTGACAACTGAGCCTTGTCATTACATCTCCCCTCAACACTCCGATTTCAACTAATAAAGCAAAAATGCCCCTATTACGTTTGATTCAAGAGAACTGTTCAGATCTTCAATATAGCACCGGTGCTGGCCGAAGTGACCATCTTGGCATAGCGGTAGAGATACCCATCTTTAACTTTCAGCGCGGGAGGAGACCATTTGTCTTTGCGACGGGCCATCTCCTCCTCTTCTACCTCTAAGGTCAGTGTTTTGTTTGGAACGTCAATGAATATGCTGTCCCCCTCCTTTACCAGCGAAAGAGGTCCCCCTTCCGCTGCTTCGGGGGAAATGTGCCCAATGGCCGCGCCACGGGTTACTCCGCTGAAGCGGCCATCTGTGATCAAGGCCACACTCTCGCCCAACCCCATACCAACAATGGCTGATGTGGGGGCGAGCATCTCGCGCATGCCGGGTCCACCCTTGGGGCCTTCGTAGCGAACAACCACGATATCTCCGGGCTTTATCTCTCCGCCCAGAATGGCATCAACAGCCTTCTCCTCATGGTCAAAAACCCTGGCTATTCCCCTTCTCTGAAGCATGCCGGGAGCAACGGCAGACTGCTTTACAACCGCACCTTCAGGCGCCAGGTTTCCCTTTAGGATAGCAATGCCTCCCTGGGGATGGATCGGGTCCTCAAAGGGCCGGATGAGTTCCTGATCGTGGATATTAACCTTTTCCAGATTCTGCCCCAGGGTCTGACCGGTGACGGTCATGACCCCCGGATCCACCAATCCTTTTTCGCTTAAGCGTTTCATAACGGCCTGAACCCCCCCGGCCATGTCCAGATCGTCAAGGTGGTGGGGTCCAGCCGGACTCATGTCGCATAGGTGCGGGACTTGGTCGCTCATTTCCTGGAAAAGACCCTGATCTATAGGGATGTGGGCCTCGTTTGCTATGGCAGGAACGTGTAGAATGGTATTGGTGGAGCAACCCATGGCCATGTCCACTGCGATGGCGTTCATGAAAGCGGCCTTCGTGGCAATATCGCGGGGGAGGATCTTTCTATTTAACAGTTCCATCACCTTGAGCCCGGCAAACTTGGCCAGCCTTATCCTTGCCCCGCTCACGGCAGGGATGGTCCCGTTCCCCGGCAGGCCTAACCCCATGGCCTCTGTCAGGCAGTTCATGGAATTGGCGGTGAACATGCCGGCACAAGATCCACACCCAGGGCAGCAACATTCTTCTAACTCCTCCATTTCATCATGTGTCATGGTTCCAGCGCTGACCTTTCCTACACCCTCCCACACCGTAGTCAGGTCTGTTTCACGTCCATGCCAGCGACCGGCCAGCATGGGGCCCCCACTCAGTACCACGGTCGGGATATTGAGCCTCAGGGCAATCATAAGCATGGCTGGAGTTATCTTGTCGCAGTTCGTCACCAGCACTAGGGCATCAAAGGGATGGGCCATGGCCATGACCTCCACCGAATCCGCGATCAGTTCACGGCTGGCCAGGACGTATTTCATGCCTTCATGACCCATGGCGATGCCATCGCAGATACCGACGGTGGGGAAGATGATGGGCGTTCCCCCGCCGCTATAGACACCTTTGACCACACCTTCCGCCACATTGTTCAGATGAATATGACCCGGCACGATCTGATTAAACGTATTGACAACACCCACGATGGGCTTTTCCAGTTCCTGCTTGGTGTATCCCATGGAATAGAAGAGGGCTCGATGCTGCGCTCTTTGCAGCCCCTTTTTCATCTGGTCGCTTTTCATTTTTATCTCTCCTTTATTTACTTTGCTCCAGGATCGCCTTCCGCCGCGGCCGTGAAATCTGAGCTCTATTATTGGCGTTCCTCCTTGAAAAACGCACTCTCGGTTCTGAGGGAAACCAAAAACATCCAACACCTTGACCATCGGAGGTATTGGGTCCCATACAAATACCCTAACTTTGCTGTATGTCTCGAATCAGTTTCCACTGCCGGAGGAAGTAAAGATCCCGCTTTCGCAAAATCTCCTCACTCGATTCCTTTTCATAATCATAGAACCCTTTTCCGGTTTTTATACCCAATTTTCCGTCCTCGATAAGGCGATTTAACGACTCTGGTGGGGACTCCATGGTATTCAAGTCGCTGAAGAGGTAACTCGCCACACTGTGAAACACGTCTAATCCGCCCAGGTCCGCCGTTTTCAAGGGCCCTAACCATGGATAACGAAAACCGACACCGTAACTCATTGCCTTGTCAGCATCTTCAGGGGTGACCACCCCGGCCTCCACAAGGTGAAGTGCCTCCCTGAGGGCAGCGAATTGAAGACGGTTCATGGCGAATCCAGGCATTTCTTTTTGAATTATAATCGGCATTTTTCCCAGCTTCTCAGCGATGCCGAAAATCAGATTCACTGTTTCATCAGAAGTTTTATCTCCCCGAATCACCTCCACCAAAGGCACCAATTCCGGTGGATTCACCCAATGCATGCCGGCAACCCGTTCCGGTCGTTTACAGACCGAGGCAATTGAAGCGACGCTCAGCCCCGAGGTGTTCGTGGCCAAGATGGTCTCCGGCGCGCAAAGGGCTTCCATCTGGCCAAAGAGCGTTTGTTTCAGTTTCAAGTCCTCAGGGATCGCCTCCAGTACAAACTGAACCCCATCCAGAGCCCGTTCGAGGCTCCCGGTGACCGAGATTTTCTCTGTGGCCGCCTTTGCGGACTCTTCCGAGAAAACATTCTCCTCTATGAATACCTTATGGGATTTCTCTATCCTGTCCAACGCCTTTACTATCTGGTCATCAAAAATATCTTGCAGGATTACACCGTAGCCCGCATGGGCGAAGCACAAGCCCATCCCGGCACCCATAGTCCCAGCACCAACTATTGCCACCCTGGATATATCTTCCAATCTCATGCTTTACCCCCTACACTACAGTTGCGCACCTAATTCATTCTGGTTAGGCAACTTATCTCCCTCCTTAAGTTCAGTGGTTTCAACTATACGTCTTATCTTTTCCAATATGAAATCGGATGACCTGTTTTTGACAATACACACCATCTATCCATCCATTTAAAACGGATAAAATTATGATTTTCCATCTAATGATTTGTTGGTAATATAATCTGACAATCTTGTCAACTTTTTTTGGAAAACAATTTTCCATCTTTTATTTATATTTAAGACACTTAAATTATTGGTATTATTTTAACTATACAGCAACAAAACGGTCTTTATATGTCATAGGTGTTGAAAATTATAAGGAGCAGGAACACCACATTGTTCATTTCAGACCATGCTCCAGGCCTGTTTCATTACCCGCTGTGCGTTGGCGATGACTACGAGAGGGTCCTGCCCCTCAGAGGGCTTTATCTCAAAACTCACAATGGGCCGAGCCCTGCCCCCCAAAACACCCAAGTCTAACAGGCTTCGCAAGAACTCGGCTACTTCTCCCACATCATTAGCGCTGCCCGGGGTTCCGAACGCAGGGTGGTTATCTCCATAGCCTGCAAGGTTGGGGTCAATGATCGCACTGCCTATATGCGCTCCGGCTAAATACTCCTTCACCGGGGCCAGGGCCTCTTCAGGTGACTCCTTGAGCAGAGGGATATGGCTCAAATCTACAAGAAGGCCAAAGTTGTCATGTTCTTTGCAAACCCCCTCCGCCACCTGCCTTCCCAAGGTGGCCGGTCCCAGGAGACAGCATTTGTCTACCTCACAATCAAAGGCCTCAATCACAATTTTTGGACCATCTTTACTGGTTGAGTAAGCACACAGCTCATTGAGGGATTGGATCAAGGCATCCACTGCCTCGTTTCTTTTTTCTTTTCCCGGATCTTTGCCAGAGAGGATGACGAAGCTCTCTGCCCCCATGTAAATAGCTTCATCGATGTGTTCCCTGAGTTCCGCACATGCACGAGCCCGCTCTACCTCTTTAAGAGAATTGATGTTTAACCCTCGGCTCAGGATAGCGGGATGAGCCCCGTACCCCACGGAAAGGCGAGATAGTCGAATAACGTCTTTAACCTCGTCCCGAACCGCGTTATTTTCAATGTGGGTTATTTCGATGGCGTCAAAGAAGGGATCAAGAGCGATGTGCCTGACGCTCTCCACCCACGGACCACCCCCGCCTGCCAACTCGGGGAAGGCCATGGAATGGACGATTCCCATCCTCATATATGATTCTAACTGTTTCTCCATTTTTTACCCTGGTGAATCCCCAATAACCTCCATCATAAAGATATGGGAAAGCTTCCCCTCCTACCTTACCTAAGCCACAAAGTCCTCCTGGAAGTAACATGAGGACACCACTACCTTTCCGGCGGTCCCCCCGCTTCTTGAATAGCCAGGAACACGTTCTCAGGATCGGCGGGCAGAGAACGTACCCGCCCTCCGCACGCATTGGCTATGGCGTTCAGAATAGCGGGTGTAGCCGGGATATTAGGCATCTCACCTATCCCCTTGGCGCCATAGGGCCCAAACTTGTTTTCCTCCTCAAGAATAATAGGTTCGATGTCAGGTACGTCTAAGGTGGTGGGAATCAGGTAGTCCTGCAGGTTGAGGTTCTGCGGGTAACCATCTTTCAGAACCACCTTTTCCATCAAGGCGTAGCCCAGACCCATGGCCACACCCCCTTCGATTTGACCTTCCACTGCCTTGGGGTTTATGGCCTTACCAACGTCGAATGCGGCCACATAATCGATCACTTCTACCTCTCCGGTCTCCACATCAACCTCGACCTCCGTCATATGGGTCGAGTAGGTATAGACAAAGTATGGATTGCCCTGACCTGTTTCCGGATCCAGGCTGGCGGTAGGTGGTGCCCACCATCCCTGGCCGATGAGACGCTTGCCCATGGCCATACACTTGGCAGCTACTTCCTTGAAGGCCAGCGATTTGCCGGGATTTTCCCGGTCATAAATCCGGCGGTCCCTGACCTCAAGCCTGTCAATGGGCACGATAAGCATTTCAGAGGCCATCTCTAAGATAGACTCTTTAATCTGACGAGTGGCCATGATGATGGCGTTGCCCATTAACGTGGTAGAACGGCTGCCCACAGTGGGACCTGACTCCGGCACCATATCGGTATCGGGCTTCACCAGACGCACGTCCTCCATGCGCACCCCTAATTCCTCTGCACATATCTGAGGCAGAACCGTAAATGCCCCCTGGCCCATCTCGGTAATGCCCGAATAAAGAAGAGCCGAACCGTCCTCGTGCACGTAAACGTTTGCTCCGCACCCATCACCACTTGTGCCAATACTGGTACGGTACCAGCCCATGCCGATACCCACACCACGACGCTTGCTGCTTTTGGCGTCAACGTATTGGCTCTTCCCGTATCTGTCCTCCCACTTAAAGGCCTTGGCGCAGGCATCTAATGTCTCGATGAGCCCCACACTCTGGTCCAGTACTTGACCGGTAGCGGTAACCGACCCAAGCCTGAAGGCGTTAATACGTCTCAACTCGATAGGGTCCATCCCAAGCTCCTGTGCCAGCTCGTCCATGAGTTGCTCGTGGGCAATGTGCACCTGGGGTGCACCGAAACCACGCATGGCCCCCCCGTACGGATGATTGGTATAGCAAAGATGTGCATCCACTTTCACATGGGGTATCTGGTAGGGCCCCGGCATCATCACCATAGAGTGGATATGGGAGCCCCCAGCGGGAGGAATGACAGGCCCCAGGCCTGCGTAGGCCCCCTGCTCATCATAGATGACGCCCTCAAATGCCACGAGATGTCCGTCTTTTTTTGCTCCGATCCTGATCTCCATAATCATAGGATGGCGTTTACAGGTCTGCAGAGTCACTTCTTCGCGTTCAAGGGATAGACGAACCGGCTGTCCAGTGTGGTGGGCCAGTACAGCGGCCCGACAACCCACATCAATGGGTGCGTCCTCTTTACCACCAAAGCCGCCCCCCATGTGAATCTGACGGACCCGTACCTGATTTACCGGTACCCCAAGCACTGCGGCAAGATTCCGTCTGACCGTGAAAGGTGCTTGCATGGGCCCCTCTACCAGCATGGTTCCATCCGGCTGGGGAATAGCAAGAGAGATGTCGGGTTCCAGATAGGCGTGTTCAAGGAAAGGAACCTGATAGGTTCTCTCCATAATCACTTGTGCTTCGTCGAAACCTTTTTCTATATCGCCTTTGCGAAGCTTGTTGCTCGAGAGCAAATTCCCTTTTTCGTGAATTTGGGGCGCGTCAGGCTTGAGCGCGTCGCGAGGATCAAGAACGGGTGTCAGAGGCTCGTATTCCACCTGTATCAGAGAGAGGGCTTCATGGGCGATTTCTTCAGTTTCCGCAGCTACCAGAGCCACCCCATCTCCAACGTAACGGACTTTGTCTCCACAGATCACAGGCTGATCCGGCAAAATCGCCCCGAAACCGTTTCTTCCTGGCACGTCCTTTGCCGTAAGAACCGCCGCAACGCCTGGCAGTTCTTGAGCTTTCTCCACGTTAATGGCTTTAATAAGAGCGTGGGGGAACGGGCTTCTGAGGATTTTTCCGTGCAAAAAACCCTCTTGGGGATAATCTGCCCCATACATGAGTTTTCCGGTGACCTTTTGGAGGTCATCCGTTCGGGTAACAGAATGCCCCGCTACGGACAATTTGTCTTTAGGGGCTGCAAGCAGTTGTTCAAGGTCCAGCTTTTCTTTGGTGAGGACCTGTACTGTCCTTTTGTCTTCGGTTTTATCTCGCATGATGTTATCCCTCAAAAAATTGGCTGCGTGATTCAAGTCATATCATTTATGCGACTTTTTCGTTTGACTGGCTGTCACGACCGCATGTACGATTTTTCGGTAGCCCGTACAACGACAGAGTACGCCTGAAAGGGACTCCCTGATCTCCGCCTCATTGGGAGTGGGGTTCTTATTAAGCAGGGCCTTTGCATTCATGATCATACCGGGCGTGCAGAACCCGCATTGGGCAGCCCCCTCATCCATAAAAGCCTGCTGGATTTCATCCAAATCTCCCTCTTCATTCGCCAGGCCTTCTATGGTAGTCAAAGATCGACCCGCTACTTTAAGGGCTGGTAAAATACAGGAGTTAACAGGTTCCCCGTCTAACAACACGGTGCAAGCGCCGCACTCCCCCTCACGGCAACCCGCCTTAGTCCCGGTCAAACCGAGATCATCCCTCAACAGGTCTATTAGCAGGGTGTTGGGCGCAATTGCCACCTCCATCGATTGTCCGTTGAGTTTGAAGGAAAGCTTTGTCGTACTCATAACATACTCCTTTAATCCAATGTACATCCGGCCTGTTCTAAGGCCCGGACCAGCCCCCGTTTCACAAAGACCTTGACCATTTCCTGCCGGTAGTCGCAGGAGCCCCTTAACAGGCTGTCACGGGGCGAGCAGTAGGCCGATGCGCCCTCGGCGGCGTCGGCTAAGGTCGTGAGGTTGATAGGCGCTCCCTTAAGGGCATTTTCAGTGCTTCGGTCACGAAAGGGTGTCGGCGCGACCGGACCAAGGGCGATGGCCGCCTCATAAATGGCATTTTTGTCCTTGTTAACTGTGACCTTAACTGCGCACACCAGCATGGGAAGAGAGAGGGCCTTACGTTTACTCAGGCGAAGATAGACCCCTCCCTGGTCGTTGCCCAAAGGTTGAAATTCTATCTTGGTGAGGATTTCCTTGCCCGGGTCCAGGGCGGTCTTACCGAGATCCAGGAAGAAGTCGTTTAGCGTCACAGTCCGATCGCCTTCGACAGAGGCAATAGTTACGCGGGCATCTAAGGCCAAAAGTGGTATGCTCGTGTCGGCTGCTGGCTGGCCGCTAATCAGGTTACCTGCTACAGTGGCGACATTTCTAATCTGCGGGGAACCCACCGAGCCTGCACCCTCTGAAAGGAGCCTGGCCTTTTCTTTGATCAATTGAGAGGAAGCAACTTGGGCATGGGTGACTAACCCACCTAATATAATCTTGTCACCATTCTGCTCAATGTTAGCCATATCCGGCAAGCCGGTGATGTCCACAAGGGCTTCCAGTTCAATATCCCTCTTTCGCAACTGGGGAATGACATCAGTTCCCCCCGCGATCACCCTTGCGCTCCCCCTGTAATCCTGGAGTATATGCAATGCCTCCTCAAGGGTTTCAGGTTGCAGATAATGCTGTATTCTAATATCGTTTGCCCAGTGAAGCTCTTTAAAGGTGAATGACATCTTAACCTCCTAAAAAACGTAAGGTTACTGGGAGGCTGTCCGAGAATGGCTATTTTTCGCAATTTCTGCGTCAGGCTCAGATTTTAATCCTCAAAATACTCAATGTATTCCTTCGGTTAAAATCCTCGCCTTCCTTGACCTTGTAAAAAATTTCTCATTCTCGGGCAGCCTCCTGGTCTCATCGAAAAAACACATCATCTACATTCATCTACGGCCTGTTCTCGCAAGATCCGCAGTCTCATTCTCCTGTTTTCTCCGGCTTAGCTCAATCGGCTTAGTTCAATTTGATGTTGCATCCTCTTGTTATGCCCCTTCATAACCCTTTCTGCGCGGGCAGAATCGCGGTTTCTGAAGGCTTCCACCACCTTTATATGATCCCCATAAAGTTTAGGCAGGATAGGTGTGATATCGCAGACAAAAGGACGCGATCTGTGCTTAATGTTCTCTAACAGCTCTTTGAGGAGCCAGTTGCCGCAGGAATCATAGATCAATGCGTGAAACTCAAAATCCGACTTGGAGTATTCCACCACATCCTGACCTTGTATGATCTGATGCTGTTTCTTCAACATGGCTTCCAAACGCTTAAGGGTTCCCGGACTAATATTTTCAACTGCTAAACGGCCTGCCATACCCTCCAATAAACCCCTTACTGTATAGAGGTCGTGAGCCATCTCCAGTGTCATCTGTACCATCCGGATTCCCTGTTTGGGCGTATGGGTAACCAGGCCTTCCTTTTCCAAATCTTTAAGCGCCTGCCATACCGGAGTTCGACTGACTTCCAACTCCTTCGCCAGACTTTCGACGTTTATCCATTTTCCGGGCGTGAAACGATAAGATGCAATCATCTCTCTTAACGCCATTTCTGCTTGTTTTTTAAGGGTTAACCGCTTGAGTTTTTTGACCATTTTTCTAAGGACCTGATTGTCAGGGCAATTTTTGGCTGGTTTTTATACTAAAAATACTTCCTACAAAAAACAAAAGTCAACAAAAATTTGATGAATAATGAAATTATTATCAAATTATTTTTAAAAGAAATCGGGGGAAATCCTCTGCTGTGTATTTTTATGGATTCCCGCTACCCGATCGGCATCGAGGACAAACTTCGGGGAATGACAAATCTTTGCTCTATCATGATGGACACTTACTCTATGTCATCATTCTCTTTCATTTTTTTCTTTACAATCAAGTGAGCGGTCGATAATATTATGTATACGAAAGGATTAATCATGCCCCACTACGAAGACTGCATCATATTTCTCCTGGCCAAGGCCTACCAGAAGGCCCACGGCAATTTCAAACAGCGTCTCCTGCCCCATGGAATCACGCCGCTCCAGCACCTGATTTTAGAAGCCCTCTGGGACGAGGAAGGCCTGACGGCGACTGAAATAGGCAAACGGATGACCCTGGATAACGCCACCCTCTCCGGCATACTGGACCGCATGTCCGAAAAGGGGTGGATCGTCAAGGCGACTGATGACGCGGATAAGCGCTTTATCCGCATCTACCTGACCGGCAGGGCAAAAAAGCTGAAACCCTTGCTCCTGGCGGAGCGGAAAAAGTCCAACAAGGAAATTCTTACCAACCTTAACCGCGAAGAGAAGGTCCTGCTCAAGCGCCTTTTGAAAGACATTCGAGGATAATCCAATGATCCTCCCAAGGATGCGAGGGAGTGGATGGAGCACTGGTATGCTGATAAAATAGCTGCTGGTGCAAAAAGATAGATAGCCTTTCTCGGCTTGAAACTCGAAATTGGACAGTAGAAATTGGGGAGAGATGAAACGAGTTACCGAATTGGAGGTCTACAGACTGGCAGAAGAGTTATGGTCGTTTACGGCCTGCAATTGGAAATTGGGGAAATCGCCCCAAAATTGAATGCATTCATCAACAGCACAAAAGCACGAAGGCCAAGTTTCCAATTTCTATTTTCTAACTTCTAATTTCTAATTTCTAATTTCAACGTTGCGTGAACGGTTACGAACACCTAAACAAGGAGGGTTTTAAATGTCAGAGCTATTGGAAATTTTAGGAAGCAGGTTCCCTATCATTCAGGGGCCCATCGGTAGGTTAAACAGTCCCAACATGGTGGCCTCTGTATGCGAGGCCGGTGGTTTCGGCATGTTAGCCTTGGGGTTCACCACAGACCTTGAAGCTATAAAAAAAATGCTCGCCGAGGTCCGCGAGCTGACGGCTAAACCCTTTGGGGCCAACTTGATGATCGCAATGAACCCTGCCAATGAGCAAATCCTTGATATTCTCGCTGAGGCTGGTGTTAAAACCGTAACCACTTCGGCCGGTTCCCCACAAAAGATCTACCCCAAAATTCATAAATTGGGGATGAAAGGTCTGCACGTTGCTTTGGATTTAGCCTTCGCCGTTAAGGCTGCCGATGCAGGAGTGGACGGCCTGGTTGTTTCCGGGTGCGAATCGGGTGGTCTTCGGACCATAAACCCTGAATCGTCCAACATGGTCCTCATTCCGCTGGTCTGCGACCATGTGGATGTGCCCGTGGCGGCGGCCGGGGGCATCGCTGATTCCCGAGGCTATAGAGCCGCCTTAGCCTTAGGTGCCCAGGGAGTCCAGATCGGTACCCGTTTTCTCTCCTCAGCGGAAAGCCCGGCTGCTCAGGCCTGGAAGGAAGCGATTTTAAACTGCCCTGACGGGGGGACCACCCTGCTCCCTCTGGGCGGCATGAGCGTGCGGGCTATCATCAATCCCCGCCTGTCAGAGAAGATGAACGATTCCAGCATCGACCTTTCCCAGGAGTACAGTATGATGAATATGGGTGAAGCCTGGCATTCTGGGAATTTTGATCTCTTTCCCGCCGGAGGCGGGCAGGTCAGCGCCTCAATTACGGAGATAAAATCAGTCAAGAATGTTATCGGAGAGATGGTGTCGTAAAGAACAAGCGTAGGAATGATGAACGTCCAACATCGAACATCGAAGGGAGAAACACCAAATTTTAGGCATTTTAGATCATTTTAGGCACTTCTCCGGTTTTATCCGTATTAGGAGGTTAAAATAATGGATTGGAAAAAAACAACCTGTATATTGTGAGCAAATCTCTGTGGACTTGAGGTTCGAGTCGAGAACAACCGTATAGTCAAAGTTCGTGGGGATAAGGACAATCCTCGCAGTGAGGGCTATGCCTGCCGGAAAGGGTTGAACATCATATATTACCAGCACCATGCCGACCGGCTCTTGCATCCCCTGAAGAAGATAGGGGACACATTTGAGAGAATATCCTGGGACCAGGCCATAGGCGAAATAGCCGAAAAACTCTCTGGCCTAATAGACGAACACGGACCGCGTTCTTTTGCCCTCATGGGGGGAGGTACAATCGGCTGTGTATCGCAGGGCATCCTTGCTATTAATGTACTTGGAGGCCTGGGGTCGCAATACTTTTACAACGCTTTAGCTCAAGAGCTGACCGGCAGGTATTGGGCCGATGGAAAGACCTATGGCAACCAAAGCCTTCACGCCACACCACACCTCGATAAAACGGATATGCTCCTTGTTTTTGGGTGGAACCCGATGATGAGCCATCATACCCCTCAGGCGCGCCGGGTCCTTTCCAAATTCAGCAAGGACCCTGACAGACTCCTTGTGGTCGTCGACCCGCGCATTTCAGAAACAGCTAAAATCGCTGATATCCATCTGCCTATCAAACCGGGTACGGACGCCCTCTTGTACCGGGCCATGATTTCCATCATTCTGAATGAAGGATGGCATGACCAAGGATACATAAAAAGACACGTAAGCGGCTTTGAAAGCATCCGGTCTTTTTTCACCGATTTCGATGCAAAAGCAGCCCTAACGGTATGTGAACTTGATTATGACAGGGTGAGGGAAGTCTGCCGTCTGTTTACAACTCGAAAATCCTGCCATCACAGTGACCTTGGCCTTCTTATGACCCGGCACAGCACACTCATCTCTTATCTTGAAACCGTTCTCAGGGCTGTCTGCGGACGGATCGGGGTTGAAGGCGGAAATATCTTTCCGGTTGGGTTGCGTGATGGAGGTGGTAAGCGAAATGCAGCCACTGATGAACGAGAATCCCGGTACTGGCGTACCGTTGTTACGGATTATCCGGCCATAACCAGGATGTATCCTCCCAATGTGATGCCCGAGGAGATCATCTCCGACCATCCGGACAGGCTTCGCGCCGTAGTCGTCAGCGGTGCTAATCCGCTGAGATCTTATGCCGACACCTCGGCCTATGAAGAGGCCTTCAAACGACTGGATCTTCTAATAACCGTTGAAATTGCAATGACAGAGACGGCCGCGATTTCTCATTATGTTCTGCCCGCCCTATCCGCCTATGAATCGTGGGACGGAAATCCCTATCTTGGGGAAGGCTTTCCGAAAACCTTCCTGCAAATGCGCCGTCCCGTAGTGAAACCAGAGGGGGCGCAGATCGAAGCCGGTGAGATATTTGTGCGGCTGGCCGATAGGTTGGGATTAATTCCTGAAATTCCAAACACGCTTTATGAGGCTGCCGATAAAGAAAACCGATTAGAATTCGGCCTGGCCCTGATTGAGCATTTAAAGTCTAATCCAAAGGCCAGAAAGAGTATGCCTTTCATTCTTACCAAGACGCTCGGGAAAAACCTGGGATCAGGACACCTGGCTTTGCTTTGGGGATTTTTGCAAACCCTGCCGCCCGGAGTCCAAGGAAGGGCTGCGCGGGTGGGGTTTCATCCAGGGCTGGGCCTTGGAGAAGAGATCTTCCAGGCCATCCTGCAACACCCTGAAGGTATTTGGGTTGGCGAAGTAGACGCCGAAGAATGGGACCACTTCCAGACCCTCGCCACAGAAGACGGACGAATTAACCTGAATGTGCCCGAGATGGCAGACTGGATTCAAGAGATAGATCCAGCCATAGAAGCAGAAAAACTCAGAGAGGGGGAGGAAGAGTATCCTTTCATCATGTCTTCCGGCCGACACATGGATTACAACGCCAATACACAGATGCGGGATCCTGCCTGGAACAGGGGAAAAAGGGTATGCACGGCGATCATGCACCCTGGGGATGCGGAAAAACTCGGTTTCAAAGACGGGCAAATGGTAAAGGTAACCACAGAAGCCGGTGAAGAAACCGTTGAACTCCAGGTTACAAACTCGACCAGACCGGGCTACATTATGATACCGCATGGGTTCGGTCTTGTATTTCAGGGTAAAACATACGGAGCCAACGCCAACCGATTGGCCAAAAACACCCACAGGGACAGGATCGCGGGAACACCCTATCACCGATATATTCGATGCAGGGTCGAGTGGGTGTGAACGCTTACGAATAAAGGTATGCCCATGATCAAATTCAAGCGCTCAGTCTGCCCCCACGACTGCCCCGACACTTGCGGTCTCCTTGTGGGGGTGGAAGATGACCGTGTGCTCTCGGTCAAAGGAGATCCAGAACATCCTTTCACCCGTGGAGCCATATGCGTGAAGGTCAGGCATTATCCTGAGCGTATCTACTCACCACTACGGGTCCTGCATCCGTTGAAACGGGTGGGCGCTAAGGGCGCAGGCACGTTCGAGCGCATCACTTGGGATCAGGCCTTAGATGAAATTGTCCGCCAATACAGGCAAATCATTTCTGAATCAGGTGGCGAGGCCATACTGCCCTATTCATATGCAGGGACTATGGGTGTTGTCCAGTTCCACGCGGGTCACCCCTTTTTCCACAAATTAGGGGCTTCCAAGCTGTTGAGAACCATCTGCAGTGCTGCCGCGGAGGCGGGTTTCGCTGCAAGCATGGGAAATATTCCCACCACGGATATCGAAACCAGCGTTAATTCGGATCTGATTATCATCTGGGGCAGCAATACCTTTGTCACCAATATGCATGCATGGCCCTTTTTCCTTGAGGCCCGTCGGCGACGCGCCTCCATTGTCGTCATAGATCCCTACAAGAATCGTACGGCAAGAGAGGCGGACCGGCACCTGCAGCTTAAACCCGGCACAGACGCGGCTCTGGCCCTGGGCATGATGCACGTCATCATCAAAGAAGGTTTGATTGATAAGGAATTCATTGGAAGACACACGGTCGGTTTCGAGCAATTAGCCGAGCGACTGGACGACTATCCCAGCTCCCTGGTTGAAAACATCACGGGCGTCCCCGCTGCTGAAATAGAGTGGCTGGCACGGGAATACGGGCAGGCGAATGCCCCGTACATACGGACAGGCTGGGGCCCGTCCCGCCAGGTCAAGGGTGGCATGGCCATGAGAACGATTGCCCTGCTGCCCGGACTAATTGGGGCCACTCACAAAAGGGGTGGGGGCATTACCCGGTCCACCTCTGCGGCTTATGCATTCAATATGGACTCGGTTACGCGTGAGGATCTATCCCCCTCAGGAGTAAGGAGTATTAATATGGTGCAGTTAGGTCAGGCCCTGACTGCAGTTGATGACCCGCCGGTAAAAGCCCTCCATGTGTACCATAGCAACCCGGCAGTGGTAGCGCCGGATTCAGCACGGGTTCTTGCAGGTCTTGAGCGTGAGGATTTATTCGTAGTGGTACACGAACATCTAATGACCGAAACGGCAATGTATGCCGATATTATTCTACCCTCGACCACATTTCTCGAATCCACGGATCTGTATAGAAGCTACGGACACTACTATCTTCAGATGGCGCGTCCTGTGATTAAACCTGAGGGTGAAACTCGCTCAACCTTAGCCATTTTCAACGACCTGGCTGCCCGGTTCGCCTTTACCGAGGGTTGTTTTTCCGAGACAGCGGAAGAGCGTATTCGGAATCTCCTCGAGTCAGGGTCACCTTACTTAGAGGGCATCACACGGGAAAACTTGCAGGAGGGCCGGCCTATTCGTCTCAATGTGCAGGAGAACATATTTTCGAAAGGGTTTGGTACACCTTCCGGCAAGATTGAGTTCTATTCCCGGAGTATGGCCGACCAGGGGCTGGACCCGCTGCCTAACGGAGAACCAAGCAGAGACGAGGAGGGAGATGGCCGGTTTCATCTGCAACTGATCACCCCGCCCCGGCGTCAGTTCCTGAACTCAACTTTTAATGAGATCGAATATCTTCGCACACAGGCAGGTGAGCCCAAAATCATGATCCACCCTGAAGATGCCGCCCCGAGAGGTGTAGAGGAAAAAATGAGGGTAAGGGTTTTCAACAACCGCGGAACGTGTTACCTCTCTGCTCGCTTGACAGAGGATACAGCGCCCGGTGTGACAGTCATAGAGGGTCTTTACTGGCCCCGTTTCATGCCAAACAACCACGGGGTCAACCAGCTTACCAGCCAGCGCCTTACCGACATGGGACAGAGTTGTGCCTTCCATTGCAACCTGGTGGAAGTAGAGCCTTCCTTGGATTGATCTGCATTAGGAACCACCCCTCGTCCCCAAAAAAACCCTTTCCATTACGCCCGAATCCCGGTAATAATACTCTTGCCCAACACATCTTGACCCCATTTATTGGGTCTGACATCCACCCAAGACACCAGGAGGCAAATCATGGGTTTCACACTGAAAGATATCCTTCACAACAAGGCAAAAGCCCTTCTACACCTTGAGACCGACCCCGGACTAGGTTGTACCGAACCTGCGGCAATCGGGCTCAGCGCTGCTGCGGCTGTCGCGCTTTTGAAAGAGAAGACGATTGAATCGATTGAAGTGGCTACTGACCCTAATATCTACAAAAACGCCATGGGAGTAATCATACCGGGCTCAGAAGGCCAAAACGGCATCCCCTTAGCTGCAGCCATGGGAGCAGTTGCCGGAGATCCCGAAAACCGGCTTCAGATATTTTCGACCATTGACAAACAGGGGCTCCAAAAGGCTGAATCGCTGCTTAGGGAGGGAAAGGTTTCAGCAAGGATTAAAGAGGGCCAGGCAGGGCTTTATGTTAGGACGGTTATAAATGCAGGAGGCCATACTGCCGAGGCTGTTATAAAAGGCCGGCATGATCATATCGAATCGCTCAGCGTTGATGGCGAGTTCCAGAAAGATCATCCCCTCCTGGCCGGCTCGGGGAGCAAAGATTCTGATGTGGAAGATTTAAAACAGTGGCTGACCTCACTCTCTATTGGAGAGATCGTGGACCTGTTAGATGATCTGGACGGGGATGACGTCGCTTATATCCAGAGGGGAATCGATCTCAACATGGAACTGGTTAAATACGGTCTCTCCCATGGCCCGGGGCTCGGGGTGGGCAAGACTCAGCAGAGCCTCCTGCGTCAGGGCCTTCTCAAGAACGATATGGTCCTTGCGGCAGGGATCTTTGCTTCAGCAGGGATCGATTCCCGGATGGGTGGAGCCATGCTTCCTGCCATGACCTTAGCCGGAAGCGGCAATCAGGGGATTGCTGCAAGCACGCCTATTGTTGCTGCAACCCGCTTTGCCACCATCGAAGATAGTCTGCTTTTAGTCAAATCAATTGCCCTGAGCTACCTCCTGACCTGTTACATCAAGGCCCTTGCAGGCAGGATCGGACCGCTCTGCGGAAGCGGTGTGGCCGGAGGGGCCGGTGTTGCAGCGGGTGTAACCTACCTGTTGGGAGGCACAATGGAAAAGATCGGGGGGCCATAAAAAACCATATTGAAACTTTTGCCGCCATTATATGCGACGGGGCTAAGACCAGTTGCGCCCTCAAGGTCGGTGAGGCCAGCCTCTTCAGGAGTAAAAAGCGCTCTCATGGCCCTTCAAGGCACGGTGGTGAAACCGGTTGACGGTATCATAGATGAGAGCCCGGAGACTACCATGCGCAACCTCGGGAAGTTGACGCGATCGGACCTGAAAAGCATGGATCCGGCCATACTCGACATCATGCTGCACAAATGTCCGTAGGACAAACGTCCCAGGCATCCCTCCCAGTTACCGAATCAATCTTTTCTTGAATATTCTCCTTCAGAAGCGTTACCAGTTTGTTAAAGTCGAAACCATACCGAATCTTCCCCGCAAAAGCAGGACGTCATTCCCGCGAACGCGGGAATCCAGTTTATTGACATATATCTGCATACAAGTCACGCCATTCGGAGTTTTCTTCTTCTATCAGTTCTAATTTCCAAGCTCTTCTCCATTCCTTGAGCTGTTTTTCCCTTTTCATAGCATTCTCGGCATCTTTATGGATTTCGTAATAAACCAGTCTTTTAATTCCATATTTTTTCGTAAAACCTTCAGTCAAACCATTCTTGTGCTGCCATACTCTTTTGACGATATCAGAAGTTACACCCAAATAAAGCGTTCCATTCCGCTTACTTGCCAAGATGTAAACATAAAATTTTTTTTCCATCATCATTCCGGATTGTGAATTCTGGATTCCCGCGTTCGTGGGAATGACGGTTGAGGTATACCCCAGGCCCCGTTTTCACAGGGACAAATTTTAACAAACTGGTAATGCTTTCTCTCCATCCCGCGTAGGGGTATCCTTGTTTCCACTACTTCCCAAAGAAGTCGCCAAATCGCATCAATACCGACATATCGCCTGAGACCTTGTACTTCTGCTCCATAAACAACTGCTGGCCATCACTCTTTTTGGTCGTAATATCCATCCACACCTCAAAGGGTGTCTCAATGGTCAGGTCCGGATTATCGGCCATTCCCAAATCTGCTTCAAGTTTCCCGTTTTTGATGCTGAGATAACAATTGCCCTCCACCTCGCCTGAAAAGAGGAACTGTATTTTTGCCTCTACATCCCCGGTCTTCTCCTTATTAAATGCCAATCCCATCAAAGCGACAAAGGTTCCAATGGAGTCAGGCCGTGGCACCATCTCTTTGGTTTCAAATTCTTTGGGCGTCACCCCCTCGTCAATGCAGGTCTGCCAGAAAATATTGACAATTGGGGCCATGGTTTCAAAATCAGTAAAAGGATGTTTGATCCGGGCCATGGTCTCTCGAGAAATCGTCATGGACTCAACCAACTCCCGCCCCCCCTGCACCGTGGCATCAAGTATGTCAGCCACTTTTTCCCCTGCATCCGATGGCCTCATACTCTCAGCCGCAGGCCGGTAAATTTCAGCCAACAGCCTGCCATGATAAATGAAGTTCATATAGGATGAAAGCTGATCGAAAACCGATTCCTCCGGAAAGCCCGCAACCGAGAGTGCAACCACAGGCGGTATTTTATGCCGCATGGGGTGCCTTGTAACTCCGTTCCGCAGCTCAAAAAAAGGTTGAAGATCAGGCAAGGTTCGCTCGATAAAAGCCTTCATTTCAGCGTTTACCGTAAAATGATAAAGGGGCGTTGCCAGGACAAGGAGATCGGCATCAAGGTATTTGGGATAAATCTCATTGCTCATATCATCCTTATGGATGCATTTGCCCGGGGTTTTTGTCCAGCAGGTAAAACAGCCGATACAGTTTTTGATATTCTTCTTGTGCAGATTTATGATCTCAACAGCAGCGCCTGCATTGCTCATCCCCTCCACAAGATGATTCAGCATAAGCTCTGTCTTGCTCTGCCCTCCGATTCGCGCGCTTGAATTAATCGCTAATACTTTCATATGATCCTCCATAGCAGTCCCTCCCTCTGAACTTTTCCCTGTAATATTCTAATAATGGCGTGAGATCTCTTTCAGGAAACCTGACATTTTTCAATCTCTCATTGATTTCCGTGTCCCTCAATCTGACATTCAGGCTCCTCTTTGGTATATCGATCTCAATGACATCCCCCTCCCTTATGGCTCCAATCGGTCCTCCATTATAGGCCTCCATCTCAACATGCCCGATGCAGGGTCCTGTAGTGGCGCCGGAAAACCTTCCGTCGGTGATCAAGGCCACCCTTCTATAGCCGGCCCCCTTCAGGGCGTCGGTAGGGGTCAACATCTCCGGCATTCCCGGCGCGCCGGCAGGCCCCTGGAAAGGCAACACGACAACATCCCCCTCGTCAATCCCCTTTGCTTCAATCGCACCAAGTAGATCCTTTTCTGTATAAAACACCCTTGCACGCCCTGAATGCACCTGCATCTCTTCTCCTACAGCGGTTTGTTTTATGATCGCGCTATTTGCAATATTTCCTTTAAGTACTGCAATCCCTCCTTCAGCGTGAAAGGGATCCTCAAGGGGCCTGATAATATCATCATCCAACACATCTCCCCGAACAGCAATTCGTGTTATCGATCCTCCATTCACCGTTGGTGAGTCCTTTATCTTATCTCTCAATCGGTTAAGAACCGCTGAAATGCCTCCTGCCCTGTCTATATCTGCCATCTCATAAGTCCCTGCAGGGATTATTGAGCATATATTCGGCGTCTCACGCGAAATCCTGTCAAACAGATCCAGACCTATCTCTATCCCCGCCTCCTTGGCTATGGCCGGTATATGTAAAACAGCATTTGTTGAACCCCCCATGGCCATATCTACCCGGATGGCGTTTTCAAAGGCATTGGGTGTCATGATGCTTCTCGGTCTAACATCTTCCCTGATGAGGTCTACAATCCGCCTTCCCGATTCATAGGCCTCCTTTTTTTTGAGGGGATCGACGGCTAAAGTAGTTGCGCATTTTGTAATTGACATGCCCAATACCTCAGTGACAACCGACATTGTATTTGCCGTATAAAGACCAACGCAAGATCCGGCCCCGCAGGTCATAGAGGGTAGACGACTCTCGGCCTCTTCCGCCGTCATCTTGCCCCCTTTGACCTGGCCAACAAGCCCAAAGCCCTCAATGGGATGGTGTTTCTTCCCTTCCGAAACATTTGCCTTCATAGGCCCACCGGTGAGAATCATAGCCGGCAGATTAAGACGGCCGGCCGCCATCAGCATGCCAGGCGTAATCTTGTCGCAGGCCGTTACACCGACCCACCCGTCCAAGGAATGTGACAGAACCATGATCTCAATATTGTCCGCAATATGATCCCTGCTTGGAAGGCTCAATCTCATCTCCACAAACATGGCAATCCCGTCACAAACACCGGGGACACCCCACTCGAAGGGAACACCTCCAGCATCTCGGATACCTCTCTTTATTTCCCGGGTTAATTCGTTCAGATGAATATGCCCGGGAATGATATTATTATAGCTGTTTGCCACACCGACGAATGGCTTATCCTTATCAAAATCTTCCTCTTTCAGGCCTGCCGACATTAGTAGTGCCCTGTGCGGCAGGGTCTCAACATCTCTCTTTAGTATGTCCGAACGCATATCAAGCTCTCCTCATGACAAAGCCTAAAAGCCATTATTTCCCATCGTTTTTGAGTCCTTCCTTGACCTCATAGAAATGCCCCTTCTCCAAAATGGAAAACTCCTTCCGCAAATTTAATCATACTGCAACTTGCTACTCATTTCCATATAAAATTAAAAAATACCCAACACGGCTTGTTGAATGGACTGCCATGGAAATACAAAAACTGAACGAAAACTTTGTTCAGGCACTTTTTTTTGATAGAGCATTTTTCCCATCTTTATGATATCATTTAGAAGTTGCCTTAGGCCCGAGGTCACACGTCAGGGTTTGGAGGCCCTCGGGCCAACGGTTTACATGCAACCTCTCATTTAAGGATATCTTATTATTATCAATAACTATTTTTAGAGAAATGTAATGTTTACAGATAAACATCGTATCAATCTACTTGTACAAAATATTATCACGAGTGGTGCGTTTGAAAACCACGACATCGAAGGTAAACGCAAAATAATACTGATAAATATTATAGGTATTATTGGAATAATTAATCTAATTCCGTTTGGTATCGTAGCCTTTATCCAAAATAAGCCGGTATTGGGTTTTTTCGATCTTACTGTAGCGTCAATATTGGTTGTTGTAATCAGTTATTTGAGGAAAAGCGGGTACAATGATTCTCTCGGTTATTTCGCTGTTTCAGCTGCGGGTGCGTTGTTCTTATATCTTTTTATTGCCGGGGGAGTGAATAATACCGGACACCTCTGGTTTTACAGCTTTCCGTTATTTGCCTTATTTCTTCTCGGTTCAAGAAGAGGGGCAATTGCAACTTTTGTGTTATTTGTCCCTTCGTTTCTGCTATTAATAGTTGGGAGTTACCCTCCAATTACTGCCATCTACACAACAGATTTCAAAATAAGATTTATCCCATCCTTTCTTGTTGTGTTTGGAATTTCCTATTTCTTTGAAAAGCTAAGAGAAATGACACAACAGCTGTTAGCCCAGAGAAATGCCGAACTCGAAGAAACAATAACCAATCAAAAAGAGACACAAAAAGCACTACGCGAAAGCCAGGAGAAATACCAAAACCTTGTAGAGGAGAGCTTCGATGGAATATTCATCCAGAGAGGCCAAAATATTATTTTTGTGAACAAGCGGTTAAATGAGATGCTGGGATATAAGGAAGGTGAATTAATTGGTCAAAACCACTGGGTGGTATATCATCCTGACTATCAGGAATTGACCAGAGAGCGGGCACAGGCTCGTATGCGTGGAGAGGAAGTGGTGCGCCGGTATGAAGTCAAATTGCAGCGCAAGGATGGCTCCTGGTTTTACGGGGAGCTCAATGCCAGGCCAATTACCTTCCCTTCTGACAAAGAGAGTGGAATACAGGTCTGGATCAAAGACATCATGGAGCAGAAACTTGCCGAAGAGACGTTGCGGGAGAGTGAAGAGAAATACCGTACCATCCTCGAAAGCATCGAAGATGGCTATTATGAAACAGACCTTGCAGGAAACTTTACCTTTTTTAACGCTTCATTGTGCAGAGTCTTTGGATATTCAGAAAATGAATTAATGGGGATGAATTACATTAAGAACATAGATAAAGAGACAGCCGATAAGCTATATGGGGTATTCAATAGGGTGTATAAGACAAAGATACCGGTCAAAGGATTCGAATATGAGGTCTCATGGAAGGGCGGCAGAAAAAGGTTTGTTGAGATCTCAGTATCTCTGTTAAGGGATACTTGGGGTAAGCCTATGGGGTTTCGTGGTATTATCAGGGATGTCACGGAAAGAAAACTTGCTGAAGATAAAAGCAAACGGTTGGAAACACACCTTCAACAGGCCCAGAAGATGGAATCCATCGGAACACTTGCTGGAGGTGTCGCCCATGACTTTAACAACCTGCTCATGGCTATCCAGGGGCGCACCTCTTTGATACGAATGAATAAGGATTCTTCTCATCCGGATTTTGAACACCTGAAGGGGATAGAGGCTCATGTTGAGAGTGCCGCCGGTCTGACCAAGCAGCTATTAGGCTTTGCGAGAGGTGGAAAATATGAGGTCAGGCCAACCGATTTGAATAAACTCATCGAGAAAGAAAGTCATATGTTTGGCCGCACAAAAAAAGAAATAACCATACATAGAAGATACGAGGAGAATCTTTGGTCTGTGGCGGTCGACCGGAGACAGATTGACCAGGTCCTGTTGAATCTTTATGTCAATGCCTGGCAGGCGATGCCAGGGGGTGGCAACCTATATTTGGAAACAAAGAATGTGACCATTGACGAGAGCTATGTAAAACCGTTTTCTATTGAACCCGGGAGATATGTGAAAATATCGGTTACTGACACAGGCGTCGGAATGGATAAGGCAACCCAGGAAAGGATATTTGATCCGTTCTTTACCACCAAAGAGCTGGGTAGGGGCACCGGCTTGGGATTGGCCTCCGTCTATGGAATAATCAAGAATCACGGTGGCTTCATCAATGTTCACAGTAAAAAGGGTCATGGAACCACCTTTAATATTTATCTGCCCGCTTCTGAAAAAGAAGTCATGGAAGAGAAGAAGTTAGCCGGGGACATATTAAGGGGAACCGAGACCGTTCTTTTCGTAGACGATGAGGATATGATAATTGAAGTTACCGAGGAACTTTTTGAGCAGTTGGGTTACAAAATCTTGACAGCGAGAAGTGGAAAAGAGGCCATTGAGATATATAAAGAGAGCAAGGAGCGGATTGACATAGTGCTTTTAGACATGATCATGCCGGATATGAGCGGGGGAGAGACTTACGACAGGATGAAAGATATAAACCCCAAGGTTAAGGTCCTCCTTTCAAGTGGATACAGCATCAATGGTCAGGCGGCCGAGATATTGGATCGAGGTTGCGATGGGTTTATTCAGAAGCCCTTCAAGATAAAAGAATTATCAAAAAAGTTGAGAGAGATCTTGGACGAGAAATAGGAACAGATATGCAGTTATAATACCCAATGCTCAAAATATGAATACCTATAGGGAGGAATTATTTATGGAATGCCCCCATTGCGGAGAGAGTGTTAACAAAGTGATTGATTCGAGGCCGACTCAAGATGGAATCGCCATTCGACGTCGCCGGCAATGTTTGGTTTGTACAGGCCGGTTCAACACATATGAATCCACAGAAGGGCAATTAGTGCGGATTTTGATGAGGAAAGATGCACGGCCAAGATCGTCCATAGCCTCTGTGAGGGCAGTAGGAGAATCCATGGCGAATGCTCTCAAAACCTTAACTGAAGAGACCGAGAATCTCATCGTAAAAGTGAACGAATTTGAGAAGAGTAAAGGTAAAGCAGGTAAGAAACCTAAACACAGGGCCGTAGCAAAGGTCCGGGCTAAGAGAAAAGAGGGGATGAGGAAGCCTCCTGCACGTAAAGCAAGAAAACTGACGGATACAGCCCAAGTACTCAATGTTATAAAGAGGCATAAAAAGGGGGTTGACCTCAAAAAGCTGGGACACAGGACAGGCTTTAAGGACGATAAAATCAGGGGTATTGTTTCCAGGGCATGTAAGACAGGTAAAATCAAGAGGGTAAGCAGAGGTGTTTATATCGCAGCATAAAGTTATGCATGCTCCCTCAGCTCAAGATCAGATGATGTCTTGGTTACATTAATTGAACTATGGAGGTCCACTGTGAAAAAATGGAGTATTGCACCGAGGAGCATAAAAGGAAAGCTTATCTTCTATTTCGGAACGGCTGTCTCTCTTGTAGTTCTTCTGATCGTTGTCGTGTTTTCACATAGTATGTACATCCGCTTGATTAAAGACAATGATCAACTTATCCGAACAGACACTCACAACATCGCAAACAGGATCGAGGTTGGGAATCTCGAGGCTGTTACCATTGCAAAGACTATGGCACTGGCCCAGAAAAGCGGACTCTTCGGTAAACGGGAAGCCTCGAATAAATACGCCCTGAATGTCCTGACAGAAAACCCGCAATTTACCGGTTCATATTTTGGATATGAACCAAATGCAGATCAGGATGATGCGGCATATCTTGAAAAAACCGGTAGTGGCGCCAACGGGCTGAGTAAGAGCGGGCGTTTTCTTCCGTACTGGTTTGTCGATGGAACCCAAAAAAACAAGTTCAAACTCAACCCACTTGTTGACATGGAAACCAGCCTTTATTACCAGGGATGTAAAGAAAAATTCCTTTCTGACAGCGAAGAAAAATATATGATCACCGAGCCTTACTTTTATGAAGGGAAGATGATCGTTGAGCAGACCTTTCCTATTGAGGTCAATGGACGGTTTGTGGGTATTGCGGGTGTTGATCGCGCCCTCACAGAGATACATACCTATTTGAAAGGTCTTAAGCCCTATAAATCTGCGACATTTGTGTTGCTCAGTCGTAAGGGCCGGATCATCTCTTCAACTATGGATCTGATGTCTAAGAAGAGCTTTAATCAGTTTCAACAGACGGCTAAGAGGGATGAAAAAGGGGCTGAAACGGAGATTGATAGGCATATGATGACCCAAAATATTGAGGAAACCGACTACAAGAATCTCCTTCATCTTTTCTACAAGCATTCCGGTCCCCCTCTCTTGATCCGACGGATTGACCCTTTAGACGGTAAGACCTATATCTTTTCAGGGGCTAAAATTAGGACAGGAGAGTGGACGATTGTCATGCGGGTCTCCGAGGGTGAAATAACGGCACCTATCCGAGATACCCTCGTCAAGGTCTTGCTGATTTCGTTTATCGGCTTGTTCATAACCTTCATGATTCTGACCTGGATTGCGAAACGGATCAGCGGCCCGATTTCAGAAGCCGTTGATATCGCCAAAGAGGTTGCGGATGGGGATTTCACTACCGAGGCAAAGATCAGGTCCACGGATGAGACAGGACACCTTCTTAGAGCATTGGATACTATGGCCGAAAACCTCAATTCCTTAGTTGGCCAGGTACAACGTTCCAGTATCCAAGTGACCAGTTCGTCAACAGAGCTGGCAGCCACGGCAAAGGAGCAGGAGACAACCATGGTGAACCAGGTAGAGTCTACGAACCGGGTGGTAAAGTCGGTGGAGAATATCTCCCACGTTGCAGCCGATCTGGTGGAGACAATGCAACGGGTAGCATCCATGTCCCAGGAGACGGCGGTGTTTGCCAACAGCGGTCAAAGGGATCTCTCAAAAATGGAGGAAGCCATGCACAATATGGAAAACGCCTCTAAGTCCATATCCGGCAGGTTAGAGTCCATTAACGAGAAGGCTGAAAATATTACCCATGTGGTAGACACAATTACCAAGGTGGCCGATCAGACAAACCTGCTATCATTGAATGCTGCCATTGAAGCGGAGAAGGCCGGGGAGTACGGACGCGGGTTTCAAGTGGTGGCACGAGAAATCCGCAGGTTAGCGGACCAGACTGCAGTGGCCACGTTGGATATTGAGCAGATGGTGCAGGAGATGCAATCGGCGGTGGCTGCCGGTGTTATGGAAATGGACAAGTTTATGGTTGAAGTCAAGCTAAGCGCCGAAGACGTTGAAAAGATCAGCACACAATTGACCCGAATCATTGCGCAGGTTCAGGCGCTATCTCCCAGCTTTGAAGATGTCAACGTGGCGACAGGTAATCAATCGGAAAGTGCCCAGAAGATCAACACCGCCATGGTAAATCTCAGCGAGGGCTTGCAGCAGACCATAGAGTCCCTTAGAGAAACTTACGCTGCTATTGAACAGTTGAACGAGGCCACAAGGGCCCTACGGGAAGAGACTTCTCGTTTCAAGATCAGACAATAGATTGAATCCGTTGATTACAACCGGTTGTTCCTGACAAAGGCCTGATAGTTGTCACCTAAATTCTACTTGTGACCCCTTTTCAATCTGCGGCCTGGAGACATGTTAAGGAAACTTGCCAAAAAATTACCTTATCATAATAGCCTCTTTGTTAGGTGTCTGCTGATGGTTTTTGCTAAAATCATATCCCGTTCACACGTGTATGCGGCACTTTTTTCTCTTCTTATGACGTTTCAAACACCCGTATCCGTTAGAGCAGAGACCCCTGGAACCTTACCTTCCCAGTGGGATAAACCCAGCGAGGTAGGCGGGCTATTCCTGAAAATGCTCTCTGGAAAGTCCCTTGGAGACATTAAAAGCATCAGGCTTTCCTATGATGTTCATATGGACTTGCAGGCCTTTGTGAAGACCAAGATGGTCGCCACCCTGGAGATGAGAAAGGAAGGCAAGGACTACCTTTCAATCTTCAGCCTGGAAGAACCTGTTGGACAAGATCTGTGGAGCAGATTTGCGTTATTTGTCTATGGCAAACACACGGCCGAGTACAAAGAGATGATGAAGGCCGTTGAGACGCGGATACATGAGCGGTTTCGTTTTCAAAAGGAGAAGTTTCTCACGGAAGAATTTCGAGAGATCCTTCCGGATGTGAAGGTCTATGAAAACCAAACAGGGATTCGAGTCTATTTTGATTACAAAGAGAATTTGGTAAAATTCTGGAAAGACCAAACAAAGAAGGCATTCACCAAGTCCATCCCCTATTTGAACCAGTACGGTCCATTAACGGCTTTTTTTAATTACCTACTTTTCGAGCCCACCAAAGTTGAATTATCCGTCGTTAATGCCATGAGACAGGATGAGGACATCGATCCGTCAGGAGAGCCGTCTACGGATAAAAAGGTCGTTAACTTTCTGTTTGAATCACAAGTCGTTCGACTGCAACACAACAATACCGGTAGATATCCGGAATACGATTCGGCCATTTACTTCGAGGGTAAGAATTATCTGGACCTCATTTATGGGAAAAATATCTTTTTTGAACTCTTTCACGCCACAATAGGGAGGGCAAAGGTCCCCTATGTAATTCATTTAGATGGTATTATCAGTAAGTCAAAAAAAAGTAAATTTGAGTTAAGGCTTAAGCAACTCATGGATAATCCCGAGACTGCCCAAGAGCTTGAGAGAGAATTCGAAGACGAAGTGCTTGCAGCAAAGAACGTAAAGGTTTATTTGACGGCCACTGATGTGAAATTTGACTGAGTGTGATGAGACGGATCACCCTCCAGCCTGTTTTTGAGTCTTAAGAGTATATTTGTTCACCATATGGTGGGGATTATAAGACTCTTTGGCCTTCCTTAGACCTTCAATACCCAGATCCTGTTCCCGATTGATGTACTCAATATTAGGCCAGTCGTTAGTGCAAAAGAGCTGGTTTATCGCACCATAGAGGCCCGGGATTTCGGGGTCGGCCTTCTCAAAATGAATTACTGCGGTATCGGTATTCAGCGGCTCTCCTATTGAAAAAGCCTCAATCCTGGAATTGATCTGTATAGCGCCTCCTCGATAATCAAGTTCCTCAAAATGGGTGAGGGCCTCATATATGGCGTAATCCTCTGCAAGAAGGTCGGGTTTGTCAGCACACTCTTTTAACTGGCACCATTTCTCCTGCATATCAAGTAAGCACTCTACAAGCTCCATATCAAGGTGACGATATTCGAATGCAAAATTTTTCATAAATCGATTTAGAAGGTTCTTCTTTTTATGATACTTTCTCCCGGATAACTGGATGAGATCCAGAGTGCGGTAGACGTAATCACTATTGTCCCGATCGAAAAAAGAGGCATAATGGTCATGATCTACAAATTTCTCAACGAATTCCTCACTCACTCTGCAAACCCTCATTTCCGGAGTGAGCTGTTTAAGCTGCTCGCAAAGGACATCGAGGGCCTTTCTTTTATTCCCTGGGCCAATAGGGGGCAGGCAAAATGGTGACATCCCCTCAGGTTTGAAAATAATCAGCATGCAGTTTTCCCACTGAAGCCATATGGGATGGTAATGATGCCGCCAGATGAAGAGATTCGTAAAGGTTAATTCAGAAGTCTGAGGAGGGTCCTGAAGAAAGAAGCGGTTAAATATATCTTTGTGTTGAATCTCTATCGGTTTAAAATCGTCCAGTACCATTTGTATCCCCTACCTTTGTGTCCCCCTACCTTAATGTTGTAGAAGTTTATCTGCTTATTTTTTTGACAAGATAAGGTGAAGTAATAAAAAGCCCCTTTTTTTGAGGCCAAACTATAGGTGATTCGGTCTTGTGTCAAGCCAAAGAAAACCTCATCGGAAAGTCGCACCTCCCAGCTTCATACCATTGCCATCATTCCTTTCACTCCTCAGCGCTGTATGCACAAGGAGATTATTGCCTAAATTCCCGGCATCTGATATATAAAAGAAAGAATGTCAGCTATCTTGCTCTACACGGCAGGCAATCGAATCGATTCAAAGGAGGAACCCGGCCAATGCCGATTTTTGAATATGAGTGCCAAAACTGTCAGGGACAATTTCAAACCCTAATAATGAAAGCGGAAGAGGAAAAAAGCCTTGCATGTCCCCGCTGTGGAGGTCATAATCTAAACAGACTGATTTCCAGGGTTACATATCACCAATCTGAGAAAGATCGTCTTGCTAATTACAGTTCCACCTCCCAGGGCGACAGTTTCTACAAGGATAGTAGAAACATCGGACTGCACGCCAAAAAAAGGGCTCAAGAGATGGGGGTGGACTTAGGGAGCGGCTTCGAGTCGAAGTTAGAGAAACTGAGGACCGATCCAGGCTCTGTTCTTAAAGACAGTGACTGAACGACAGAAATTCCAGAGATACCCAATTGAAGAAGATACTACGATGGCTATAGAAGGAGATGTTGTCCTGATTTATTACCAGGAACAGCCCACCGTTTTTGCACGCATAGAATATATCGAGCCCGACATTAAAAAGGATTGGTATCATGTCACGCTATTGCTGCTCACGATACCCACCCAAGCCGTCACATGGATACTTAGAGATCAATATATTGACGGCGAGGTGTTCACCATGGGAGGAAAATCGATGAGATTGGAAGTGGTCAAGAAGGTGACTATCAGAGAAAGTGAACAATCCCCGGGCCAGAATCAAACAAAAAATACCCCCAACAAGCCAGCTGCGGTTATTCCTTTTAAAAAACCTTGAATAAACCCCGCAACCTGTTGGATTCACTGGAATCCTGACTGTGTACAAAACATTATGGTAAAAAGGCCTTTTACTGGCGTATCAGGTGTAATTCAATGAAAAACACTCGAATCATTGTCATCCGTCTTATCCTTTCCGGAGTATTTGCCTTTATTATTGCCCGCCTCTTTTTTCAAGAAATGTCGGCGTCAAGGGTCCTCGGGTTAGGTGTTGTTTTGTTTGGTTTCGCTTATCTATTCGAATATGTCAGAAAAAGAAATACGAAAGGAGGCGCGTAATGGAAGCTGAGAAATTTGTGCATTCGTTCAATGTGTGTTCGTTTAAGGAAGGGGATGGGAAAAACAAAAAACTCTTAGGAGGAAAAGGCGCCAATCTCTGCGAAATGACCCAGATCGGGCTTCCCGTTCCGCCAGGATTTGTTATTACGACCGAGGCATGCCTGACCTATCTGGATCAGAAAGAGGAAGGGCTTACCCCGCAGTTAAAAAATGAGATAGAAACCTCTATGGCATTGCTGGAGAAGGAAACAGGGAAGGGATTTGGAAATCCTGAGAATCCTTTATTGGTATCTGTCAGGTCGGGGGCGGCCATGTCCATGCCCGGTATGATGGATACCATCCTGAATCTTGGCCTCAACAATGAGACGGTTGCCGGACTTATTCGTCTTACAAAAAATGAACGTTTTGTCTATGACCTCTATCGCAGGCTGATCCAGCTTTTCGGGTCCATTACATTCAACATTAATGATGACGATTTTAACAGCATATTCAATAATATAAAGAAACAAAATAAAGTGGAAGAAGATGTCCAACTTGATGCCAAGGCCCTCAAAGCAGCGTGCGATGAATTCTTGGATCTTATCAAGAAAAAGACGGGTAAACCCTTTCCGCAAGATCCCCATGTACAGTTGGAACTGGCCGTGGAATCGGTATTCAAGTCGTGGATGGGGAAACGGGCCATTGACTACAGAAAGGAATTCAAAATCACCAAGGGTATGGCCGATGGCACTGCGGTCAATATCTGCACAATGGTTTTTGGAAACATGGGAGATGACAGCGCCACAGGTGTTGCATTTACGAGAGATCCAGCCACCGGAGAAAACCGCTTCTTCGGTGAGTATATGATCAATGCCCAGGGTGAAGACGTGGTCGCCGGTATCCGCACCCCGAAACCGATCCGCGAGCTCAGGAAAGAGATGCCCGGCCTCTATCCGGAATTAGAAGAGCTAAGACACACCTTGGAAAATCACTACCGTGAAGTCCAGGACCTCGAGTTTACAATAGAAAATAAAAAGCTATACTGCCTTCAGACAAGAAACGCAAAGATGAACGCATCGGCATTCATCAAGACCTCTGTTGATATGGTGAACGAGGGGCTTATTTCTGAGGAAGAGGCCATACTGAGGATACAGCCGGACATGTTGGAGCAGCTCCTCCATCCCCGTCTTGACCCGGATGCCAAGGTTGAGGTCCTGGCCCAGGGACTGCCGGCATCCCCGGGGGCCGCATCAGGCAAGATGGTCTTTGATGCGGACAGAGCTGATAGCAAGGCAAAATTGGGCGAAAAGGTAATACTTGTAAGAGAAGAAACCAAGCCAGACGATATTCACGGATTCTTTGCCGCCCAGGGAATACTCACAAGCAGGGGCGGCAAGACATCCCATGCGGCGGTGGTTGCAAGGAGCATGGGAAAGCCCTGTGTTTCCGGATGCGAGGCAATCGTGATCAATAATATTGAGCGGGAAGCTGTTATCTCCGGGGTCACACTCAGGGAAGGCGACCTGATTACAGTGGACG
>Ga0307425_1000184_pt1 | contig 38545 bp, 36 predicted proteins | sample SalMarWE160330MG_FD_202152 | JGI IMG/M metagenome (GOLD analysis project Ga0307425, IMG submission 202152) | Salt marsh sediment microbial communities from the Plum Island Ecosystem LTER, Massachusetts, United States - WE1603-30 | ecosystem: Environmental > Aquatic > Marine > Intertidal zone >... | reverse complement strand
CAAGAGGTCTTGTAAAACGTCCGGGTCAAAGCCTTAAGGATCTGTTTGAGGAACGTATTGTTTTATATAAAAAATACGCAGATGTTACGATAGAGTGTAAAGATTTTACACAGGAAGAAGTTTGTGAGAGAATCATCACATCCGTACAATTTTACCTTAAAAAATTATCCCGGCCAGCACCTCCTTATTGGAACAGATGAGAATGAAGGGTGCGAGACTTGAATCAGTAACCTAATGCTCAACTTAAAAGATGTATCTGTTGATAGGAAGGTTTGTTGAATGGACTTTTTTAATTTCACCAGGGACAAAAGCGTTGATTTTGAAGAACGAATCGTGTCCTTTATTCTTTTAGTTACAGTCTTATTGTTCTTTGGATGCAGTCGTACCCCTGTAACGCCATCCCCCAAACCTGCCTCGCCGATCTCTCTGCCATCAATCCATTACACCATTCAGGTGGGCGCGTTCTCAAATATGGATAACGCTGTACGATTTACCGAAAAATTACGCAAACAGGATGTAAATGCCTATCATTTTTTACATCATTCGGGTTTATACAAGGTTCGATTCGGTAATTTTTCATCCAGAGCGGCTGCTGTCAACAGGGCTAAATCGCTTTCTTCTAAAGGTATTATCCACAATTTCTATATTGTAGCTCCCAGGAATTATTCAATGGCCCACTTGAGAGATAACATTTTGCGAACAGCAGACAGTTTCATCGGTGTGCCTTACAGATGGGGCGGCGAGTCAGTGGAAGAGGGATTCGACTGCAGCGGCTTTACCATGACGGTATACCGTCTGAATGGATTGGATCTTCCCAGATCGTCTCGATCGCAATGGCATACAGGCATGCCTGTCAGCAAAAGCGAGCTTAAAAAAGGGCATCTGGTGTTTTTTCATACTTCCGGTAGCGGAAAAATTTCCCATGTCGGAATATATGATGGAAACGGTCAGTTTATTCATGCACCCGGGAAAGGAAAAGGAGTGAGAAGATCGTCTCTAAACAACCGGTACTATAAAACGCGTTATGCAGGAGCAAAGACTTATTTTTAACGTTAGGGGCGAATTCCCATTTATAATTATAGCTTTCTGGATCGCAAAATCATGATGATGAGCCAGACGGCCAAAATTGTGGCAATGACATAGCCGGTCATTCCTAAAATCGCTGTCAGGGGAACCTCTTTAAAGCCGAAAAAATCGATTGTAAATGAAAAGATGTGTTGGGGTGCATTCAACACCATTGCAGCGGCAATGAGGGAAGCGGAAATGACCACCCCGATGATCACCCGATTAATGCTTTTTATAAGCTGGGTATTAATTTCCTGAAAACCGGTATGCCGGAGTTCTATCCGCTGTTTGCCTTTGGCGGTTTGATCGAGAATATTATGGACAAGCTTAGGCATCATTTTCATATGGTTGCCCATGGCCAGTGTGTCTTTTCGAATATTTCTCAAGGCGCTTTTTGCCAGATAACTTCGTTTGATCAGTTCTTTGGCATAGGGTTTCGTTATTTCTAAAAGGCTGGCGTCACTTCCCAGTATCTTGCCGAGGGCTTCTGTTTGAATAAAGGTCTTAAAGAGGAGCAAAAGATTCCTCGGCAACCGGATCTTGTATTTGTATACCAGATGTATGACCTGGTCATAGACTTCTTTGACGGAAACCGTCTGTAAACTCCGTCCGTAAAAAGGCTCACTCGTATCCATAAGGTCTCTGCGGAAGCCCTTGAGGTCCATGGTCTCTTCATTGATGAGTTCGGTATCCAGCAATGCTTCCATCACCATATCATAGTCATGTTCAGCATAGCCCAGAAAGAGATTTGCGATGTGCTGCATGGTTTCATCGTCCAGATAGCCCATAATGCCGAAATCGACCAGACTGACACGACCGTCAAACATGACGATGGTATTTCCGGAATGGGGATCACCATGGAAAAAACCGAAATCCATCAATTGACGCGAAAAGGAACGGAGTCCGATCAATGCGACTTCTTTTGGGTCGATTCCATGAGCCTTGATGTCATCCACCCGGTCCATTTTAATGCCGGGGATATGTTCCATGGTCAGGACCGATTTGGAAGTGTAATCCCAATAGACTTTAGGAATATAAATTTCATCGATGGTTTCGAAATTCTTGGCAAATTTCTCTATATTCCCGGCTTCGATGAACATGTCGAGCTCTTTAAAAATAATCCGTTCAAATTCTTTTACCAGATTAGCGGCACCGATGACACGGGCGATTTCAAAGGCTTTTTCAGCCCTTTTTGAGATGGCGTTCATCAGGCGGATATCTTTGCGGATTTCCTTGTCAATGCCTGGGCGGATAACTTTGACAGCAACCTGTTCGCCGCTGAAAAGCGTGGCCATATGGACCTGTGCCACAGAAGCGGCGGCCATGGATTCCCGTGTAAACTCAGCAAAAATATCTTCCAAAGGACGTCTGAGTTCTTTCTGGATAATATCCCTGATATGGTTGAAAGGGACCGGCGGTACCTGGTCCTGAAGTTTTGTAAATTCTTCGATGTATTCGGGCGGGAATATGTCTGCCCGGGTGCTGAGTAATTGGCCGAGTTTGATAAAACTGGGGCCGAGTTCCTCTAACGCGAGCCGAACACGCTGGGGAGAAGGAAAGCCGTTTTGGGTCGTTAATTCTTTTTCCTCATGGTCAACAGGACTTGTTTCCGTTCTTTTGAAAAGCCTTTCGATAATATTTCCAAAGCCGTGTTTGATCAGAATTCGAATTATTTTTCCAAGCCGCCAGAATTCTTTCACACTTTTGCCCTCTGAAAAAGAAAATGATGAACATTCAAGCTTTGGATTGCGTAACCTGAATTTATTTCTCTCGGTTTTTCCATATAAAAATCGACTCAGGCTTCCTCGTGTGCAGCCTCACCGGCTTTGGGCCACTTTTTACCGATTTCTTCCAGCTTTTCAGGATCAGCAATATACCGTTCGAGGTAACCGCATTCCTTACAGACATAGTTATCAAGCGCAGCAATGGAAACAATGCTGATGGGGATGCTGTTGCTGCCGAAAGGACCGCTTTTCGGCAATACCTCAACTCCCGCATACACATCTTCAGATCCACATTTGGGGCATTTTCCCTGTTTCAAGTTGACACCTCCTTGCCCGGATAAACCGGAAATCCAAATATCTTGTATTACTGCATTACGCAACGGTGTTTGTCAAGCATGTAACTAGTTTCCATCCAGAAATGGCCCTTTTCCGCAATCTCTGCGTCAATCTGCGGAATGACTTGTGCGACGTACGACTTGTACGCCTCCGCACAATTCCTTGATTTCCTTGACCTTGCGAAAAATTGCCAGTTTCTGAATTGGAAACTTAATTTGTGCCTAATATAAATTTCTGGATGGACCCTAACGAAGGTATAATAGTCATTCTTTTATCATTAATATCGAAAACCCTTGATTAAAAAATATATCCCCACACCTATCATCAGTATGGACCCGATTTTATAAATGATGTTTCTTGACCTCAACCAGCCCATTCCGGAAAGCCTGGCTACCATTAAGAGCGACGGGACGGTGCCGATGCCAAACATGGCCATGAGCCCCATTCCTGCAAGAACGGCGTTAAACGTACTTTGTGTTTCCATGCCTAATCCGGCCGCTGCAATCAGGGCCGTGTACACCGGGCCGCACGGCAGCAGGCCGAGCACCAGACCCAGTGGAAGAAAGGCTGCGGTGGATTGTATGCCGGACAATTTGCGAAAACTTCGTGCAATGATTCCCTCTGGGCGATAATAATCCCCGAAAATCTTTCCCAGGGGCATCCATCCGCTCATGCCCAGACCCATAAGGATGATGATGAGCCCTGCAAAGATCATGGCGCCTTTTTGCAGGCTGCCGATGCCGGTGGTGACTCGGGTAAAAGCGCCGGTAGCGCCCATGACGCCGCCGAGAAGAGCATAGGTCGTAATCCGACCCGCGTGGTACAAGAGGTTCGGGACCATCAGCCCTTTGGTCTTTAAATTAAGTGAGAAAGAAACAACAATTGGGCCGCACATGCCGATACAATGCCCGAAACCAACAATAAAACCGGTGGTTAGGAACGTGAGATATAAGGTCTCAATAGATGACATCGAAAATAAACTCCACGGATCCCTTATCCGGGACAGTGACCGTCGCTTTCCAAATTCTTTTTCCGCTGGGACATCTCACAATAATACCGGTTCCGGAATAAATACCTTTTCCGTTGGATTTGAGAAACACCCGGTTGGGGCCCATTTCCATGCCCGGCATGCCAAGATCGATAAACGGTTCGGATGCGCCTTGCTTCCCGGTCAAGGTAATGGTGAATTTAAGATCTGTCATGGCTTTAACCGGTTTGGGGCTGATATCAAAGATAATATCCATGTCCTGAAGTTTCTGCGTACAGGTACCATGATGGACATCGCAATTGATCATCTTGGCACGATCCGTTGCTGTTGCTGTCATCGGAAGGATAATCGTAAATAGAAAAAACATGCCGATCCATAACTTGATCAACAGGGACATATTCCTCGATGGAGATCTCAGTGGAACAAAATGTGATGTTGTTTTGTCATCTGAACAGAGCATATTTACCTCCGTAATGAGTGGTTGAGGGTTTTATGACCTGAATTGTTGCACGAGTCGGAGGCTTTCTACCTGCTGCGTTATTAAGGGCTCGCAATAGTGCACTATGGCTTCGCCTTTAAATGCCTTGTTGGAGCGAAGCGGAAATCCCGCTATCGGGGCATATAAAAGCCTCCAACCCGTGCAATATCCAGGTTTGGAATGTCAAAAAGCGATCAGTTTGCCCTTATTAGTATGTCGCCAAAAACACATCAAGCTTTATTTTTTCACCGGTTAAGCGTTTCAGGGCTCACGGTTTACGGTTTATAACTATTGTCAAAATAACGTTCCGTTTCCGCCGCCGGATAATTTCGTTTAGATCGGCAAGAACTCGCAAATAAAAGCGCGTAAAAGAGAACATGGCTATGACTTTTTAGAATATAGTGAAGTAGTTTGATTTTATTTTCTAATTTGAAAAACTTCGAGGATGTTCTCTTTTACGCGCTCTAATTTGCTCAGACAGCTTCCCCATCTAAACGAAATCATCCGGCGGCTTCTTGAAATTGTGACCGGCAGCAATTCAATCAGGACATATTTTTGGCAACTGCTATAGCAACGCCAACATCACAAGTTAAAAGGAGTAATAAAGACCTAAGTTGAGCGATTTTCAAGTTTGCCGCAGATACAAGGAAGATGTTGTTTCGCTATAGTCGTCTATGCGGAACGGCATCTGACGCAGTAGATGCGGTGAAATTGGAAATCCCGCAGGGTTTCAAATTATTGAAATTCAAAATATCAGAATACCTTAAAATATTGTTAAATTAACCATTTCAAAAATTTGAAACACTCAGTTTAGGAAAGAGTTTGGCAACACTTATCAGTCCACCCAATGGATGATTGTTGCCGCTGGTTATAAACAGACCGCATTGATCTATAACTGGAAGTCCTTTACAACCTTGAACGTTGAACAAGGAACCCGGAACCGCTCGGTTTAGATTATAATAAAACTTAAGATTCTTATTAATGAAGGATTCAGGTGATATTGCTTGATACTTGAAAGGCCCTTTGTTAAGGTGGCTCAAAAAATTTGGGCTTCAACATATAGAAATATACTGTGAGATAGTGATGAAACAAAAAAAATGGCTTGATGAATATCGCCGACAGAATGGATCTGAGGACGACCGGCGTTTAAATAAAACAGCCTTCTTCGGTTACCGGAAAGTTCCTGAGGACGAAAAGGCGAAATGGGTTCTTCGACATTTCAATACCGTTGCCAAAAGATACGATCTGATGAATACGCTGTTGAGTTTCGGTATCCATCATGTGTGGAAGCGGACCGCCATCAGGATGATGAACCTGAATCCCGGAGACCGGGTGTTGGATGTCTGCGGGGGCACCGGTGATCTGGCGATATTGGCTGCCGGAACCGTCGGTCGGTCCGGCCGGGTGATCATATACGACATCAACCGGGCTATGATCGAAGCCGGTGTGGATAAGGCAGGTCATTTGCCGCTAAAAGAGCGTATCTGGTTTGTTCAGGGAGATGCCGAACATGTGTCTTTTCCGGACGGATATTTCGATGCCGCCATGGTGGGTTTTGGCATTCGCAATGTCACCCATATGGATCAGGGGTTTAAAGAGATGTGCCGCGTGCTGAGACCCGGGGGGAAAATGATGTGTCTGGAGTTTTCAAAACCGACATCGCCGTTATTCCGGTGGTTGTACGATATCTACTCATTTCATGTGATGCCGACGCTGGGTGAGGTTATCGCGGGATCAAGCAAGGCATACCTGCATCTAACCGAATCCATTCGAACCTTTGCATTGCCGGATGAACTGACGACTGTGTTGAAACAGATAGGTTTTTCGACAGTGACGGAACGTAAACTCACCAACGGTATTGCAATGATTCATCTGGCTGTCAAAGGATAAAACATAAGGTAAAACCATGAAACTGAACTGGGCTGAACGGTGGGTGGTCAACAATCCCACAAGGGTATTTCAGCAACACATAGAGATTAAATGGTTGCAGCAAATGATGCCGCTGAAGGCAGGGGCAACTATTCTGGAGGTGGGGTGCGGTCGAGGCGCAGGGGCAAAATTGATTCAAAAAACATTTAAGCCGTCTCAACTGCATATACTGGATCTTGATATTAAAATGATTCAAGGTGCAAAGACCTATCTTAAAAGAGCGCCAAAAGACATTATGACGATGTATGTGGGAGATTCTATCGATCTTCCATTCAAATCAGATGTACTGGATGCGCTGTTCGGATTCGGCTTTTTGCACCATGTCCCAAACTGGCGCCGGGCACTTTCGGAAGTCGCCAGGGTTTTGAAGTCCGGTGGTGTGTATTATATGGAGGAGCTTTATCCTTCGCTTTATCAGAATGTTATCACCAAACGCATCCTTCTTCATCCTGAACATGATCGGTTTACCAGCAGAGATCTTCGAGCCGAACTGGATACAGCGGGCTTTAGTCTTATAAACGCTTTCGAGCTGAAAAAAATGGGAATCCTGGGCGTGGCCATCAAGTCGGATGGTATCACTTAGACAAGGTCTCAGATTATTTATTGCCGGATTCGGATTCGTATTTTGCGGGGTAATCGGCGCGACCGATGACCGTGTGTGCCAGGCGTATGTGTTCCACATTCCTCCAGTCCACCCCAAGAAGTTCTGCACCGCAGGCATCCACTGCAACGGGATCAAAGCCTCCGATCAGCTTGCCCACATGCGGCCTGCATTTCGGTCCCCCGAGATGATGGCATGCCAAACCCACGCTTCCGTCTAAAATGGTGAGATCGGGGGTGCGGTATCGGTTCATCTCGAATATTGAGCGGTGCATATCCTTGTGGAACCTCGACTTTTTCCAGATAAATCCGCCGTAATGATCCGGAGGTGCACAACCGAGCATGTTTTTCATGGTAAGGGTAACTTTTGAGAGGAAATGTTTTTTAAGAACCGGAACCGATATTAAAAATGAATCCATGACCAGCCGAGGCATCATGAAATTAGGAAAAACCCGGCATTGGTTATCGGTGAGTTTCATTGTTTCAGCCTGATTGAGATCCACCAGAACCATACCGTTGGACCTTGCCAGATCCGAGTAGCCGAGCTTACGAAAAGGCCTGTGAGTATTATATATAGGTGCACCGCACCCTTCTGCAATTACGATTTCGGCATTGCTCACGGATGTTACATAATCGGCTATTGCAGCCACAAGTTGAACCGGCGTGGTTACGGGAGGCGGTGACGTATTGACCAGATTGGGCTTGATAACGACTTTTTTCTGGTCAGCAAGGATCTTATCTGCTCCAAGCACTTCCATAAGTTCAGGCACGCTCTTTTCATAACTGGAAAAATCTACTATGCTAAGCGGTGTTTTGTTCATATTTATTCTTCTAAAAACTCATCCCATTAAAATTTTGATCACGACGATGACAAGCAACGCCAAAGGATAGATGCTGGCCATGTTGAAAAGCACCATGGCATAGTGTGATTTCTTTGTTTGATAAAGAAGCCAGGCGGGCAGGATAAAAAAGAAAAATCCTGTTGCAACGGCGGCAACCAGAAACGGGAATTCGAACGGAATCGGAGAACAGTAAAATGCAACGGTGGAAAAAATGAGCGAGGCAATCAGAGATCCCAGAATGATTGCATTGGCCGAGTTTGTGCCCAGTCGAACCGGAATGGTCTTGGCGTTAAGGCGCCGATCTTCCTCGATGTCGGTCCAGTCATTGGGAACGTTCTGACCGCCGATTTCCCACAAAAACAACCACAGAAACAGCATAAACAGAAATATCGGTGAAGGCCTCGGATCCACGGCAAATACACCGGCAATGGCTCCGGCCGTCTTGACGCCCCCACTGACCAGGGTTCTGAGATGGGTGACTTTGAGTAAAAGGCAGTAAAGTGTCTCCAGAGAACAACCGATGACAAAAATTAAAATACAGACCGGATTTAAGGTGTAGGCGCCCCAGATGGCCAAGATTGACCAGCCCACCGTCCAGAGCAATCCTTCTTTAAAACTCAGATATCCCTGTGCCATGGGATGCCGCACCATGGCGGCATCCAGATCACATTCGATATCGAAATTGCCACAGAGTTTCAACTTTTCTTTATCAACACGATAATCGATGACATCGTTCAGGGCATAAACCGCCGTATATCCCGCGAATGTGGTCACCAGTCCGATTAAAATCACGTCAAAAGAGGGGAATTGCCCCAGCCAAAGCAAAGCACCCAATGCAGGAGTGGCCATGTCCAGGATTCCATGAGGCGTTCTGGAGAGTGCCCAGAAAAGTTTTATCTTAGTAAGACCGGTATATGGACAAGTCGGTTGTGTCATCTTCATTTCCAATTCTCATTAGCATGTAGCTATTAGGAGCGTCAAGGCGCTACCACTGTTTCGGTTTGTTTCGAAAAAAATTGTCGAGTTAGGTCAAATCAGAGATCGTCGGTGCGTATGTGTTCACGGGGTGTGCTCCCCCGCTTCACTCCGGTGTCTACATGACTGGTCATTTCAATGAGTTGGTAGCGGTGTCATTCCTGCCCCCCCTGCGTTCTCCCGCGAAAAGCATGCGAGAGCCGCGGCCTCCCCACCGCTAACTCATTGAAATAACGAAGTCTTTTCGCCAATATCGTTACACGGGGGAGCACACCCCGTGAACACATACCAAAAAACCTTGACCCCGTATGGCGGTAAACCTGTCTTGCGTATACTGTCTACCCATATGTTTGACTTGTTCCTCCCTCAATTGGTCGTAAACAAAATACTGATAAATATAAAAAGAATCAATAATATGGGCTTTCGCTCAATTGAGGTCTTGGATCCCGGTGTTTCATAATTGTTATGATACAACCTTGTCTCATAATACAAACCTGGAATCCTTTTTTAAACGTATCGGTGGAAATAAAATTCAACATTGGGTCGCTGTCGGGAATCGATCCATATTTTTAAAACAATATGGCGTAAAATTTTGATTTGCCGTTGATGGGTAAGTGTAAGTGGCTATTGATCAAAGAATATCAATGATCATTGCTATATCTCATTTCATCACCGTACAATAAAATATTTTCTTGGTATGTTCAAGTAGTAAACAATAATTTCCCATAACACCATATGGAGCATCCATTATAATTCGGTGTGAAATTCTTGTGGCACATTAATTGCTAAATTAAATAAGGATCGGGGAATTTCGTTTGTAAAAACCTATTTATCCATGGATCGATTTAACAAATAAAAACACCCCGACTCCTTAAAGAACTTAGGTGCTTCGCCCAAATTAGAAAAAACTTATTATTTAGACAAGTTGTAGAATTTGCGAGACATTAAATTATACGATGGATTACGAAAGCCGTTATCAATTGTAGTGGAGAGATATGATGATGAAATTAGACGATATTAAAAAGAATCAGCAACTTATAGATGCCATAGATTGGGACATGACTCCGGAAGAAGCGGTCCGGCTCTATCTTGAATGGGGTAACAACTGGGCCGGCGGCAATTATGTCATCCGGTCCAAAGATGATACAGCGCATTATTTTGTGGTTAACACCTGGAAAGATACTCCCGTTATCTATCTCGTACAGAGAAATTCCGATGAAGCGAAAGAATTGGCTGAGATTGAGATTCCGGAAGTGTTGAAAAAACGGTATGTTGAAATTAACGGCAAAGCCAAGGGTGTTTACTCAATTGAAGGCGAAATAAAGGTGTGGCTCAAAAAAGAACTCGATTCTTAAATGTTAAGCTAAAGTTCGGCACCTTTATTGTTATTTTCGATGAAGGTGACCCATCGCCTTATATTCTCAAAAAGGTGATATGAACCTTAACATCGCAAAAACGCAATTACGCTTAAGGAGGTAAAGAATGGAAAAAAAAGTACTAACTGCCATGAAAAAGGCGGGAAAACCCGTAAGACCCGGCGAAGTGGCCAAAATGATCGGTGAAGATGGCAAGGCGGTTTCAAAAATTATCAGCGCTCTGAAAAAACAGGGGAAAGTGAAATCCCCAAAAAGATGCTATTATGCACCCAGTGAATAATTGATGAAAGATTGCCTTATGGATTTCTGCTTTTATATAGCGTTTAACGGTTTATTACCCAAACAAAAATTACTTTTCGCCGGCTCTGAAACGTTTTTTGATAAATCCAAGGCTTGCTCCAGGCAATTCCAAAGCTCGCCCTTCGGGCTCAGACAATTGGAATTGCACTTCTTCCACTTCGCCAAGATTTTTAAGCAAAAAAAAAAGTTTCAATGAACACTCAAGGAGATTTTTGTTTTGACAACAACCTTGAGTGAAAAGAGCTTAAGTATAGGCATTTCCCGGTTTGGTACCCAAGAGTTTGAGTAATTTTGCAAGAGGACAAAATCCGGTAAAGGCCGATTGAAGGAGATTGGCACCGACAAAAGCAGTTAACCATAGCCAGTAGTGGCTGTGAAAAACATACAAGATCAGGCTGATGAGCACCATGAAGCCGGCGAATCCAACAACGAAACGGTCGATATTCAAAAAGACCTCCTTTTTAAAGCGAGATGATGCGTTATTTTAAAATGTTACGGTGAATCGGGTTGTTTATGGCAGATGCAGTCCCGTTCTCCTCAATGACTTCAGATGTGGACCTCATCTCTATTCTTAGCGTTTCTTTTTTGTTTAAGAGCATAAAAAAATAATAAAATTACAAGTATTGTGATAATGACAAAAAAAACAGCTTCTTTCATTGTCTATCCTTTATCGTAATATCGTGTGTTTAACAATTGAAATTTTTCCGCAGTCCTTCCCATCAAAAGATGGGGAATGTGTTCGATGTTCAAACTCAAAAAAAAAGTTTATGCATCCAATAATTATGCTTGTTTAAAATAAAAGATTGATTCTTTCAAGACAAACTGTAAAATAAAAATGTGGTTTCTGTGCCGATGCCCTCTATAATCGGTTTATATGGCAGGGATCGATTGCCGAAACCTTAAATGTTTCGTATGTTTAAAGTAAAAGCCATATTAATCGTTTCTTAAATCTATGAATTTTGTGATAAGTTTATAAAAAACAGGATTACAAGGACGAAAAAATTTAAAGGAGGGTTTTATGACGTTTGAATCTTTTGAGGTACTGATCGAATTCGCAATCGAAAAAGAAAGAGAAGCCGCAGCTTTTTATACGGATCTTGCCGGACAGACATCCTTTTCAGGCGTAAAAGATTCGCTTTTCGAGATGGCAAAAGAAGAAAAAAAGCATGAAAGCCTTTTGAAAAATCTGGGAGGCAACAAAGCGCTTGTTGAAGAATACAAATTCAAATGGATTCCAGATATGAAACGCAGTGACTACATGGTCGAACTTAAATATGAAGACGGTATGAATTATGTGGACATCCTGCGCCTTGCCATGAAGCGTGAAGAGCAGGCGTTAAAGATGTATAATGAACTTCAGAAAAAGACCGATAATCCTGAGAATATTCAGCTTCTCAAGGTGCTTTGTCAGGAGGAGGCAAAACACAAACTCTTTTTAGAAGGTCTCTACGATGACCATATGGCAGAGCAGGGTGATTAATACCTGATTGGGTATCAATGCTCGATTGTGGTTAAAAGTTCTTTTAAATGATCATTCATGGAACAGCCATTTTATTTTTATAATCAGCAAGGCGAAAAACTTGCCGGTACGCTCCATTTGCCCAAAAAGTCTGCCGGGTGCGGGGTGGTTTTTGGTCATTGTTTCACCTGCTCCCGGCATACCCGCATTATCCGTCAGACCTGTAAGGAACTGGCTGAAGAAGACGTTTTGGCCCTGCGGTTTGATTTTTCCGGAAACGGGCAGAGCGAGGGCGAATTTTCGGCATCCAACTATTCCAAACAGATCACCGAGATGCAGACCGCCGCCGACGTTATCGCTGAAAAAGGTGCCCGCCGGATCGGCCTTGCAGGGCACAGCATGGGGGCGGTCATTGCCGTTCTCACAGCAGCCCGAACTAGGACTGTGAAGGCGGTGTGCACACTGGCCGGGCGGTTATCCGGGCTAAACGCCACCCATTTTTTCAGTAAGAAACAGCTAAAGGAACTCGAGGACACCGGCAGGGTATCGTTCAACAGCCGGGGCCGTTCATTGCAGCTTTCAACGAAATTTTTTGCAGACGCCAAGCAGTATGATCTTCCGGAAACCGTAAAATCATTACAAACACCACTGATGGTTATCCATGGTGATGCCGACGAAATCATTCCGGTGCAGGATGCGTATCTGGCCAAAACATTGAATCCTGAAAATATGGAACTGGTCATCATACCGGGTGCGGATCACATGTTCAGTGCCGAGATGCATCGCACCCAGATCTCTAAATTGGTGGTGAAATGGTTTAAGGAACACCTCCATGAACCTCTCTGAAACCCTGAGTAAAGACTATATCGACTCTCAATACGAGCAGTGGAAAGCCGATCCCAACTCGGTGTCCCGTGACTGGCGCTTCTTTTTTGAAGGCTTTGAAATAGGTCACAGCATGGATCGGGAGGCCGATGCTGTCTATGACGAAAAACAGGTTTTAAAACAATCCCGTGTGGATGCACTCATAAGACGGTATCGTGAAATCGGACATCTGCTGGCCTGTCTCGATCCGTTGACCGCATGTCCCACGGATCATCCATTGTTGAACCTTTCTGCATTTGATCTTACCCTGAAAGATCTGGATGCTAAATTTTATGCAAAAGGCCTGATTGAAAACCATCGCGCTTCGTTAAAAGATATTATCAACACGCTCAAAGAGACATACTGTCGTTCCATCGGCGTGGAGTTCATGCATTTACAGGACCCTGAGGAACGTAAATGGCTTCAGGACCGGATGGAACCTGTGCAAAACAAGCCCGATCTAAAACCCGATGACAAACTCAGGATCATGGAAAAGCTTTATCAGGCTGCCCTTTTCGAACAGTTTCTCAACAAAAAATATCTGGGCCAGACACGATTTTCTCTTGAAGGCGCAGAAGCGGTCGTTCCCATGCTCGATGTTCTCGCCGACAGGGCTGCATCGCAGGGTTGCCGGGAAATCATTCTGGGCATGGCCCACCGTGGACGCTTGAATATTCAGGCAAACATACTCAACAAGTCTTTTGAGGAAATTTTCACCGAATTTGAGAGCTGTTTTGATCCGGACGAAGTTTTTGGCGCCGGGGATGTCAAATATCATAACGGATATCTTGCAGATATAAAGACCCGCCGGAGTGAGTCGCTGCGTTTCTTCTTGGTCAATAACCCCAGCCATTTGGAATCCGTCAATCCGGTGGTGCAAGGATTTGTTAAGGCACGCCAGGAGATCCTGGGCGACGACAAAAAAAGCGTGATATTGCCCGTCCTTATCCATGGCGATGCTGCTTTTTCCGGACAGGGCGTGGTTACCGAAACCCTGAACATGTCTCAGTTGACCGGATACAAAACCGGCGGCACTATCCACATGGTGATCAACAATCAGATCGGTTATACCACCCTTCCTGAACATGCCCGATCCACCCGCTATGCAACGGATGTGGCCAAGATGCTGATGGTCCCGATTTTTCATGTTCACGGCGAAGATCCAGAAGCCGCTGTTCACGTGGTACGGCTTGCCGTGGATTACCGGAAAACCTTCAACAAGGACGTGGTCGTCGATGTCGTCTGCTATCGCAAGTATGGCCACAACGAAGGCGACGAGCCCTATTTTACACAACCACAGATGTATGAGCGGATTCGAGGCCGACCCTCTTTAAACACGGTGTATTCTAAAAAACTGATAGAGCAGGGCCTTTCCCGAAAAGCGGATGTGGATGTTCTGGAAGAAAATATAAACCAGGAATTGGAAGATGCTCTGGAGACGGTTCGTTCCAGTGCCTGCGTTTTTCCCCAAACCCGGTTTTATGAAAACTGGAAAAATTTTCACGGACGCTATACCCATGACCCACTGGAAACCGGCGTTCCCGGGAAAACCCTCGTTGCCCTTGCCCGTAAGTTGAATATGTTGCCGGCTGATTTTTCAGCGAATCCAAAATTGGTTCGCCTGATGAAGAATCGGCTGGACAGTGTGGAAAAAGGAAATGGTATTGATTGGGCCAATGCAGAAGCTCTGGCCTTTGCCTCCCTGCTGGGAGAGGGCGAACCGATCCGTTTGAGCGGACAGGACAGCGCACGCGGCACCTTCAGCCAGCGCCACAGCATTCTTTTCGATACCAAAACCGGCGATGAATATACCCCGCTCAATGCGCTCGATAAGGCTCAGGCACCCTTTTCCGTCTATAACAGCCTGCTTTCCGAGGTCGGCGTTTTAGGTTTTGAATACGGCTACTCCATGGCACAACCCCGGGGGCTGGTGATTTGGGAAGCACAATTCGGAGACTTTGCCAATAACGCTCAGGCGGTCATCGATCTATACATTGCCAGCGGACAAACCAAATGGCAGCGTTTTAGCGGTTTGGTTTTGTTGCTCCCTCATGGTTGGGAAGGTCTGGGGCCTGAACATTCCAGCGCCCGTCTCGAGCGCTTTCTCCAGTTGTGTGCCCAGGACAACATTCAGGTCTGTAATCTCACCACGCCGGCCCAGTACTTTCATCTTCTCCGCCGTCAGGCGAGAGCCAAATTTCGAAAGCCGTTGATTATCATGACACCGAAAAGTCTTCTGCGCCATCCTCTGGCGATATCTGATTTAAAAGAAATGACGGCGGGTGCGTTCAAAGAAGTCCTTGAAGATCCGGATCCTGTTAAATCATCCCGCCGTATTCTTTTTTGCAGCGGCAAGATATATTATGAATTACTTCAAAAACGCCGGGAAATGAAAAAAACCGATACCGCCATCGTTCGCTTGGAGCAGTTCTATCCATTCCCGGAAATGCAATTGAAAGCTGTTATCCAAAAATACAGACGAGCCCGACAATTTATTTGGGTCCAGGAAGAACCGGAGAATATGGGGGCATGGGTTTTTGTACATCCGCGCCTCGAAAAACTCATCGGAAAACCACTGGAATATATCGGTCGAAACGCCGCGGCCAGCCCGGCAACAGGCTTTCCCGGTATCTATCGGAAAGAACAGGCCGCCGTAACAGACAAAGCAATTGGAAATGATGAAGGTTGAAAGCTCAAAGGAGTAATCATGGAAGTAGAGATCAAAATTCCGAGTGTGGGTGAATCGGTTCAGGAAGCGGTCCTTGTGCAGTGGTATAAAAAAGATGGTGATCCGGTCCAAAAGGATGAGCCGATTTTTGTGGTTGAAACCGACAAGGTCACCCTGGAGATCGTGGCGGAAGCATCCGGGATATTAAAGATTCTGGTTTCTGAAGGAGAGACGGTTTCCATCGGCACGAAAGTCGGCACCATTGCCACCGAAACGGTTCCCTCCCCGGAACCGGAGCCGGCACCTCCGGAGAAGGTCGCGGAAGCTCCTTTGCCAAGTCCGGAAGCGACGGAAGCACCGGCGAAGGCTGAAGAAACGCCGGTGAAACCGGAAACGGAAGATTTCCGACCGATCCTGTCTCCTGCTGTCCGTCGACTGGTCGCCGAAAAAAATGTCGATATATCCGGCATCAAAGGTACCGGCCCGGGGAACAGGATTACCAAAGGGGATGTACTTCTTTATCTGGAACAGGCCCCTCCGGCTGTACCGGCCTCATCACCGGTGTCGCCAAAGACAACAGATGCTGCTCCGCTTGAGCCTGAATCCTTGGCCAAACCGATTCCGTCCAGGATGGAAGACGTTACCCGAAAGCCCATGAGCCCGATGAGACGGACGATTGCATCACGCCTTCTTGAAGCCAAGCACTCTACCGCCATGCTCACCACCTTTAACGAGGTCGATATGACCCATACCATGGACATCCGGGCGCAGTTCAAGGAGGCTTTTAAAGAAAAACACGGCGTTTCTTTGGGGTTTATGTCTTTCTTTATCAAGGCCGTCGTCGAAGGGCTGAAAGAATTTCCCCAGATTAATGCATTTATTGACGGTAATGATGTTGTATACCACAATTATTACCATATCGGCATTGCCATCGGTACGGGCAAAGGGCTGGTGGTGCCGGTTATTCGAAATGCGGACATGTTGAGTTTTGCCGAATTGGAACAGGCCATCGTTGATTTTGTGGATAAAATTAAAAACAACCGCCTTGAGTTGGCCGATCTTGAGGGCGGTACATTTACCATTACAAACGGCGGCGTGTTCGGTTCTTTGCTCAGCACGCCCATTTTAAATACACCCCAAAGCGGTATTTTGGGGATGCACAAAATTGAAAAGCGGCCGGTGGTTGTAGAGGATGAAATAGACATCCGGCCCATGATGTATGTGGCGTTGAGCTATGATCACCGCATCGTGGACGGCAGGGAAGCGGTCACATTTCTGGTGAAGATCAAAGAGTGTATTGAAAATCCCGAAAGGATCATGATGGAGATATAAAAATGGCGAAAAAAGAGATTTACGACCTTATTGTTATCGGGAGCGGTCCAGGAGGGTATGTGGCGGCGGTTCGGGCGGCCCAGCTGGGACTGAAAACCGCTTGCATTGAAAAGGAGACCCGTCTGGGCGGTGTTTGCCTGAATGTAGGCTGCATTCCGAGCAAAGCATTACTCGATTCCAGTGAATACTATCACCTGGCCAAGGATCACCTTGCCGAACATGGCATAAAAACCGGAAAATTGTCCCTTGACCTTTCCTCCATGATGGCCCGTAAAGAACAGGTCGTTGAAGAACTGACCGGGAACGTCCGCAAACTTTTGGAAGGCAATAACATAGAAATTTTCAAAGGGACCGCCCGCCTTGCCGGAGAGGATCGCGTTGAACTTCGACAAGATATCGGTTCAGCCAAGAAACAAACCGCTCAAACCCTCCAGGCAAAATCGATTGTCCTGGCCACCGGAAGTTCGCCGGTACAGGTTCCGGGTCTTGAATTTGACGGAAAACGGATTGTCACTTCCACCGAGGCACTTGAGTTTAAGACAGTACCCAAACATCTGGGTATTGTGGGGGGTGGTTATATCGGTCTTGAACTGGGATCCGTATGGTTGCGTCTCGGGGCAAAGGTCACCGTGGTGGAAATGCTGACTCAAATTGCAACAACCTTGGACGGACAGGTGGGCCGGACTCTGGACCGGATACTCAGAAAACAAGGGATCGACATTCGTCTCAACACCCGGGTTTCAGGTGCCAAAATTCAAAAAAACAGTGTTCGGGTAACCCTTGAAAATAAAGATAAAAAAGAGGCACTGTCCTGTGATCGACTGCTGGTTTCCGTTGGAAGACGGCCTTTGACACAACATCTCGGACTGGAAGACGCCGGTGTCAAGACAGACGCTAAAACCGGACATGTTCTGGTGGACGAATCTTATCGAACCAACATCCCCACCGTATATGCCATCGGAGATCTCATTCCGGGTCCCATGCTGGCTCACAAAGCGTCGGCAGAAGGTATCGCTGCGGTGGAATGCATTGCCGGGCTCCCCGGTGAAGTGAATTACGATGCCATTCCCGCGGTGGTATACACCTGGCCGGAGGTGGCCAGTGTCGGGCTGACTGAAGAACAGGTCAAAGAGAGAAATATTTCCTATTGTGTGGGCACGTATCCTTTCTCCGGTGCAGGACGAGCCCGGTGTATGGGAGAAAAGGACGGCTTTGTCAAGCTCATCGCCCATTCCAAAACCGACCGAATTTTAGGTGTGCACATCATCGGACCTCGAGCGGCCGATATGATTGCCGAATGTGTTCTGGCTGTTGAATTCGGGGCAAGTTCCGAAGACATCGCCCGGACCGTTCACGGCCATCCGACCTTTGCAGAAGCGCTCCAGGAAGCGGCCATGGGGGTGCGGAAATGTTCGATTTATGCTTCCTGAAGAAATAAAGTTTTTTGCAACACTTTAACCTTTTAAAAACATTTCCGCTTCAGGTATAATTAAATTTTTCGCTGAAAGAATTCGAACCAAATAGGAAACAGTAAACAGTGAATAATAAGCAGTGAATAGTGAATAGAAAATAGAAAATTGGAAGAAATTTTTCTGCCACTAAGGCACCAACTCACTAAGAAAGAATAATAAATATATTCTTTGTGTCTTAGTGCCTTTGTGGCAAGTATTTTGGTCCCGGAAATATTCCCCGATAAATCGGGATCTACGACAATCTTCAATCGACAATCATCAATCATCAATCGTTTATACCTGAAGCCCCTTACTTGTTGGGCCGTCTTGTCCCGTCGAAGCTCGAAGAGGGAAGTCGGAAGCTGAAAGCGAAGACCAATGAAATCGATTTGTTTCAAAGAGCTAAACTATTACCGTTTTTTAAAAATAATCGTCGACCGATAGACAAATCGATTTCTGAAACATGCACTGAAATTTTAATGTAAGGATTTGCGTGAAACCTCGACAAATCTGCAAAGTATGTCAAAAATAATCTTGGATGCATAATCAACAAAATCTGTACGTTTTGATAAAAGGAGTTCGTTATGGCCGATTATGAATATGATATCGGAGTTATCGGCGGCGGTGCAGCCGGCTTGACCGTTACGTCCGGCGCGGCCCAGCTTGGCGCCAAGACCATTCTCATTGAAAAGGAAAAAGAACTCGGCGGCGACTGTCTCCATTTCGGGTGCGTTCCCAGTAAAACGCTCATCAAGACCGCACATGTGTACCATATGATGAAGACTTCCGAAAAATACGGACTTCCTTACGTTGACGTTCCTTCGGTCGATTTTAAAACGGTCTCCAATAGAATCAAATCCGTAATCAGCGTCATTCAAAAGCACGATTCCGAAGAACGATTCTGCAATCTCGGGGCAAAAGTGGAATTCGGAGACCCAATATTTACCGACGAACACGCCGTCCGTTTAAACGGAAAAACAATTTCAGCCAAAAGATGGGTGATTGCCACCGGGTCTTCGCCGTTTGTTCCCCCCATAGATGGTCTGGATAAAACCGAATATATTACCAACAAAGAAATATTTTATATGGACCACCTGCCGAAGTCGATGATTATTATGGGAGGTGGCCCCATCGGAACCGAGATGGGGCAGGCATTCAACCGTCTTGGGACCAAGGTTTATATTGTGGATCGTGGCGATCAGATTTTAGGGAAAGAAGATAAAGATATGGCCGATACGGTCAAACAGGTGATGGAATCTGAAGGGGTGGTATTCCATTTAAATTCTTCCATTGAAGCCGTAAAGAATCTCGGCAATGATAAAGAAGTGACCCTCAAGGATTTAGAAGGAAGAACCGTCCGTCTTAACGCAGAGACAATTTTGGTTGCGGTGGGAAGAACACCCAACATCCATGGGCTGGGTCTTGAAGGTATTGGTATCAAGGTCAACCGAACCGGCATCGAAGTCGATAAGCGGTTGAGAACGAATCACAAGCATATTTATGCTGCCGGAGACGTGAACGGCGGTTTCCTGTTTACCCATGCAGCCGGATACGAGGGAGGAATTGTTGTCAGCAATGCTATTTTTCGTCTTCCCCGGAAAACAGATTACACCTATTTGCCCTGGTGTACCTATACCGATCCCGAATTGTCGAGCATCGGCATGAACGAAAAAGCCGCCAAGGCTGCCGGAATCGACTATTCTGTCTGGGTCGAGGATTTTAAGGATAATGACCGAAGTCTTGCCGAGGACGAAAAGGTCGGAAAAATCAAAATGCTTCTGGATGAGAAAGAAAAGCCCATCGGCGTCCAGATTGTCGGCCCCCATGCCGGGGAACTGGTCAGTGAATGGGTGGCGGTTTTAAATGGAAAAGTAAAACTTTCCACTCTGGCGGCGGCCGTGCATCCATATCCGACCATCGGAGAGATCAACAAAAAGATTGCCGGGACATTCTTTACACCCAAGATTTTTTCAGATAATATTAAAAAAGGACTCAAATTCTTTTTCAATCTCAAAGGACGTGCGTGCGGTCCTGAAACCTGTGAAGAATAAATAGAAATTTTATAAAATAAATAACATAATAAATATATTAAGTAATGTCGCTTCAGATATGATCAGATTTTTTTCTGAAAAAACTCACGAATAAGGGCTTGTAATGAAAGAACCCGTCTGGGCTATTTCATAAAGAGTTATGTTTAAGAGGATGTCACAGCATTAAACCCGATAAATTATGGTTCTTTCATAACAATCCCTAATTCATTCAAACAGTTTCCAGCAAAAAATCTGATCATATCTGAAGCTCGCTTTAAACAGCTTTTTAAATTTTGTCCAAAAGATTTTTTGCCACCAAGGCATTATGAAGTACAAAGTTAAACAGAATTTTTGAAAAGGAAGAAACAAACATGGAGACATACTACACACCCGAGGATCTACCGAAGTTTGAGGAAATTGGAAAGAATTCGCCGGATCTGGCAAAGAAATTTTTCGATTACTACGGCGCTGTATTCGCAGAAGGGGAACTCACGGAAAGGGAGAAATGCCTGATTGCTCTGGCCGTGGCCCATACCGTGCAATGCCCTTATTGTATCGATGCATACACACAGGCATGTCTGGAAAAGGGTTCCAATCTTGAAGAAATGACCGAAGCCGTTCATGTTGCAGCGGTTATACGTGGCGGTTCATCCCTGGTGCACGGCGTTCAGATGCGGAATATTGCCGAAAAAATTTCCATGTAAATCCCATCCAATTCTTTAAGGGTTAAAAAATGTCGAAACACCAGACATCGAAAAAAGATATAAAAGGACAGTCAAAAGAACCCGGTGGTGTTGTGCCTTTTAGTCTTACCCTGTCTCGTCATGACCTGAAACTGGATCGGGAGGCCACCCGGACATTACAGGTTAACCTGGGATTTCTCTGCAACCAGACCTGTAGACACTGTCATCTCAATGCAGGCCCTGATCGTAAAGAAAACATGGATTTGGAAATCATCCGGGAGGTGATATCCTATGCCCAAAGGGGCGGATTTGAAACCATCGATATCACCGGCGGCGCACCTGAACTGAACCCTTATATAGAAACACTGATTGAAGGTGTCTCTGATTTTGCGCCCAGAATTATGCTTCGTTCGAATCTTTCGGTGTTAAATGACGGCAAAAGAGACCATCTTATGAAATTTTTGAGTGAAAACCGGGTGGTCATAGTGGCTTCTTTTCCTTCTTTAAATGAAATTCAGGCGGATTCACAACGGGGCGACGGCATATTTCAAATTAGCATCGACGCGCTGAAAAAACTGAACCGTTTGGGATACGGAAACGAAGGTACCGGCCTCGAGTTGAATCTGGTATCCAATCCCACCGGCGCATTTCTGCCGCCGGATCAGACACAAACAGAAAAGAGATTCCGCCAGGTGCTGAAAAGAAAATGGGGAATTGTGTTTAACAACCTGTATAATTTTGCCAATGTGCCTCTAGGCCGGTTTCGCCAATGGCTGATCAAGACAGACAATCTGGATATTTACGTAAAGAAACTTTATTCAAGCTTCAATGCGTGTGCTGTCGACGGTTTGATGTGCCGAACCCTTGTTTCTGTTTCCTGGGACGGCTATCTTCATGATTGTGACTTTAATCTTGCCAGGGGACTTTTTATGGGCGGGCACAAAGTTCACGTTTCCGAAATGCCGGAAGCTCCGGAACCCGGCAGTCATATTGCAACGGCTGACCACTGTTACACATGTACCGCCGGACCGGGATTTACTTGAGGAGGGTCTATTGATCCCTGAGGTTCAGGATAAAACACTATTCATTTAGAAGTTTGATCGCTTTAAGTATAATTAACTCAGGAGTCAGAGTTCTCTGGCTCTGCCAAAAGAATTGATGCAAGAGTTTGAAGTGAACTAAAGTTTAAAGTGAGCTAAAGTTAAGGAATTCTATCAATTATATAAAATCAGCGGAGCGAGCCGACTTCGCCATAGTAGCCTATAGCTACGACGGCTGAAAGCGACTCCATAACTTTAGGCACTTTAGATCACTTTAGGCACTTTTAACTTGTCTGGCTTTCAGGGAAACAGCCCCTTTTAGGGGTAAACCAAAGCCTGGTCCTTTGGGCCAGGATTCTTTACTTTTTCTTAAAAACTCGTACACAAGGACCCTTAACAAAAGAAACAAAAAATCAAGGAAATTTTAAAAAAGGACAGTCATGGACAAAAACGAATTTATCAAAAAGATAGACGTCAATGGGAGAAATTACAGTATCGCAGATATCACGCTGCTGGAGAAAAAGGGAATTGCGGATATTAAACGACTTCCGTTTTCTATCAGAATACTGGTTGAGAATCTGCTAAGAAAATTCGACGGTCGAACAGTGACGAAAGAGGATATCATAAATATCTCAAGGTGGAAAAAATCGTATGACGAGCCCGTGGAAATACCGTTTCATCCGGCCCGTGTACTGATGCAGGACTTTACCGGCGTTCCGGCGGTGGTCGACCTGGCCGCCATGCGGGATGCGGTCAAAGATCTTGGCAAAGATCCCATGAAGATCAACCCTCTGGTTCCGGTAGATCTGATTGTTGATCACTCCGTTCAGGTGGATCATTACGGCACAAAAGATTCTCTGGAACTGAATGTTGCCAAAGAATATGAACGAAACGGGGAAAGATACGCCCTTTTGAAATGGGCACAGAAGAGCTTCGATAATTTCAGGGTCGTCCCGCCGAATTCCGGGATATGCCATCAGGTGAACCTTGAGTATATCGGCCATGTGGTGATGGCCCAAAAACAAAACGGCGGATGGACGGCGTATCCCGACACTTTGGTCGGTACCGATTCACACACCACTATGATCGACGGCATCGGTGTAGTGGGATGGGGGGTTGGCGGCATCGAAGCAGAAGCCGTCATGCTAGGACAACCCTATTACATGTCGATTCCCCAAGTCGTGGGTGTCCGGCTGGTGGGCGAACTCGAGAAAGGGGTTACGGCCACCGACCTCGTACTGGTCATCACCGAACTTCTCAGAAAACATGGCGTGGTTGAAAAGTTTGTCGAATATTTCGGCCCGGGGATGAAGAAGCTCTCCATTCCGGGCAGGGCCACCATTGCAAACATGACCCCTGAATACGGTGCCACCATGGGTTTTTTCCCGGTGGACGAGAAAACCGTGGAATATCTTAAACTCACGAATCGAGAAGATCGAGCCGTTCTTACGGACATATACACCCGCGCCCAGGATCTTTTTTATACCGGCGATGAAACGCCGGAATACTCTGAAGTGATCGAGCTGGATCTTTCCACGGTAAAGGCCTCGCTGGCCGGTCCGGCCCGCCCCCAGGACCGAATCGAGTTGCAGGATTTAAAAGGCAAATTTGCCGAGGTTCTAGGTTGTGAATATGACCGAAATGCGGAAATAAGCGCCATGTCCACATTTCACGATGAATCGGGCTGCCAGACCGCCAGGCCGTCGTCCTGCAAACCCATTGACGCTAAACAGTGTGGGGTGAATATCAACGGAAAAGAAGCAATTATCGGTAACGGTAGCATTGTAATTGCTGCCATCACATCCTGCACGAACACCTCGAACCCTTCTGTTCTCATCGGTGCAGGGCTTCTGGCCCAAAATGCCGTGAATAAGGGATTGAAGGTTCCGGATTATGTGAAGACGTCCCTGGCACCGGGATCCAAAGTGGTCGTTCGATATCTGGAAGCCGCCGGCCTGACCCCTTACCTGGAGACGCTGGGTTTTCATCTGGCAGCCTTTGGATGTACCACCTGTATCGGAAACAGCGGCCCCTTGCATCCGGAGATTGAAAGGGCTATTGCCGACAACGAACTGACCGTAGCGTCGGTTTTGTCGGGAAACCGAAATTTCGAGGCCAGAATCCACCAGAGTATCAAAGCCAATTATCTGGCCTCTCCGCTGTTGGTGGTGGCATTTGCCATTGCCGGAAGGATCGATATCGATTTGACTCTGGAACCTTTGGGATTCGATGGAAACGAAGAGCCGGTCTATCTAAAGGATATCTGGCCGGCTGATGATGACATTGAACGCCTGGTCAAAAAGCACGTAAAAAACGAGTTCTTCAAGGAAGAATACGGTAAAATATTTGATGGAGATCGATTCTGGCATTCTTTGAATGTTGCGGAAAGCACGACGTTCGAGTGGGATCCAAAGTCCACCTATATCAAGAAACCGCCTTTTTTTGAAAATTTCAGTCTGGATCTGGTCAACACCGAGGACATCGATGATGCCGGCGCCCTTTTACTGTTAGGAGATTCGGTGACAACCGATCATATTTCTCCCGCAGGTGCCATACCCGCCGAATATCCTGCTGGAAAATATCTTATCAGTGAAAATGTCAATCCCGAAGCATTTAACTCGTATGGTTCGCGAAGGGGGAATCACGAGGTCATGATGCGTGGAACGTTTGGTAATATCCGGATTAAAAATAAACTGGTATCCCCTAAGGAGGGAAGTTTTACACTCAAGTTCCCGAACAAAGAAGAAATGTTTATCTACGATGCGGCCATGGAGTATATTCAGGAATCAAAATCTTTGGTGGTTTTGGGCGGCAAAGAATACGGCACCGGCTCTTCCAGGGACTGGGCCGCCAAGGGAACGGCCCTTCTAGGCGTCAAGGCGGTAATTGCAACGTCTTTTGAACGCATACACCGGAGTAACCTGGTCGGGATGGGGGTACTGCCCCTGGTGTTTAAAGAAAATGAAAATCTTCAAACTCTGGGCCTGACAGGCTCGGAAACATTTTTCATCCATGGTATCTCAGATATTCACCCGAGAAAGGAACTGTCCGTAAAAGCAGTTAAAGCGGACGGAAAAGAAGTTTCTTTTGATGTTGTCGCCCGACTCGACACGGAAATAGATGTCGATTACTTTATCAATGGCGGCATTCTTCAGTATGTACTGAGAAAAATTCTTGCTGAACAGTAAAACCATTATTTCAGCATTTGATTTCGTGCAATTTTAAAAATAGATTGAAAAGGAGAACGCAATGGAAGAAAAGTCCGCGCTGGATATATTAAAGCAGGCAATTTTGCTGGAACGTAGGGGTAAAGCATTTTATGAAAACATTGCCGAAAAGGCCGAAAACAAGGCGGTTCAGGACGTTTTTGATATGCTGGCCAAGGAAGAACAAAAACACATCCAAGCGTTGTCCGAGCAGTTCAAGGCATATCGCAAAGAGAAAAAGTTCATCCTTGTCGGTCTTCATGAACAAGACAGTCCCAGCGTGGCATCCGAGGTCTTGACCAAAGAAATCAAGGAAAAAATTTCGGCAGCCGGTTTTGAAGCCGCCGCGATCTCCGCAAGTATTGCCATGGAGGAACGTGCCATCCAGCTTTACACAAAAAGCGCGCAATCTGCATCCGATTCCGAAGCCAAAGCCTTGTATGAATGGCTTGCAACCTGGGAGCGCGAACATTTGAACATGTTGATGGATATCGACAAATCCTTATTGGAAAAAATTTGGTTTGATAATAAATTCTGGCCTTTTTAATTTGAATGTCCGGCCATTGCTTGACAATGCGTTTTTAGTAGTTAAACATAAAATATGGTAACTTTATTAATGGAATAAGATAGTAAACCAACAATATTAAAAAATGGGAGGGACATTATTATGGCTTATACCTGTAAAAATTGTGGTGCGGTGGCGGATGCGCCCGGGCATCTGTGTAACCCCTGTGGCGAGGCGGAAAATTGTAGCTTTTGCGGATCACATAAGGTAGAACATTCGCATATGTGCAAGGATAAATTGTCCGCCATGAAATATGTATGTGGTGGGTGTGGCCGTGTGGCCATGGAAGACAAACATCTCTGCAAACCTACACCCATTGACTAATCAATCATTAATTAATTTTTTAAAAAGATGAACTTTTTGGCGCATTTGGTAATTTCCCCAAAGGAGACGGATTTTATATCCGGAAATATAGCTGCTGATTTTCTAAGAGGCACTGACCGTAAATTTGTTTCCAAAGGTGTTCAGAGGGGTATTTCGATGCATCGATTTGTGGACCAATTTACCGATACCCACGTGCTGGTAAAAATGAGCAAAAACAGAGTAAAGAAACATTTCCATTTGCTTTCCGGGGTTTTGGTAGACATATTTTATGACCATATCCTTGCCAAAGACTTCGAGCTTATTGCAAATATTTCTCTTGAAGAGTTTTGTGAGTATGTCTATGAAATTTTAGAAAAAAACATATCCGAACTGCCGCCAATGTTGCAGCGGTTTGTTCCAGTAATGATTCGTGAAAATATATTATTATCTTACCGAAAGTTGGCAGGAATTCAAACAGCGTTGACCAGAATAAATATGAGAGTTACAAAGAAATTCTCTGTAGGATTGGCAATGGTGATCCTAAACGATCTATATGAATTTCTTGAAAACGATTTTAGACAATATTTTCCTTGCGTGATCAACGTTACAGAAAGCTATAGAAAAAATTACGAAACATTTCTATTGCCTGCACTCATCAAAACAGGCGATGCCTACCATCTTATGAGCGCACTTCCCCAGGTTAATCCACCACCGAAAACCGGAAGACAAATCAAATGCCCTGGCTGAATACATTGCTTTCGAACAGCTTCATCAAGCGAAATGGCGCAAGATGCCGAAGAGATATTTCCATATTTGTGAATGGTAAGATAAAATTTATTGAAAGGAATTTTTAATGATTTTGAAATGTTCTGAAACATCCTGAGATTTGCCTGGTGGGGAATAAACCAGTCGATATCTTGGATGCTGACATGGTTAAACCGAACAGCCTCCTTGATCGATTCAATAAAGTGCCTGACCGCTATCCTGAAGCTCAGGTTTGCTTCAAAAATGTTTAAAAGGTGCTTTTTTTTATCCACACTCTGATGGGAAATGGGGGTGGTTTTTGAACCCCCTCCGGGTAACAAAAGATTCTGTCCATCGGCGCCATGGGTGTGTATATGCGTGGACAATAGCTCAGGGCCTGTTTTATCCCATGTCAACAGAGCGGCGCCGGCTCCGTCACCCCATAGAATGCAGGTGGCGCGATCCTTCCAATTCAGTGTTCGGGTCATCACTTCCGATGCCACCACAAGAACATATCGGCATGTTTTGTTTTTGAGATATTGCTCGGCTATATTCAGTCCGAAAATAAAACCCGAGCAGGCTGCTGTAATGTCAAAGGTTATTGCTTGCGGCGCATCAAGTTTGGCCTGTAAAAAATTGGCAGCCGATGGACAGCACATGTCCGGTGTAATGGTGGCCACAATGATGAGATCTATGTCCCTGGCGGTCAAATCGGCCATATCCAACGCCTTGACAGCAGCTTCATAACCTAGATCCGAAGTGGCGACCTCCGGGTTTGCGATTCTTCTCTCGCGAATGCCGGTCCGCTGAACAATCCAATCATCTGTTGTGTCCAGGCCCATTTTCTGTAAATCAAAATTCGTCAAGATGGTTGGAGGTAAATAAGAGCCGGTTCCAATAATTCTAACAGTATCCATATGTCATCCAATTGGGTCTGGGATGAAGGTTGTGGTTAATTCTTGATAAGTATATCCGCGTCGCTTTTAAAAATGTTTGCCATACACCGAATACAGGGCATCCTTGACTTTTGGTGCATTAAGGTCTTATTATCACAATGGACTATTTCCTACAATAATAAGGTTTAGGTGGTACAGTTTATCATTAGACTGTCGTTAAGCCAATTGGGAGAGGAGAGACAAATCATGCGTACGGTTGAACAACTCTTACAAGCTAAAGGCAGCGATATCTGGTCTATTGCGCCCATGGCCACTGCATACAATGCATTGCAAATCATGGCTGAAAAAAATGTCGGTGCACTGCTTGTCATGGATAAAAAGAAGCTGGTGGGAATTTTCTCTGAACGTGATTACGCCCGTAAGGTCATCCTGAAAGAGAAATCTTCCAAGAACACATCCGTTGGCGAACTCATGACACGGGAGGTATTTTATATCGATGCCGATTCTACTTTAGAAGAAAGCATGGCATTAATGACGACCAAACGTATACGTCATTTACCTGTCTTGAAAAATAATCGGTTAATCGGTATCGTGACCCTTGGCGATGTGGTCAGACAGATTATCTCTGATCAGCGGTTTGCCATTCGGGAACTTGAGAAGTACATCACTGGCGCTTAGGCGCTAAACACAGAAATATCGGCAATGATTTGTCGATGTTCGATAACACATTGTCGTCGTATGCTAAATTGAAACTTGAAATTGAGCAAATTTTGATTTAGAGACAGGGTAACCTCGAATTATAACGAGACCTTGAAATACTTAAGAAAAGAGAAGAAAATGGAACTTGATCAAATAATGGAAGCATATGGTTTCAAGATATCATCGAGCTGCAGTGGTTTCGAGTGGTATGTCAAGAATGTCGAGTATAAAGGAAATGACGCCTTTGTCACCATCACCGCCGATGATGAACTTCATTTGCCTGAATCCGTGGACGAACCGGTTGTTGTGAATATCACAGACCACAATTCAGGCGATGAACTTGAAACGCCTCAGCGTTTTGAGTCTCTGAAATCTTATTTGGATACGATTAATCCTCCATCCTGAATTTTCGGTTAACCATTAAACAGGTGATTGGAAACATTTGAATGAAAAACGCATCGACAAATGAATATCACGGCGGACCGCCTGTCCAACTGATCGTCAATGAAGAGCGGGCCGCCACACTCAAGGAGATTTCCCTGAACCTGCCGGATATTACCTTGAATGACCGGCAACTTTGTGATCTCGAACTCCTGGCAACAGGGGTCTTTTCTCCCCTTGACGGCTTTATGAACCGACCTGACTATGAGTCTGTGCTTGACCGCATGCGACTGCAAAGCAACGTTCTTTGGCCCATACCGATATGCCTTGGCATTTCCGACACCAAGGCACGAACTCTGGAAGTCGGCCAATCGGTGACATTAAGAGATCACGAAGGATTCTTACTGGCCATCATGCATATTGAGGATATGTGGCCGGTTGATCGGGACAAAGAAGCATCGATGGTATATGGTAGCACCGACATAACGCATCAGGGTGTCAAGTATCTATTGAGTACAGAGGGTGGTTATTACATTGGAGGTAAACTCGAGGTCTTAAGCACTCCCCTTCATTTTGACTTCAAACGACTTCGTATGACACCGCAGGAAATCCGGCGTGTATATCAAAAACTAAAATGGAAAAGGATTTTGGGATTTCAGACACGAAATCCCATCCAGCGCCTTCAGCTTGAAATGACGGTGAAAGCCATGCGGCAGGCCAAGGCCAACCTCCTTCTTCTTCCGGTTACCGGTATGACAAAACCCGGCGATTTTGACCATTACACGAGAGTTCGATGTTACAGGGCGGTGACCCGACACTATCCGCCGGATTCTTTTTTACTGAATCTGCTGCCTCTTTCCATGCGTTTGGCCGGTCCTAGAGAGGCGCTTTTGCATACCATCATTGCTAAAAATTATGGGTGTACTCATTTTGTTGTCGGACGAGACCATGCCAGTCCGGGAACAGATGCGGCCGGGAAACCGTTTTACGAAAGCCATGCAGCCCAAGAATTGACTAAGAAATACAGCACAGATATCGGTGTGACCATTATTCCTTTTGAAGAACTCGTCTACTTGCCTTTTGAAGATGAGTATCGTTCTTCAGATCAGATACCCGAGGGAGAGCAGTATATTTCTTTTTCAAGCTCTGATATTCGTGAGCGAATCAGAACAGGTCGTAGAATACCGGAGTGGGCAACGATTAAAGAAGTTGTGACTGAATTGAAAAAAGCTTATCCATCCCCGGATGAACAGGGCTTTACCGTATTTTTGACAGGCCTTTCGGGTGCGGGAAAATCGACCATTGCCAAAGTGCTCTATTCGCGCTTTTTGGAAATGGGCGATCGGCCGGTCACTTTGCTAGACGGCGATATTGTGCGTCGAAATCTGTCGAGTCAGCTTAGTTTTTCCAAAGAGGACAGAGATATCAATGTGCGGCGCATTGGTTTTGTGGCCGGTGAAATAACCAAGAATCGCGGCATCGCCATTTGCGCACCCATTGCACCTTACAATGGCACCAGATCAGAAATCAGAAACGCCATCGAAAACTATGGCGGATTTGTCGAAGTGCATGTATCCACCCCGATAGAGGTTTGTGAAAAAAGAGATCGAAAGGGGATGTATGCCAAGGCCCGGGCCGGATTGATCAAAGGATTTACCGGGGTTGATGATCCTTATGAGATTCCTGAATCACCGGAGGTGAGAATCGACACCACCGAGCATACACCCGATGAAGCCGCCCAGGAGATTTTGTTGTTTTTAGGGCAGAAAGGATACATCTAAAAAGTAAATGGTAAATAGTAAACAGTCAATGGTGGGTAGTGATGAGTGAATCGTGAAAGACAATCAAAATTTGAGGTGTAATGAAAGAAAAACCATATCCATTAAACGACCATCTGTTAACCGCATTATTGGCTTCAAAAGAGGCCGGTCTGGCCATTCTTGAAGTATATGAAAAGGATTTTGATGTTTCTTACAAAGAGGACCGGTCACCACTAACCCTTGCGGACCGGCGCTCACACGATATCATTGTGGATCATTTGACCGATCTGTCCGGGAAAAGTCTTCCGATTCTAAGCGAAGAAGGAAAAAGTATCCCTTTTGAACAAAGGCGCTCATGGGAGTATTTCTGGCTGATCGACCCCTTGGACGGCACCAAAGAATTTATTAAGAGAAATGGAGAATTTACCGTAAATATCGCTTTGATATATCAACATCGGCCGGTTCTTGGGGTCATTTATGCCCCGGTGAACAACGTATTCTATTTTGCATCTGAAGGTTTAGGCGCTTACAGACTTAAAAACGATAATGCCATTGAACTCTTAGAGGACACGGCTTCTGATATCGAAAAAGACAGGGTGATAAAGGAAATTTTGAAGCAATCCGATAAATTACCGAATTATAATATACCATCACAAGATACGAACGAATCACCATTCATCATCGTGGGCAGTCGTTCTCACCCTTCAAAGGAGTTTGAGGCCTTTGTGGAAGCCATAAAGAAGGAGCATGCGAAGGTCGAAGTTGTTTCGTCTGGCAGTTCGTTGAAGCTGTGCCTGGTGGCCGAAGGCAGCGCAGATATATATCCACGGTTGGGACCGACCATGGAGTGGGATACTGCTGCCGGTCAAGCCATTGTAGAACAAGCAAATGGCAGTGTATTAAATTATGAGACGGGTGAACCGCTGCGATACAATAAAAAAAACCTATTAAATTCTTGGTTTATTGTTAAAGCTAAAGCGTCTTCATGATTTCCGGACTGACGCTGACGTTAATGTGTTCAGCAGCAATATACAAAAAGGGGCCATAGCATTACCTATAACCCCTTGATTTCACTGGTAGGCGGTACTGGGATTGAACCAGTGACTTCTACCGTGTGAAGGTAGCACTCTCCCTCTGAGTTAACCGCCCGCTATTATGACTTATCTACATTTTCTTTTAATTCTTTACCGACCTTGAAGAAGGGCAATTTTTTAGAAGAGACATGAATCTGGGAGCCGGTTTTTGGGTTTCGTCCCGTGTATGGCTTGTAATGTTTTACCGAAAAACTGCCAAAGCCTCTTATTTCAACCCGTTCACCTTTTGCAAGTGTTTCTTTTAATGCATCGAAAAACGTATCGACAACTTTTCCGGCATCTTTTCTACTAAGTGCTACTTTGTCTTTTAGGGCATTAATTAAATCGGATCTGTTCATAACGACTCCTTAATAATAGTAAATCGTTGAGTCATATAAGTAAGTGTCCATCCATAAACAGTATCTTCCCCGAAAGGGAAATCGGGATGTCCCATCGGGCCAGGCCGGCGTTCTCGTCTTTCGGCAATCCTCAATGTAGCGCTGCTACACCTCTCAAAGATCCCGGAATCTTTTCGGGGTGGCTGCAAAAAGACTGCGGCCTTGCCCTGATCCGAAATCTACCATTTTTGGATGGCCACTAGTTCGTATTGTTTCAGGCCACTGAAGGATATTCATTATTTATATAGGTATTAATAAATTTTAAGTCAAGCACTTTTTAACATATTTAAAACAACGTTTTATTCCATATTTTCTGCTGCCGCATCGCTGAGTTCAGAAATTTCTTTTGGTGTTGGAAGGTCTTCGAGATTTTTTAAATCGAATATTTCAAGAAAATGTTTTGTGGTTGCATAAATATGCGGCCGGCCCGGAATCGCCTTTCTCCCCAGAATCCGCACCAATTTCCTCTCAAGCAGCATGCGAATAATCCCTCCGCAATTAACGCCCCGAATATGTTCTATATCACTGCGAATTATAGGTTGTTTATAGGCGATAATGGCCAGTGTCTCAAGAGCAGGTTTGCTGAGACGCAATGGTTTGGGTTGAACAAGTCGTTTAATCCATTCTCTATACTCCGGACGGGTACGGATCTGATATCCACCGGCAACTTCGCGTAAAAAGAACCCCCCTTTTCGATGGTCATATTCAGATGACAGTTCGGTAAGTGCGTTTTGAATCTCTTTTTTCCCAGCCAGAGTGAGGATGTTATTGATACGATCAATGGTAAGCGGTTCCTCGGCCACCAAAAGGAGGCTTTCGATAATGTTTTTTATATTTTCCATTATAAGTAAAAAAGTCTGATAATGCCGGTTTGAGTGTTTTGGACAATATTGATCAAAGAGAGCCTGACCATTTCGAGAATTGCAAGAAATGTAACGACAATCTCACTTTTATCGGTGTTCATGGTAAAAAGCTCATTAAATGTCACCGATTTCCGGGTTTCGAAAATTTCGACGATCTGAACGATTCTGTCCCTGATCGATACAGTATCTGCGGTAATAATATCGACACCGCGATGTTCAGATATCTTTTCAAGTATTGTTTGAAACGCATCGATAAGTTCAAACAGACCGACCTTTATGATGTCGCTGTCTTGATCTATCGAGTGATCTTCCTGATTCGGATTTCTGACAAAAGTATCTTCTCCCAAAAGATTCCTTGCCATCAGCTCATTGGCTGCCGACTTCATTCGGAGATATTCTTCAAGGGGTTTGACAAGCTCCATTCGAGGATCTTCATCGTCAGTTTCTTCTTCATGGACCGGGAGAAGCATTCTCGATTTAATTTTTGTCAAAGTAGATGCCATCACGATAAAGTCACCGGCAACATCAATGTTTATGGATTTCATCCACTGAAGGTATTCGAGATACTGTTCTGTAATCAGGGCAATGGGGATATCATAAATGTCCACTTCATGTTTTTTAATCAAATGGACCAAAAGATCCATTGGGCCTTCAAAAATGTCATCAATCTGTACTTTATAGAGCTCTTCCTGCATGTCAATCATCTTGTTTTGTCAGGGTTATTAGGGGTAAAATTTTATCCTAAATTGAGCGATTGTCGAGTTTGCCGGAGATGCAAGGCATGAGACATACAGCCGTAGTCTGCTACTGCAAATGTCTCATAACGCAGCAGATTCGGTAAACTCGGCAAGCCCGAAGGGTTTCAAATGGTGACAATTTTTTGTTTTTTTGAATCCACCGATTAGATGAGACTCATTAGTGACTTTTGAAATTTATATTTATCTGTAATTATTATTTTTTTATAACCCTGTCACTATTTGAAACGCTCAGTTTAGGTTTATATTTTTATGGCCGCTTTGACTTCCGCCATGGTTTGCCGGGCGACCTTTCGGGCTTTTTCGCATCCATCTTCAATAATGTCGTCAACAAGATGTGGCCGTGTTTCATAATATGCTCTCTTTTCACGCATGGGTTCAAGGGCGTTAATCAGATACCGTGCCATGATCTGTTTGCATTCGACACAACCGATTTCAGCGGATCGGCATTCTCGATTTATCTTTTCGACGGTTTGTCTGTCGCTGTAGAGCTTATGGAATTCATAAACATTACACACATCGGGATCACCGGGGTCGCTTTTTCTGGCACGTTGGGGATCTGTCAGCATTTTGGCAACTTTGGCGGCGATTTCGTCGGGACTGTCCGACAAGAAAATGGCATTATTGTAACTTTTACTCATTTTGCGTCGGTCGATACCGAGTATTTTGGGGGTTTGGGTCAGAATCGATTCAGGTTCCGGAAATACTTCCCCGTAAAAATAGTTGAATCTCCTTGCGATTTCGCGTGTGATTTCGACGTGTGGCACTTGATCAACACCAACAGGGACACCATAGGCCTTATACATAATAATGTCTGCCGCCTGGAGTACCGGATAACCCAGGAACCCAAAAGTGGAAAGGTCCTTGTTGCTAAGTTGAACAATCTGGTCTTTATAAGTGGGGTTGCGTTCCAGCCACGGAACCGGTGTTATCATGGAAAGGACTAAAAACAGTTCAGCATGTTCCTTGATGTGTGATTGGATAAAAAGCGTGCTTTTATCCGGCAAAAGTCCTGAACTCAACCAGTCTATTAACATATTTCGGCTATATTCCGAGATTTGGCCGGTATCTTCATAATCACTGGTCAATGCGTGCCAGTCGGCGATAAAGAAAAAGCAGTCATACTGTTCTTGCATGTTTATCCAGTTTGCAAGTGCGCCGTGCAGATTGCCCAAGTGAAGTGGTCCGGTGGGACGCATTCCGCTTAATATCCTTTTTTTCACTGTCATTTAAAATCTCCTCTGCCGTAGATCTAAGTATCTAATTAACATTGTAACTCAAGTTTCGCACCCCTTTTTTTGTTGAAGCCTTATCCAATACTATTTGGATGATCCCTCGGGGCGTTTTTGTGAAAAGTCGCTACATGGATAATCTTCAATGGAAAATCGTCAATCATCAATTGTTTAATGATCAATTCGATTTTCATTATCTTCCCAGCAAAATATTGAACATCGGGGTCAAAAAAAATGACAGTAATTTATCCAGAAGATTTGTTAGAAGCAAGAAAATAATGATGATCATCCCGAATCGTTCCAAACGTGCAAATTGGAGTCTTAATGGCTCAGGCAGACACATGGCAAGTATTTTGCTCCCATCAAGTGGAGGTATGGGGATCAGGTTAAATATGGCAAGGACCAAATTAATCACGACACTGTAAAAGAGCATAGAATAGAGATCAATAATAAAAGGGTTGAAGATGGATGTTTGCCATAAGAATTTCAAGTAGGTCAGAATCTGAAAGAGAATCCCCGATAAAATCGCGAGGATAAAATTGGCCAGAACTCCAGCCGAGGCAACATAGATAGTACTTTTTCGAACATTCCTGAGATTAGAAAAATTGACCGGTACGGGTTTGGCATAACCAAATATTACCGGTGAACCGGTCAGCTTTAACATGAGTGGCAGGAGCAGTGATCCAAAGAAATCTAAATGTTTAATGGGGTTGAGTGTCAATCTGCCGGCTTTTTGGGCAGTGTGATCTCCCATTCGTAAAGCGATATATCCGTGTGCAACCTCATGTATGGTAACGGAGAATAAAAGCGGAACGATCATCACAACAATCTGATTCAAATTTATATTACTGAACATAATCTTTTACAAAGGCAAGTTCTTCATTACGTGTTTTAATTCGATCATTTAATTTGCCATCAAGGACAGCCTCCAGGATTTCACGATAGATCGGACCGGGTTCGATGCCGAGTTTTTCCAGATCCTTTCCTCTTATCGACGTCTCGATGTGCCTCAGTTGTGTAAAATAATTGGAGATGGACCGTTTTAGCGCTTCGTTTTTCGTCGCTGCCATCATATATAGAATCAGCTCAATCTTGAAAACGGAAATTCCCCTGTAAATGGTACTGTTTTTTAAGGGAAGATTTCGTTCCATCCAAGAGATGAACCTGTCCGCTTCGAAGCGTTCCTTGCAAAAGATGATCCGATGTCTCGGCGCAATTTCAAACCGCTTACAGATGTCACTGACGGTCTTTTTGTCGCAGGATCTTAACAGTGCCAGAAAATAGACAGCCCATTTCATATAGGGTTCCTCAAGAAAAAGCAAATCGTGCCATGATAGCACCTTCTTGATCGAGTTGAATAATGATTTCAAATCATTATTCAATATGATGGACGGGTGGATGACATGAAGGAGATGATATTCGTTCATCCTTGAAATGGCGGATAAAGGATTTTCTTCTTCAAGAATTTGACGCAGCTCGGCAAAAACCCTTCTTCCGCTGAGCCGTTTGAAAAAATCCATTTTAACAGCATTTTCGATCAATCCTGAAGTCAGTTTTCCGATTGAAAATCCGAAACGCTGCTCGAATCTGATGGCACGGAAAACCCGGGTTGGATCTTCAACAAAACTTAAATTGTGCAACACTCTTATGATTTTTTCTTTAAGATCTTTCTGGGCTGAAAAAAAATCGATTAACAGGCCAAACCTGCCGGGGTTAAGCTGGATGGACAATGTATTAACGGTAAAGTCTCGCCGATAAAGATCTAGTTTTATAGAACTCATTTCAACTGTAGGAAGCGCTGCCGGAAATTGGTAATATTCCATTCTGGCGGACGCCACATCGATTTTAAAACCGTCCGGGAAGATAATGACAGCAGTACCGAATTTTGCATGGGAATGAATACGGGCATCTACTATTTTCGCATATTTTTTCGCAAATTCAATACCGTCTCCTTCAATGACGATATCAATGTCTTCATTATTCCGATATAAAAACAAATCGCGCACGAATCCGCCGACAACATAAGCGTCATAACCGATTTCTTCAGCTTTTTCTCCGATGGTTTTAAGGATATCAATAATTCGGGGTGTAAGACGTTCTTTCATAAACTTAAGGATGTTTCTGGTTCTTGCGTGGACGTGTTCCTTCAATAAATCAGGTGAATCTGAATCCATGTGCCTGGATTGCCGCACCAGAATATTGAGCAGATCGGTTCGGGTAATTACACCTGAAATGATATCTTTTTCGATAACAGGAAGGATACGCTGTTTATTTTCGATAATTTTTTCCTGTATTTCGGCCAGTTCGGAATCGGATTTAACGGATGCCATTTCGGTGGTCATATACTCCTTTATGGAGATGTGATCTAACCCGTGATACATGGCCTTTTCGATAATCTGTCGGGTTATAAAACCCTGAAGAGTTCCTTTGCCGTTATTTTTTTTTGTAACCAAAAGTGCATTAATGTTGTAACGGGTTAGAAGGGCTCCGGCGTCTTTGCAGGAAACGTTTTCATCGACCGTGATCGCCGGGGACGACATAAGATCTTTTGCCCGACTACGAGATTTGATTTTACTGTAAAGGATTTCTATCAGTTCGTTCTCAATCTGTGCCAAAGTCTTGCCTTTGATCGTTGCGGCTGCTGCAAATGTATGCCCTCCGCCGCCCAGAGGTGCGACAATAGTGCCAACATCGACTTCCGGTATTCTGCTTCGGGCGACAATATACATTTTATCTCCCATGCGGGCGATGGCAAATATTGCATCAAGGTTTTCCATTTTAACCATTTTGTGGACCAAAAAGGCGAAATCGGAGATATAATTGTCCGTCGATACGCTTGTAATGACAATTTCGATACTATCAATATTATAACGGGTTGAGGCTTGAATCATGTCATTTAGAAGTCCCACCTGTTCAGGGCTTATCTCTCTTGAAATCAGATTAGAAACAACATTTAAATTGGCGCCCTTTGATAGTAAAAAAGCGGCGGCTATAAAGTCTTTTTCTGTTGTACTTGGAAAAGTAAAGGAGCCCGTGTCCTCATATATGCCGAGACACAAGATCGTTGCTTCATCAGGTGAAATATCGATTTTTTTTTCTTTCAAGATCTCTGTAAGAATCGTAACCGTAGCGCCGGTTGCGCTATAAACCTCATAATGCCCCTTGATGTCGCTACTCATTGGGGGATGGTGATCATAGATATGAATATCAACATCCGGACGCTCCAGCACGGCTGAAAGTTTTCCGATACGACTTGCCTGCCGGGTATCCACCAAGACCAGCTTTTTGACGCTATCCAAGTCGATATCTTTAATATCCGCCATATTAAAAAGATAAACCATTGAATTTATAAAAAAATTTCTTAAATTTTTTTCCTGGGAACCCGGAAAAACCGCCATGGAATCAGGATACAGTTTCTGCGCCGCAAGCATTGAAGCCAAAGCATCAAAGTCAGCGTTGATATGTGTTGTGATAACGGTGAGGCCTTTGGTATGGTTTTTTCGCGTTTGGGTCACAATGACGTCTTTTTA